>Ga0214164_1001365_pt1 | contig 13927 bp, 10 predicted proteins | sample TroBogepilimnion_13_FD_153003 | JGI IMG/M metagenome (GOLD analysis project Ga0214164, IMG submission 153003) | Freshwater microbial communities from Trout Bog Lake, WI - Practice 03JUN2009 epilimnion v4 | ecosystem: Environmental > Aquatic > Freshwater > Lake > Epilimnion/Euphotic zone ...
TATCTGATGGATTCGTTGACCCTTTGGTGCTTACTTTAAGTTGATGCAGAAAATTATTCAACGAGTCTTTACCAGTAGCATTTATTGTTAATCGAACTAGGGATATAAAAGATTTTTGTTTTACGATGGGGATAGTGAAATATTTCTGGGCTACATTATAATCTTGTGACCAACTATTATTTGCTGCAAAAAGCAGTAATAAAAATAAAAATCTTAATGTAAGCTTCATTATACACCTTGTAAAACTAGAAAATTATAAAAGAGTCAATTCAGGTTTATTGATGATTTGCTTCCTCCTTCTCACAATCCTTCACTATGTTTTTACCTAATAATATAGATAACAACATAATACCTGCAATAAAGAATAACCCAAACCGCAAGGCAAAGTCGGCATTTATCTTATACGCCAAGAAAAGTACAATCAAGATGGCACTGATACGACCAATAAATAAGGTAAATTCATGGTTAACGATATAAGCAAATTCGTTGCGCCCTTCTTTTTTACTCACTATATCTATCACCCTAAACTCGGTAGGAAAGTAAGAAACGTCATGCAATGGTTTGGCGATGAATTGAAGAATATTGTAGATGATAACCCCCAATGCAGAATACAACGCCCCGTGTATAGCAATGGCCGTGACAAAGAATGCAATAGCCACTACGTAAACAATCATTCGATGTTTTGGCTTGGTATATCGACCAATCAGGTATAGCATAATGGCTGATAAAATTTGACCACCTGAAACAATAATGCCCAACATATTTACCCCACCAATGATGGAAAGGATGAGAAGGATTGGGAAAATCATAATGGCACCTTGCATTACCCCTTTGGTAATGGAGAATAAAATCATTTTATTCCATAGTTTATCGAACTTAAAGAAAATCAGTTGCTCGCTTTTGGGGTTATTAAATTTCTCTTTGTTAATGATGATTGCGGCTAAAGTGGTAATGACAAATACAGCAATGGTAACCCCAATATAAGCTCCCTTCTGTGTATATAAATGACTATCTGTGCCAAAAGTGATGAAATAACCAACGGCAGCAGGAACAATAATCCACGTGAGGGTATAAAAAATGGTATCAATACTAAAGTAATAATTTCTGGTTTCATCATCAGTTACGCCCAAGGACATAAAATCTCTGTTTGCCCAAAAGAAACCATACGATGCACCCATTATAAGGCCTGCACCTATTACCCCAGCATTGTCTAAGTGCTTTAACGACATCATAAAAGTCATGGAAACACCACTCAACAGTAAACCCAATGAGTAGAGGTAAGTTACTTTTATCTTTCGCAATAAATACCCATTAATAATAAAGCAAACCGGAATACCCGTGTACAAAGCAAACTGATAGTAGAGATACAAATTAATTTTTTCGTGCTTTTCTATGGCAGTTAAAGCGGTAGTAGGATCGGGCGGTGATACGATGTAAGCCCCTACAAACAGTTCAATTACAGGTAAAACAAATGCGTACAACATACCTGCAAACAATAGGTAGCGCATATTGCGAGGGAAAGACTTAAAGTGGTTTATTTCTGATGACAAATTCATGATGTGAAAATTTCTTTATGGCAAAATGGGGGAAAAATAACCACAAGGAACACAAGGAATGAAAACACAAAGAACACAATTACTTATTCCTTGTGCCCTTTGTGTAAATCCCTTTGTGAGCCTTGTGGTAAAAACTATTAGTAATAAGTAAGTTCGGAGAAAATTTCTTCTAAAGAAACTTCTGCATAACAAACAGAAGTGTCGGCTGCACCATAGTACAACTTAACGGTATCGCCTTCTACTAGGCAGCCACACAAAAAGATAACTGGTCCATAGAAACCCCACTTCTCATAAGAAGCCAATGGTTCCATCACTGGTTTGAAAGATTTACCAATCACTTTAGTTGGTTGATCCTTGTCTAATAACAAAGCCCCCAAACAATATCTGTCATTTGCATCAGCAGCGTGATAGATTTCTACCCATCCTTTTTCAGTCAAGAAAGGAACAGCACTGCAACCGATACGACCATTATCCCAATCTGTTTCATTTACAGAAACCAATTGTTTGTGGTTACCCCACTCAACAAGGTTAGAAGATTCAGAAATCCAGATTTCTCTCTTCTTATACTCCGCAGAGGCAGGACGACAAAGGGCTAAGTATTTACCATTTCTTTTTTCTGGGAAGATTGCAACGTCTTTATTATCAGGAGTGAAGATGACACCCTTTCTTTCAAAAGTTTTGAAATCGGTGGTGGTAGCCAAACAAGTAGTTACTCCTACACTAGCGCAACAGCTATAGTTGATGTAATAAACGCCATCAATCAAGGTGATACGAGGATCTTCTATTCCAAATTCTTCATACTTATTGGCAGGATACATAGCAGGCGTTTCTTCAACTACGAAATTGATTCCATCCTTGCTTCTCGCAACCCTAAGGTGAGAAATGGTGGTTAAAATTCTATCTCGTTTATCCGCTGGTTCAATCACACGAGGATCACTAAAATCAATTGTTGGATCGTGTGCATCAAAAGTTTTAACCTCAACCTTACCAGTTGCTTCACTAAAATATGGTGCCATCACAATGTTTGGGTCTCTGTTGATAGGCGTTTCTGCCACACGCAACAACAACAATACATCACCTTCAAACTCAGTAACACCACAGTTCATCGTGTAGTGCACTTCAAAATCTTCTCTTGATGGCTTAATCACATCTGGCAGAATCAATGGGTTCTGCGGACTCCTGAAAACTTTCATTTTTTTTGTTTTACTGTTAATTAATAATATAGTTGTTGTAAACTATTTGCTTTTTTACCACTAAGACCACAAGGAAAAAACACAAGGAACACTAAGTTTTAATTTTTCCCCTTGTATTTTTTCTTTTCCTTGTGCCCTTTGTGGCTACCCTTTGTGAACCTTGTGGTTAATTTACCTTGTGAACTTTGTGGTTAAATACCTACTACTTCCATTCTGCTTTACCTGGTTGCCTTATATCCCCATTGCCCTTTGTGTTTGTTAGGTCATCACCAAATTCTGCACGGGCAGTTTCTGCCACTTTCTGTAATTCCGCCACTATTTCTGGGTACTGATCTTTTACATCATACTGCTCTCTGGGGTCATTTGCCAAATCGTAAAGTGCAAGTGATATATCTTTTTCTGTTGTTTTACCAGGATAAGCATCTTTCCCCCTAGGCAATTCATCATACGTTAGTTGATTTTTGCAAGGCAATATCAGTTTCCAATTGTCCCGCCTTACCGCTTTTAAATCATTTTTATTGTAGTAATAATAAAAGTATTTTCTAGGTGAGGTATTCATATCTCCTCTCAATAAACTTATGATGTCAACGCCGTCAATTTTGTGTTCTGGTAGTTTTGCCCCCACAATATTTGCCAATGTTGGGTAGATATCAATGGAAGAAGTCAACTGATTGCAAATTACACCCCCAGGTATTATACCCTTCCAACGCATCAGGCAAGGCACGCGGGAACCACCTTCATATACCGTCATCTTACCTTCCCTGAAACCTCCGCCAGAACCAGCATGATTACCATACTTCAGCCATGGTCCATTATCGCTAGTGAATATTACGAGGGTATTTTCATCAATTCCTTTCTTTTTTAAAGCCTTCATCACTTCGCCAATCGACCAATCTACTTCCATCATCACATCGCCATACAAGCCTTGTTTGCTTTTTCCTTTAAACTTATCCGATACAGCTAAAGGCACATGAGGCATAGAGTGAGCCAAGTATAAAAAGAAAGGTTTGCCATCAGATTTGTCTATGTAATTAACCGCTCTTTCGGTATAAAGAGTAGTCAGTTGTTCTTCGTCTTTCAAGCTACGCATCACCTGAATAGTTTCATTTCCTTCTATCAATGGCAAAGGCAAATCCTTGTATTTTCCTTTAATAGGATCTTCTGGATGAATCTTTCCATCATAACCCACCAACCACATATCATTTGAATATGGAAGTCCATAATATTCATCAAACCCTTGCTGTATAGGCATCAACGATTTAGCATCACCCAAATGCCATTTACCAATCATGGCAGTTTTATAGCCTTTAGATTTTAGCATCCTGGCCATATTAAACTCATCGGGATTTAATCCAATAGGAGAATGAGGCATTATTGCTCCATACAATCCTATCCTGTTTGGATAGCAACCAGTTAATAAAGCAGCCCTTGAAGCGGTGCAAACTGGCTGACCAACCAAAAAATCCGTGAAGCGCATTCCTTCATTTGCCAATTTATCTATGTGCGGCGTTTGAAAATTTAAAGCACCTGTAACGGCAAGGTCGCCATAGCCCATATCATCCATCAAAATGATAATTACATTGGGCTTTTTAGAAATGGGTTTAGTATTTATTTCTTGTGCATTAATTTCCCCACACAAGGCAATGATGAATGATAAAATGACTGCTTTCTTCAGCATAAATAACTTTTAATACTACTTTTTATATCCCTTTTACTCCCAATAAAGACTCTTTTTTTTCAAATAAAGAACCTTTTATTCCCAATAAAAAACCTTTTATTCCCAATAAAGAACCTTTTATTTCAAATAAAGAACCTTTTATTCCCAATAAAGACCCTTTTATTCTCAATAAAGACCCTTTTATTCTCAATAAAGACCCTTTTTTTCCTAATAAAGACTCTTTTATTTTAATTAATAATTATCAATTATCACTTCTTTTTTACCACCCAGTGTTCTGAGTTAATTTTGGATTAACAGCCGTTTCATTTGCTGGTATAGGGAACAACATATATTTTTTATCGAATGGAATAATATTACTTGCTTCAGTTCTGCCTGTAGTCCAAACCTTATTTTTATAAAGAGGTAATCCTGGCGTCAGTGTTGGTAAGAATGTACCAAACTGATATTGAAACATGGTTTGAACATCATCAGCATAACGCATCCTGACTAGATCGAACCAACGGTTCATCTCTCCCACAAATTCCAATCCTCGTTCATCAAATATTTTCATCCGCATAGCTTCCTTGGTTGGCGCAGCAGCAGCAGTCAAATCAACAGGGGAAGTATGGGGAATTCCGTTAGCGTTTCTTGCTCGTTGTCTCACCATATTAAAGGCAGTCAAAGCAGTTGTTGTTGGTCCATTCATTTCATTCTCCGCTTCCGCTAATATTAAATAAATCTCTGAATACCGCAACAAGAAAAGGTCATTGGCATTATCTCCTGAGGCAACCCCATTTGGGTCAATGTATTTATTGATGTAAGGTTGACTCTCACACAGATAATAATTGGATGCAGCCCCTGGTTTAAAAGGGTAGGTAACACAAGTCAAACCATTGCTAGCATTAGTACTTGATTGTATCCAGCTAGTCAAAAAACTGGTTTGCACCCTATAATCAGTATCCTTTGCATTGGCATAATCAGCGGCTGAAGGATAGACAGACGCATTGGTATATTTATCATAAAACCAAGGATGCACCTTGATATATCCCAAGCCATTGTGACCAGGTAAACGCCCGCTGATATTGCCCCTAAATTGAGGATTAAAGTCTGTAGCAAATGCATTCCCATTGCCTGTAACATCGGTAACTGTGTAATCGTGGGTATAAGAAATGCCAAATATCACTTCGTTGTAAGCACTTGTTTTATTGTTTACATCCCAGAGCTTAGCGAAGTCAGTGAGTAACGTATATTGACCAGAATTGATTAATGTCGTTGCAGCTAATTTGGCACTGTCATAATAAAATTTTGCCTCGGAAGATCTACTATTTAAATCGAGATAGTTGGCATAGGTAAGATATGCTTTAGCCAAAAAACCTTGAGCAGCCCCTTGTGTAGCACGATTATATTGTGTTGAGGGTTGGGCACTTTTTAAGGGAAGTGAATTGACTCCAGAAGAGAGATCTGAGAAGATAAGCTGATAAACAGAATCTACCGAACTACGGGCAACTTGATAATTGGGTTGATAATTTGCCACAGAAGTTACCAGAGGAACTCCCCCAAAATATTGAACTAAATAAAAATAGCAAAGCCCCCTAAGGAATTTCCCTTCAGCCCTTGCCTGCGCTTTGTAAGTTTGGGATAAAGTTTTTAATGAGTCAGCATATCCTATAACAGCATTGGCATTGGATATAGCTTTGTAATACCCTGCCCAGATGTTATTAAAATCGGCAATCCCAGAATTTAGACCAATCTTTGTTCCCCAAATATTTGAACCAGCTACAGAGGACAAATCATCTGCATACGGACATAATTGCATAGGGAATTGTACCTTGAATCCATTCCAAGCACCCAACTGTCCGTACACACCAATAATTTGCACTTCCACATCGGCTTGCGTTTGTACATTGGTTGTCGTTTGGGTATCATAGATCTTTTGGTCAATTTTTGTACAAGCATTCATCAAAAACAAAAAAGAAAGAACCAATAATTTAAAACTGATATTTTTCATTTACTTATTATTTTTTTCGGGAAAGAAATAATGAATCCATACGTTTTTATTACAATTTCATACTAGCCCCAACCGAAAATGTTCTTACTTGAGGATAAGTTCCATTGTCAACACCTTGGGTAAGTGGATTATTAAAGTTGGTGTTTACTTCTGGGTCATAGCCTGTGTATTTAGTAATAGTAAAAAGGTTTGTGGCTGAAATAAATACCCTTGCACCCTTTATTACTTTAACCCTTCCCAATGGGATATTGTAATCTAAGACCATACTCTTTAATCGGATATAAGAACCATCTTCTATTAAAAAGTCAGAGAACCTAGCATCGAAGTAAGTGCCATAAGCCCTTGCACTAGGATAGTAATTGCTGGTGCCTGGTCCTGTCCAACGACCGTTATAGGCTGCTTGAGAAATGTTGGTCAAATTGGAGGGAACAACTGTCAAGGCATCTAATCTGTAACGATTCAGGTCGGCTATTTGGTTGCCAATGTGCGCTTGTATAGAAAAGGAAAGCCTGAAATTTTTGTATTCAAAGCTATTGTTGATTCCAAAAATATATTTTGGATTAGGGTTGCCAATGATGGTTCTGTCGTCGGCAGTAAGCTGACCATCTCCATTTACATCAACAAATTTCAAATCACCGGGGTGAGCCGTGTTTGCTTCAGGTCCTGCTGCGACCTCTGACGTCGTTTGATAAACACCCTTTACTTTGTATCCATAAAAAGAGCCTATTGGTTGCCCCAACTCAGTTACGTGTATAGGTTGACTCAACAAGTTGCCAGAATTTAAATAACTGGATCCAAATATTTTTCCATTGGAGCCTAAAGCTCCCATACTGATCATCTTATTTCGGTTGAAGGAGATGTTGCCAGAAACATTCCACCGAAGTTTCTTCTCCAAAATCCGAGCGTTCAATTCTATTTCTAACCCTTTATTCTCCACCTCACCTGTATTTGTTGTTAGAGTAGAAAACCCAGAAGAAGTAGGTATCGGTAAAGGTATCAAGAGGTTACTTGTATTCTTTTTATACAGATTTATCTCAAGGGAAATCCTGTCTTTTAGTACACCGAACTCAGTTCCTAAGTTAATCTGACGTGTATTCTCCCAACCCAAAGAAGGATTTGCAATATTATTAAGCACTTCACCGTTTACAATAGTTCCTCCTATTACTGTTCTTTGAATAATGATCTCTGGACTTGTCTGACCAATAGCCACTGTCTGATTTCCGGAAAGCCCATAACTTGCCCGTATATTCAAGGTGCTTATCCAATTGATTTTTTGAATAAACGATTCTTTGTTTATGCTCCAACGAAATGCAGCAGAAGGAAAAAACGACCATTGATGTCCTGCCGCCAAGCGAGAGGCACCATCATCCCTTCCTGTAAGTGTAAATAAATATTTATCCTTAAATGAATAGTTTACCCTGCCTAAAAAAGAGGAAAGTTCGTAAACAGTATGGGGCGTAGTCGGTATTGTACTAATTTGTCCTTCTTGAAAGCCATAAAATCCAAGGTTATAATTTGCCGGAAAACCTTGTGCTGATGTAGCAGTTTCATCAGTAATCCATTGTTGATAAGTTGTACCTGCAACTGCATTGATACTATGTACTCCAAACCTTCTATTATAATTCAATGTGAATTCACCAAGATAATTAAAATGATTTTGCTGGTCTTCATAAGCATATCCATTGTCCAACGAACCCACGTAAGTACCCAAAGGGTAATAAGTTTGGCGTGTGGATTGGGCATAATTACACCCAACATTGGCGATAGCACTAAAATGATCGTCAATCTTATAAGTTCCTCTGATATTGCTAAAGAAAATGGCATTGGAGAAAACATCCTGAACTAGGTCTAAAACAGTTAAAGGATTGGTTGTACCTCCTGTTTGAATAATGCCACCAGTAGAGTCCAAGGGAATAAAAAATGGTGGAGCAAGAAGTGTAGATGTGATAACACTTGCGGATGCCTCACCCGTTGAAATACCATTTACACCCCCACTTTGGGTTGATTTACTTCCATTAACATTCATGGAAAGTTTAAAATTGCTGGACACATCCCTATCTAAATTCAATCGTATGCTTCCTTTCTTAAAATTTGAATTTTTAATAATCCCCTCAATATCCGAATAGCTTCCTATGATGGCATATTTTGTTTTTTCATCTGCTCCCGAAAGCCCTACTTGACAAGCGTTAGTAATACCTTGTCTTAAGGCTTCATTCTGCCAATTATGGGTTACTTGAGTATCAGTAGCAATTTGCCCCGCTGTCAAAGGGTTTGTAATAGACTTATAAGGATTGGCAGCAGCTTCAGTAACGTATTTTACAAAGTCTTTTGAGTCGAGTACAGGTATTGTTTTTATTTGTCTACTCACATCTGTTCGATAGTTTACTTCTAAAACATCTTTACCCTTCTTACCTCTTTTCGTAGTAATCAATACTACACCGTTTGCCCCCCTTGAACCATAAATAGCAGTAGAAGAAGCATCTTTTAATATTTCTATACTCTCAATTTCATTTGGATTAAGACTTGCCAAAGGATTTACAGGAGGGGTTACTATTGCCTGTCCATTACCTCCAGTTGATAGGTTGCCGCTTCCAGGATCTACGGGGTAACCATCTATTACATATAGGGGTTGGTTGTTACTAGTAGAATTGCCCCCCCTTATCAAAAAGCTAAGTCCAGCCCCTGGACCTCCATTTGCTGATTGTATTTCAACACCAGATACACGTCCTTGAATCAATTGCTCTACTGAAGTAATTGGTCTTTCTTCCGAGCCTTCAGTCTTTATTTTGGAAACTGAGCCCGTCAAATCACTTTTCTTAACAGTACCATATCCTATTACAATTACTTCTTCAGGTTTTAAATCTTCTTTTGGTTTTAGACGAATGTTTAATTCTATAGCTCTTGAAACATTTATCTGGGTTGATTCAAAAGTAATAAACGAAAAAAAGAGGATTCCCCCTTTTGCTGGAACTGAAATTGAGAAACGTCCATCTTTATCAGTTTGTGTACCCTTAACTGATGCTATCAATAAAATCGAAGCTCCTTCTAAGGGTTTCCCGTTATCATCTGTTACTTGTCCTGTAACTAGAAAGGGTTTCCCTGGCGGATCGGTATTCACACTAGTAATTACCTTTTCCTTTATGATTATATTCTTACCAGAAATTGTGTAGCTTAAGGTTGTACTCTTAAAAAGTGCATCCAAGACGGTAACTAATTCCAGATTATCAACCCTGAAATCTATGGGTTTAAGCTTTTCGACTTGTATTTTTGCATAAATAAATGAATAACCAGACTGGGCTTCAATTTCATTAAACACTTGTGGAAAGGTTTTATTTTTTATATCTAACGTAACTTTTTGACTGTTGACATTACCAATAAATAAAAAAGAAGCAACAAAAAGTAGAAGGATAATTAGCTTGCTGTAACCATTAGAAGATGGAGTAACTGTACTTTTTAGGCAAAAAAAGCCTTTTACAAATCTGTTTTGCATAACTTGCAATCGTTTTTATTAATTAATTGTTTTGTACTAGCAGTATTATTAAAATGGTTAACAAAAACATCCTTCCGCTCTGTCTCGAACACAGGGCGGTCTTTTTTTTAATAACCATCCACCTTACCAATTACTAACTATTTCATTACTGTAATCTTATTTTCTTCAATTTTAAAATGAACCAGATTAGTAAGCTCTATTTTTTTCAAAAACTCTGATACGTTGATGTTTCTATCCATTTTGGCATAAAACTCATAGTTAATATCATCCTTAAACTCAACTTCTACATTATAGTATTTCTCTAATTGACTCATTATGGTTTTCAACGCAGTTCCTTTAAAATAAAACTGTCCATTTTTCCAAGCCATAACCTCATCAATATCAATAGAACTATTTATTCCAATACTTCCTTCTGTAATGTTGGCTTGTTCACCAGGTTTCAACCTCGCCGTATTTTTTCCTTTTGTAACATTCACAATTCCCTCTAGTAGAGTAACCTTAATATTGCCTTCATCTTGGTAAGCATTTACATTAAAGTGGGTACCTAAAACCTTCACTGTCATATCATCATGTGTAACATAAAAAGGCATGGCAGCATTGTGGACGACTTCAAAATATGCTTCCCCAGAAATAATTACTCTTCTTTCTGTACCAATAAAAGCAGTGGGAAACGTAATGGAAGAAGCAGAATTTAACCAAACTAAACTACCATCGGCGAGAAATAGATGAATAGGCTTACTTCCTTTAGGAAGGCTAAGGGTGTTATATGAGACAATATTTGTGGCGGCACCTTTATAAAGAATTTCGCCATTCTGATTCTTTACCACATTTACACTTCCCTGAGTTGCCAGAATGCCACTACTACTTGTATCCAACAGAATCTTTTGACCATTAGCAAGGGTAAGTACTGCATTAGTATTTTTAGGAGGAGCTATATCTTGAACTTTATTTAAATCTTTCTTTTCAGAAGTTACCAAATTATTATCGGAACTCCTTTTTGAAACGAAGAAATAGGCACTAATTAAAAAAGCAAAAAGTATAGACGCAGCAACTGCGTATTGCCATATTTTTTTTCGAATTAAAGGAACAACAATTGATTTTTTTGTCTCTTCATTTTTATTCAAAGCATCCAAACTGATTCTTTGCTGAACGATAGACCTAATTCTATTAAGATCTGTTACTTTAAAATCAGCGCTATCTAATGAGATATTTTCCGGCACCCATTCAGATTTCATCCACTCTGTTATCAACGAATCATTTGCCGGATTTAATAACCAAGCCTCTACTTCCTGTTTCTCCAGAACAGAACATTCATTACTTAGAAACTTATTTAATAACTTCAAATCCATTAGTTAGTTACCGTTTACAAGAATGAAAGACGGATAATTACGTCCACACCCCTATTCTTATGAATAAATAATACAAAAAATTATAAAAAGAATAAAATCAGACTGTTTAAAGCATTCTTTTAGGAAGGATAGTGCAGATGTCATTTGGTTTTCAACGGTCTTTACAGATATACCTAGCTTTAAAGCAATTTGATTATTGGTTAGTCCTTCGTGCCTACTCAATATAAATATTTCTTTTCGTTTAGTGGGTAATGCATTTAGAGACTTGTCATAAATTTTTTCAAACTCGTGTATTTGCATTAGATCTTCGGAAGTAAGTGTTGATGCAGAAGTTTCGTTTATTGTTTTGTTTGATGTGAAGTCATTATTCTTCGTTCTACTTAGTCGGAAATGGTCTATAACTAACCTGTGAGCAACAGTAAAAACAAATCCATCTATAGACTTTACATCCTTTAGCATGGCTCTTTTTTCCCATATTTTAATGAAAACAATTTGGGCGAGATCTTCCGACTCGGTCTTTTCCCTGATAAATTTAAATATAAATTGATAAATCCTCTTAAAATACAAGTCAAAAAATGACATAAAGGCAACTTCGTCACTATTGCTTATGCGTTGGAACAAATCGTTTTCTCCTGTCATCAGTAGTTTTAAATTCCTTTTAATAGATACGTCATGTAGAACAGAAGTCTGAAACAATTAAAAGACAAGTATTCTCGTTAGAACAATGACTAATTTGTACAAAATTAATTGGGTTGCTAAGCAAAAGTATAATTTATCAAATAAAGATGTCATTTAATCATCCCCCTTTTTAAGATGGTATACTAAAACATGTTTGTAAATATTCTAATTAATCAAAATAAAGCTGTAAACATATTCTATAAAAAACAACTTTAATTATTATTGTTTTTATTAGTCAAAAATGAAGATTTAAACTATTTACGCTCTCTCGATTTTTCATTATCTAGACAAATAAATAATGTTAAAGAAATTCCACCAACTAGCATAATAAATACAACCAGATTTGACAATTTGAAATACAATTGTTTATCTATATTCTCCGAGGCGGTAGTATTCCTAGGCAAAACCTCTGCATTTCTAAGTGCATTCAAGTAACCAATATTATCTGACAGAAGTTCGTTTATAATTTCCATATTCTTACGGTTTGGTTGGTAAATAGGGTATACGCATAACGTAAAAGTTTCTTTGCTTTGATTCCTTCAATCATTACCTCAACTGAATAAATACTCCAGTTGAAATTATTTTTAATTAATTCTATACTTGATATATATAATATATACTTTTTCTCTAAATACTGATGATATATGGTTTCAACAATCCTGTCATTGTACAACAGTATCCTTTCCTGATTAAGCAGTTTATTTGTTTGAGCGGCTCGATTCTTCTTGTTTTCATAGTAGCATTCATGACAGCAATACCTGCTGTTTTTATTTCTGCTAAATGGCATGTCATCTCCACAATAAGCACAAGTTCTGGTTTCCATAATATTATCATTTATTTAGTCTTTTGAATGTATTACCCCAGTTCCCAATGGCAGTAGTTTCTATGTAGCGCTGGGCAGCCACTTCAATAGGAATACTTTTATTATTACCCATCCAATCAATAATATCTTTTTTGACAAACCGAAGTGTACCGTTATTCAGCTTTGTAAAGGGTATTTTTCTTTTAAAGACTAACTGCCGGATATACTCTTCAGTGTAGCCTGTTATAGTTGCACAGTCATCCACCTTCAAAAACATGTCTGTCTGTTGACTTTGCTGTTTCTTATTGGTATACCTACCATCAAGTAGTTCTATCAGTTCCCCGACCGTTATGTCTATTAATCTTACGTCACGAATATTTTCTGCCATTGCTTTTGATTTATTTTCACAAAAGTAGTATGACAAATATTCAAGTATAACTAGCCCAAGACCGACTAGTGCACTAACTGCACTAGTGATAGTGCAGTTAGTGTACTATCGTTTTTAGGAGTGCAATTAAACGTCAAAAATGCAATTAGTTATCCTTACGTGGAATTGTTTATTTAAGCCTTTGAGGAAGATATTTATTCCATTTTATTTTATTTCGACTGGTCAAAGCACCTGAAAAATTTGACAAAAACGATTTGCAACTTTTCGAGGATTCAATAACTGCATAATAGTCTTGTATATAATGCCCAAAAAATTGCAAGTATAGGTTCCTATCATTAGTATTAATATTATTTTCGAAGTAGAGTGTTTGGATAGCATAATCAACAATACTTCTAGGATATTTCATGTTTAGGTTTAGCTTATATCTCGGCTCAATTGGTGTTGATGGGATTTTAAATCCATTTTTAAAGATTTCTTCTACTTCTTCTTTTCTTAAAAAAGGCTTATTGTTTGCTGAAGTTTCTTCGTAAAGAAATGAAAAATATTTTCTGATTTCTTCTATACTAAAATGACCTTTTATCTCTACTTCCTCTTTGAAATTTGAAAGAGATTTATCAGAAGCGTTTCTTATATTTTTCTTTGATTTTTCTTTTGTTTTCTTTAGATTGACTTCATCTGTTTCTTCCTTACTAATCCAATTTTCTAATAAAGATATTGTTGTTGGCAAAAGACAGAAAATGCCGTCATTTGCCAGAAATTGATAAAGAAAACTATTTAGATTTTCTTTATCACCATAAAAATTATCA
>Ga0214164_1001366_pt1 | contig 13920 bp, 8 predicted proteins | sample TroBogepilimnion_13_FD_153003 | JGI IMG/M metagenome (GOLD analysis project Ga0214164, IMG submission 153003) | Freshwater microbial communities from Trout Bog Lake, WI - Practice 03JUN2009 epilimnion v4 | ecosystem: Environmental > Aquatic > Freshwater > Lake > Epilimnion/Euphotic zone ...
CATGATATTCTGGCTCGTCTCCCCAGTTCAATGTCATCATGCCACGATCAGCATCGCCAGCATCAGCATAATTATGTGGGAAACAATTGCCAATATAATGTATATTTTTACGTTGTTGTCTAAGATGAAAGTGCCCCGAGAATACCTGATCTACGCCGCCAAAGTCATCTGCGTTTATGTCTCCGTGATTTGGCATTTCTACCATGGCATTCATTTTAAAATGTGGAAGTTCAAAATGTCCAAACACATATTTAGATTGTAGTTTAGGCACACGTTTGTGATCATCGCCGACTAACCAAGGAGCAATTGTAACATCTCCGTCGGTGAACCAATCGTTGACAATTTGAATATTGGGGATATGCCGCGCCCATTCGGTGCTGTAAATATCTCGCCGATCGCGATAGTATAGGTCATGATTGCCAGGAATAAAATAAAATCTATCAAACGCCGCTGATAGTTTTTCTAAACTACGTAAACTATATTGTAGTGTCTGCATGTTTATACTAGCACGATGGTGGCTCCAATCGCCTAGGAACATACCAGTTTCACAACCGTTTGTTTTGGCAGTCTCAATAAACCAATCAATAAAATCAGAGCAGTCTTGATTGTGTACAAGACTGTTCGACTTCAAACCAAAATGTATGTCTGTGCAGACTGCAACTTTTTTAAATAGACTCATTCAACTATTATACTACATCATCTAAGCTAGAGTAAACCGGTCCGGACATGGCCGCCATGGAATGTTTGCCAGAATTCTGTCTAGTCCACGACGGGTTGAGCCCGTTCATTTCCAAGATGTCATCGCGTATGTTTTGATTTTTCTTTTCTAAATTCAAGATACGAGTAAAGCTATTAGTAATAGCGGCAGTATAATACGCAAAAGGGTTCTGCGATTTTGATTCGTCGAACTGGAGTCCGATTTGACTGAGTTGCAACAAGGCTTGTCCGCGCATTTCTTCATTGTATGTGTATCCTCTCCAGTTTGATCTTGTGGCATAACGCTCACACAACTTCATGAACATGGTGGCTAACTTGCGAGTCATCTCGCCGTGATCTCTTGAAAACTCACCGTGCTCTAAATCACCCTTCCAGTGGCTTTTGCCCACAAGATACGGCTCTTTGTTGGCATCTATACGATAGTGATAAAACGGAGGAAAATTCAATCTAACGTGTTTGGGATCCAATACAGGAACTTCCACAAGTTCTGCCAGGGGATCTTCCTCTTCCATTTCCAGTTCAAAAATATCTTGGAGCTTTTGTTTTTTGGCTTCGGCCTTGGTGATCTTTTTGGGTGCCATGGGAATATGCTCCCAACAGGTTATTCTAAACACCAGATCAGTATTGGCAATCTTTTTGGGATCCACAATGATTCCTTCGCGTTTGAGCCTGTCTGCACGATTGCGCCTGGCTTCGGCCACAGTTTTTTGATTGATTTTGTTCACTGCTGGCAAAATAATATCATACTGGTGATCCAGTTTGGGATCACGAAAGCTACAGTAGGTATTTTTGCTGAGATGAATTTCTTTGAGTATATCTCTGTTGTTGAGATAGTTGATTTTGGCTGGGGTTCTAGTGATATTTTCTGCCACTGATGGTTCTCCTGAATATATATTTATTGTAGCACAAAAACCACGATTGTCAACCTTGATCATTATGTGAGCCGATAATTTTCCTGGTAAATATACACATGGCCACAGCATCAAATATAGCGACTGACGCACAAGTACAAGCAATTGCTCAGTACAATGAGAATATTCAGACTGATCAAAATACCATTGACGAAAATACCGCGGCACTGGCTACCTATCAACAAGAAATTGATTCAGCCCAGGCCACAATTGAAACTGATCAAGCCAACTTGGCTGATCCCAATCTTGATCCTGCTGCTGTTCAGGACATACAAAATAATATCGACGAAGCTCAAACCACAATAGATACCAACCAAGCTAACATTGCTATTGCCAATCAAAATATAGCCAATGCACAGGCTGATTTAGTCCAACAACAACAAGGGTTAGCAAACGTTGAAGCACAGGCCACTGGCACTGCGTCAGCAGGTGCAGTTGATCCTAATGCTAATCCTCAAGTACCTGCTGGCACTGGCAGTAGCGTGCCAGCATCTCAGATAAACACATCAAGTAGAACTAATACCAGTGCCACAAATGCATTTGGAATAACTTCAGCACAACAAGCATCAATTGGTAGTGTAAGTTCACTGTTGAGCACTGCACCTGTAAATTCAGATGCCCAACTGGCTGCCATTCAACAACAAGCTACCCTGGCCTTGGCCCAGCAACAACAAACCATAGCTGCACAACAACGAGCAGTGAACTACGGCGACTGGCGAGTCAAACTGAGTCTGGCACCCGGTGCTGATTATTTGTACAATTCAAGCAATCCTGGCATACTTGCACCGCTGAGCAGTCAGGGTGGCACCGGCGGTGTGATATTTCCTTACATGCCTAGTATTGACACTTCTTATCGAGCTACCTACAGCAACTATGATCTAACACACTCAAACTATCGTGGATATTTTTATCAAAACAGCTATGTAGATCAAGTTACCATGCGAGCTCAGTTTACTGCTCAAAATACCAGCGAAGCAAATTACCTTTTGGCAGTAATTCATTTTTTCAGATCAGTTACAAAAATGTTTTATGGTGCCAGTGATCCCAATCGGGGGTCACCGCCGCCTTTGGTATTTTTAACAGGATTAGGGTCTTATCAATTTGCACAACATCCCTGTGTGGTCAGCAGTTTTACCTATAACTTGCCTGATGGTGTAGATTACATACGAGCTTTGAGCAACAGCAATCTTGGCACTAATCAACAAAATCAGCAGATCAGTCAGAGTACAATTCCCACAAATGGATCTACCAGTAATTATAGATTAACCAGCAACGGTTTACCTCCTGGTGCCATGGCAACACCAAATCCAGCACCAAACACTTCGGACTTATTGAACTCGCCTACTTATGTGCCAACCAAAATGGAAATATCAATATCACTGTTGCCAATACAAAGTCGTCAACAGGTAAGTCAAAACTTTAATCTCAGAGATTTTGCCAGTGGTTCATTGTTGAATGGAGGATTCTGGTAATGGCTGCCTACGATTCAACCAGTCCCTACTATCTCACTGGTTACAGTCAGTTTTTCTTGGATACCATGGTCAATAGACCCATACCCAAGCAACCTGACGACATATTGTTTCGTCTAAATTTAACTTACCAGTATAGACCAGACTTGTTGGCATTTGATTTGTACGGTGATTCAAGATTATGGTGGGTGTTTTATCAACGCAATCCCAATACTCTACAAGCGCCACCACTGGATTTTGCAGCTGGTGTTGCCATATACTTGCCAAAACTTTCTACTTTAAAATCAGCACTAGGATTCTGATATGCCCATTGATCAAATTGACAGTTCTGGCGACATAGTAAGTGCTCAACAAGCAGCCAAAGATGACGGTGTGCTGGATCAAGATCCTACACAACCAAGTACAGTTTTAACACTGGATGGTAGAATCATTCCAGCTGGCTCACCTACTGCTCCTCCGGGTGCAGCAAATACCACAGTGGTCAATGGTCAAACTGTGCCAGCCACTGAGGAAGCAGGCACAGATGCGCCCCTAAAACCCATAACTCAAACACAGGCTACACCGCCCTACAACCCAAATCAAAATTTTGCCAGCGGCACACTAGGCAGTGGTACACTAGGCAGTGGTACCTATGTTGATACTGGCACACAAGGTATACTCAACCAAAACGGCAGCCAATCAGGTCCCAACAGCACACCAGGTCAGGCCTATGCCGCAGGACAACTACCTGGAGCAGGAGCAGGTACTGGTATTAACAATCTAGCACGACAAAATGACGATAATCCACCAGTAACAAATAACCCTACCACACAACAGGTTTTAACGCAAACTTTTAACGGTATTATACGCACACAGTCAAATCAACTGGATCAATATGCCAGTTACACCTATGCGCTTTCCTGGTATCTGCTTACACCTCAGCAGTATACTGATTTTCAAAATGGAGTTAAAAATTCAACACAGTGGTCGTTGTTGATGCAGAGTGGCGGCGCAGCACCCAGCCAAACTTCAGGACAAGATCTGTATACAGATAACCCTGCGGCATCAGCTGCAACTGCTTTTGTTGGTGGTCGTAATCAATTTTTTCCCTATGACTACTACATGGATGATTTGGAAATTACCACGCTTGTTCCATTGGGCGGCACAGGCCTGTGTCACAGTGCCACAGACATACGATTCAAAGTTGTTGAACCCAATGGTATCAGCTTGATCAACAATTTGTATCAAGCAGTGAGCACATTGTATAAACAACCACAACCAAGCACCTCTGGCACCACTAACAACACAAACGCCACAACATCTATTCAAAATCCCAATTACCCAATGGCACACTACTGCATGGTCATACATTTTTACGGCTATGATCAACAGGGCAACCTAGTTGCACCTGCAATTGGCTCCTACAGTCCCAATGGTGTACCTGCCAAGAATGATCCTCAAGCAGTGATAGAAAAATACTATCCATTTGTGATAGCAAATTTAAAATATCGCATGGCCAACAAACAAATTGAATACGAAGTAACTGGCAAACCTCAGGCTCACTTTTACAACATCGGTACTGACCGCGGAAGCATTCCGTTTAACTTTAACATTGCTGGTAGTACCGTAGGGCAGATGTTGGTAGGAACTCCAGTGACTACGCAAACCAATACAGCTGATCCTGGCGCTAGAGTAGCTCAACCAAAACCCACAACACTGACAGGAACATCGCCGGCCACTGCTTCGGTTAATAACGCACTAAAAGATTTAACACTGGCAGTGACCAATGGTGTTGACACCAGTACAGGAATTAATTTTAATTTTTAAACTATGGCTACTACACTAAATTCAGGATTATTATCAAGAACTGTGGACAGAGCTACCGCGGCAGTGAGTACCAATCCGTCTACACCACCACCCAAAGCTCCTGCGGCTCAGATAAAAACCAATGAAATAACTGCCAGTCTAGTAAATGCACTGAATCAACATCAGCAAGATCTAGTCAAAGCCAACAAACAAGAACTAGCAGATCAGTATGTTATAGAATTTGCACCGCCTGACTTGGCAGCCAGTCAAATGAAAAAACAAGGGCAGGTAAATGATGCAACTACTCCCATGCAAAACAACAACACTGCGGCCAGCGTACTAAATCCGTCAACCAATTCTATCGACTACAACACACAAGGTTGGCAAGTTACTGCTGGAACTCAGGTAGTACAGTTGATTGATCAGATCATGCGTAGCAGCACTTATATAACCAATCAACAATCACAGATTGTAGATGCTGATGGCCAATGCAAGCCAAATCCGTCATCAACCAACAGTACTGCTTGGTATAAAATATCAGTGTCAGCTACGCCACTGGGCTACGATCATATCAGGCATGATTATGCTTACACTATGAGATACCTGATAAGTCCCTATGCAATTAATCAATCTGCCAGTCAATATTTTCCAGACAGTCAATATCGTGGCAGTCACAAAAGCTACAACTATTGGTTTACTGGATTAAACACACAAATATTAAACTTTGAGCAAGAATATAATAATCTTTATAGATTGGTTATCAGTGGTATTGGACAAGCAAATTTCAGCAACAAGCAACTGGTTGACCACAGAGATCAATTCCGTAGAACTTACATGCCAACCAGTGCTCAACACACACAAGGTGGCAACCCTGATTATACCAACGAAGCTGGCGACAATCTAATGGATTTTCTGTGCAGTCCTACAGATCAAGCCAAATGTCATTTGAAAATCCTGGGCGACCCTGCCTGGATGCAACAAGGCGAAGCAGGCCCTGGCATTGGCCCTGCCAGCAATTTTAGTTTTCAACCCTTCAACGCAGATGGCGGCATAAATTATGACAGCCAACAAATTGTGTTTGACATAAGTTGGAACAGACCCACTGATTACAATCTTGACACTGGCACCATGAATATTCAAAAAAATCAGTATGGAGAACCCATTGAAAATATTACCTACACAGCGGTCAAATGCAAAAGCACATTCAGCAAAGGAAGATTTGAACAGGAACTGGAAGGTCGTGCCTTGATTGAGTACAACAAGACCAGTACTACTGCAGCCGCAGCCAATGGACGACCACAAACAGGTAGTGCAGACTCTGCAACTAACATTGCATCTACTACAATTATTGGTAATACAGTGATCAACAATTTAAGTTTGAACAATCTCAGTAGACAGGTCAATTCATTGACCACTGATGCCAGTACCTGGGTCACAGGCCTACAAAAGTTTCAAAATTCCAATCCCGCACCTAATTCAACCAGTCAAACACCACCAAGCAATCCAGGCACACAACCATCTGCACCACCAGCTCCGCCGACCAGCAACGGAGACGTTGACAGCACCAATGGTGACACACCACAAGATCAAACTGTAGGACAAAATACTACAGATACCTCACAACCAATAGCACAGGACGACGCATAATGGCCGGAGAAAATCTACCACGAAGTACAGGCAGGGCAAGTAATTTTAAATTTGACCGTGGAGGCATGCCCACGGAAAATGGCCCTTATATAGGAGTAGTCAAAAACAACAGCGACCCAACACGGCAGGGACGACTACAAGTTTATATCGAACAATTTGCGTCTGGACAACCAGACAATCCCAGCAGCTGGCGCACAGTCAGCTACTGCCCACCTTTTTATGGAGTAACTCCGCAGTCTGGCACCAGCGCAGGCACTGGTGGGTATACTCCAGGTAATCAACAAAGTTATGGTATGTGGTTCACTCCACCGGATATTGGTGTAAGTGTGTTGTGTATATTTGTAGAAGGTGATCCTACCAAAGGATACTACATAGGATGTATTCCTGAACCCAGTTTAAATCACATGATTCCTGCCATTGGATCTGCGCCTAAATCACAGGCCACCACACAAAATTCCACCCAAGCCAGTTATTTCAACGGCAGTGCTAATTTGCCAGTGACAGAAATCAATCCTGCCAACACACAAATTGCAGATAATCCTCAAGTATATAATCAACCCAAACCAGTACACAGCTATGTGGCTGCCACACTGTTCCAGCAAGGGCTAATCAATGACCCCATAAGAGGTCCTATTGCGTCCAGCAGTCAACGAGAAAGCCCTAGCAACTGTTATGGCATATCAACTCCGGGTCGCGCAATCTATCAAGGCGGAGTAGATGATGCTACTGCTGACAAAAATCAATCGCAACTTCAAGCACAAGATGTCAATGTAATTGGCCGACGAGGTGGACACACTTTGGTTATGGACGACGGTGATGCAGACGGCAACAACAATCTTGTGCGTATTCGCACTGCCAAAGGCCACCAAATTACCATGAGTGATGATGGCAATTGTTTTTATATTTGTCATGCTAACGGACAGACCTGGGTAGAGCTAGGGCAAGAAGGCACACTGGATGTGTACTCTACCAACAGTATAAATCTGCGTACAGAAGGCACACTGAATTTTCATGCTGATCAAGACATAAACATGTTTGCTGGAGGTTCTTTAAATGTCAAAGGCAAAGGGTATGCCACAATTCAAAGTGATGGCAAACTGGATCTTGCCAGCAAAGGCAGTGTAACTCTGTATGCTACCAAAGCCATGGGTATCAAAGCAGGAACCAGCCTGGCATTGAGCAGTACACTGGGCAGCTGGGGTGCTGGTGCTACTCTGAGTTTGAGTGGTGGTATCATGTTCTTAAATGGTGGTCCTACTCTTCCAGTTGATGCACCCACTGGTATAACCAATTACATTCAACCAGATGTACAGTTTAATGCTTCAACTGGCTGGACAGTAAATCCATCAGGACTATCTAGTGCAGTTACCAGAGCACCCACGCACGAACCTTATCCCTATCACAATCAAGGTGTACAAGTCAGTGTAAATTTAGGAACTGCGCAACCAACTTCACCACCTGGCGCTCCTGCCATGCCAGCCAATGTTAGTATCACTGCTGTCAATGCTGCAACATCAGCAGTCACTGATGCCATTGATAATTTCAACACAGATTCTGGGATAAACTTTCCATAATGGCCATATTCAACTACACATTAGCTTCAGGAGATCGTTTTACTCTAAAAGCTCCTACTGGCACCACACAAGGGCAAGCTGATGCTGTATTTTATTCGCAAGTGGCAGCCGGCAGTCTGGTAGGTTACTTGCCTGGACAAACTCTCAGCAGTGGTCTGTCACAAATAACCAAATTCCAACTAAGCCGATTGGATCGTGGAACTGCTGGAGTTGACGACATTGCACTGTTGTCAGTGGTATCTGGATTACCGGTGATATCCGCCCAACTACCGTCATCTATAAACACTGCACTGTCAAATCCTGTGAATGTAGGAAATGTAGTTGGTATTGTGTCAGACGGGTCCGGTTACAACAACGGTAGCAATCTCAATGCTCCTGCCATTGGGCCACTGAGTTCTTCACAAGTACAAGCGGTTCAAGCACAAATTATAAATTTTGTCAACCAACCAGCCAATGCAGTTGTTGTGCCTAACACATTTACTTCAATTACTAATACCAATACATACCCTGGTGGACTAGGACAGTACGGTCTTGATGCTTCCCAATTAGAACAAGCAGGATATCTCAAACCTGGAATCAGTAATTTTATAACTCCTGGCAACGAAAGTATAACAGGTCCTACCACTTTTCCAGTAGGGTACACTGCCAGTTATTCTGTAACTGGAGTTCCTAAAACCACATTTGTATGGCAAGCAGTGGGCGGATGGTACAAGGCTCCTACTGATCCCACATGGTGTGCTTTTATGGACAGCTATGCAGTATGGGTTGGTGGCGCACAAGATGTCACCATAAATGTCTACAGATTCAATTTGACATTTCCTACAACAGGAACATATACCATAAAACTCAGTACAGACAACATTGGTGCTGTTATCATTGACGGAGTAGGAACATTTTCCTATGATTCTTTCTTTGATTACAAAACTTTTACCACGGCTGTAACTGCTGGAACATACACAGTGACTTTAAGTATTGATAATCTTGGTGGCCCTGCTGGTATTGCAGCACAGATCTTGAAACCTGATTCTACGGAATTATGGAATTCTTTGAGTATACTAAGTGACAGCGTAAACCCCAATGGTTACACCTATGGTGGCCCGTTTACGTTTGATGACAAAGGCACCATTCCTGTGATACCAGATGAGCAAGCCATTCCGGGTACCTATCAGTACTATGGCATTTTCTCAACTGGACATACATTTACCTGGACCAATTACATAACCTGGGACGGCCCAGTAGGTGCTACTTACATAGAAAGAACTCCTGGAAATTTTGTACAGGTGTTGAGCGCACCAGGAGTTTGGACTGGCAAAGATGGGATCAATTCATTGAATGATATGACATCAAGTCCCTTGATTCAAAACATTGCTCAAACAACATTGATGCAAAATGCCTACAATCAGCTCACTGCCACAGGAGTTATAACACCGCCAGTGACACAACCTTCAATTAGTCAAGGGCAAATTTACACACAATCTGGTCTCCAGCAAGTGTCAGCAATAAGTTTGGCTGTTAATTCTGCACTGAGTGTGCCAGGTGTGGTACAATCTGCATTGTCAAATTTTCCAGCAGTGGCACTGACATCTACTGCAGCGGCAATAACAAGTTCACTAATCAACGGTGCAATCAATGATATAAACAGTGGAGCAGACGGTACTGTGTCAGATAATACCACAAGGCAAGTCAACAGTATAGTAACAGGAACCACTGCAGGATTGATATCCACTGCCAGTAAATTTGGCACAATAGCAGTGGACAGTTATGTCACTTCAAAACTAGGAAACAATGTGGCATCGCAGGTGGTCAACAGTTATATCAATAAAGGTATAAATCAAGTTACCAATGCTGTGACCAACAGTATTAATTCTACTATAACCAATCTAGTAAACGGTAACACTACGGTCAGTGATCAAGTTGCTAATCTTGCTAAAAGTTCTGATTTTGCAAGTTTGGTGTCAGACCCTGGTGTGGCCATTGATAATTTGACTACCAATATTGGCAACAATATCAGCGCTGCTGCCGACAACGTAACAAATTTTGTTGAAAATGCAGGATCTAATCTCAGCGATGCAATCACAAACTTTGATCCTGGCAGTTTGTTGTCAAACCCTGCAGTACTTGGTGTAGCAGAAAAAGCACTGGGTATCAGCGGAACCGATGCAAAAAATCTCAATACCGCCATACAAGTTGGTACTGCTATTTTCACTGGAGGTGCTTCTTTGGCACCCACTGTGTTGAACAGTCTTGGAGGATTACTTGGTGGCGGATCATTGAGTTCACTGACATCGTTGACCAGCATACCAGGATTAGGCAGTGTGGTTGGAGCGTTTATGGGCGGTGGGGGCCTAGCTGGCCAAACCAAACAAGCCGCTGGGTTTAGCAACACTGTAAATCGTTCTACGCTAGATGCAGCAGTGGTAAAAATTCTTGGCAGTAACAAGATTCCCACACCTGTATATGTACTACCAACTGCAAAATCACTGGCAGCCTCAACCAACATAACTCAAGCACAAAATGTGTTATCCAGTATTCAAGGTCAAGCTACCTCAACAATAAGCTCTGCAGTGAACACCGCATCTGCAGACATTAGCAGTGCAGTAAGCGATTTCTTCGGGTAAATACAACATGGCCACATTCATTGGATTTAACACTATCAATCAGTATAAAAAATTTACTGTGGTTGACTTTGACCTGATCAAAATAGACCTCTTAAATGCTTTTAATATCAGGCAAGGGCAGTTGGTAGGGCGTCCCAGTTTTGGTACTACACTCTGGAACAACTTGTTTGAAAATCAAACACAGGAATCATTGGCCAGTGTCTACAACGAAATTCAACGAGTTGTTGCTGGAGATCCCAGAGTATATGTTGATTCACTTCAGGTATTTCCGCAACAAAATGGTTTACTGATACAACTCGCACTAAAAACAGTAGCTGGCCAAGATGCTCAGTTGCTGGCAATATTTTTTGATCAAGGTTCTGGAGTTGCCAGTTACGTTTAACTACCCAGTTTATTTTTCCCATAAATAATAAAAATAGGAAGCGACATGGCAACAACTACGAGACAGACAGTAATTTTTGGCGTTGAAGATTGGAAAAGAATCTATCAAACCTACCGAGAAGCTGACTTCCAAAGTTACGATTTTGAAACCTTACGCAAGAGTTTTGTAGACTATCTGCGTTTGTACTATCCAGAAACATTCAATGACTACATTGAATCATCAGAATTTATTGCCTTGTTGGATGTCATGGCCTTTATGGGGCAAAGCCTTGCATTCAGATCCGACCTAAACACACGTGAAAACTATCTAGACACTGCAGAACGCCGAGACAGTGTAATCAAGTTGGCCAATTTGGTCAGCTATTCGCCATTGCGAAACACTGAAGCTTCGGGTTATCTCAAAGTATTCAGTGTCAAAACCACAGAAAATGTTCAAGACTATAACGGTGTAAATCTTGCCAATATCACAGTGAACTGGGCAGATCCCAGTAATCTCAACTGGCAAGAACAATTTACCAGTATCGTAAATGCGGCCTTGGTCAACACACAACGATTTGGTAATCCTGGAAATGATCAGGTCATACTGGGAGTTGACACTCAAGAGTACACTATAAATCTTGTGCCTGGGTATCTTCCTATAATACCCTACACTGCAACTATTGATGGCATCAACATGCCATTTGAAGCAGTGAATGCTACCAGCAGTGGACAAAATTACATTTACGAACCACCTCCTTTGCCTAACGGACAGTTTAACGTGTTGTTTAGAAATGATCAACTGGGATTTTCAAGTGCTAACACAGGATTTTTCTTTTACTTCAAGCAAGGTGTGTTGCAAAATCAAGACTTTAACTTGCCAGAACGCATTGCCAATCGTCAGGTTAATATCAATATTGAAGGGATCAACAACACTGACGTCTGGTTGTATCAATTAGACAATGTAGGAAACATAACCAGTTACTGGCAAATTGTACAAAGTGTTTATGCAGCGGCCATTGAACAATTGGCACCAGGCACAAGAGATATCTACAGTATAACCAGTGCTACCAATGATCAAATTATACTAAACTTTGGTGATGGTGTGTTCAGTACAATACCAGTGGGCACATTCCGCACATATGTACGTGCCAGCAACGGACTGACCTATATCATCAACCCAGAAGAAATGCAAAGTGTCAGCATTCCAATCAGTTATGTTAGCCGTACCAATCAGATTGAAACCATAACTTTTACCTGCGGCATAACTGCTCCTGTGACCAATGCGCAGGCTCGCGAAACTCTACAACAGATCAAGCAACGAGCACCAGCACAATACTACACACAAAATCGCATGGTCAACGGTGAAGATTACACCAATTTTCCTTTCACGCAATACAACAGTATTTTAAAAAGCAAGGCACTGAATCGTGCAAGCATTGGTACCAGTCGTTATCTTGATCTGGTCGACGGCACTGGAAAATATTCCAGTACCAATATATTTGCGGCCGATGGTGCATTGTATGAAGCAAACACATTGCCAGCATTTCAATTTTCGTGGTTGACTATTCCAGATATTTCTGACGTGGTTTACAATCAAATCAGTCCGTTGTTGCTAAAAGCTGGACTACAACAATTTTATTATGCCAACTTTACTCGTCCTGACTTGTCAGTATTAAATTATACCTGGCATCAAAGCACAGTGATCACAAATGAAACCACCGGCTATTTTCAAAATTCTGCGGGAGTTCCGGTACCCATTGGAACTTATGCCAGCAACAATGCCAAGTACATTACTGAAAGCAGTTTGGTTAAATTTGTTCCGCCCACAGGATATTACTTTAACTCTGAAAATCAATTGGTAGTAGGCACACCAGGCCAGGCTGGCGATAAATTATCTATCTGGGCTAGCCCTACCGCAGTGTATCTAAGCGGCACTGCACAAGGTTACGGCAATCTTCCATCTGGAGTTGGTCCAGTGGTGCTGAATAATTTTGTGCCAACTGGTGCCATACCCACTCAAGTGATTCCTGTTTTTGTCACAGACATTCCAGTTAGCATACAACAAAGTATTGTTAATCAAATCTATCTAAATCAAAATTTTGGCATTGGCTACAACAACATAACTGCCACATGGTATATCATAACTGCTAACAATCTGGCTGTAAATGCCACATTCAGTCTGGCCAATCAACAAAGCACCGCTGGTACCAACAGTGATGCTTCTTGGTTGATACAGTGTACTACCACTGCACCAGGCCTGGCCAACTATACTGTGGTATCAAGAAGCCTGGACTATTATTTTGGCAGTGTGATTGACACAAGATTTTTCTTTTACACAAACCAACCAATCTACGACTCACGCACAGGCACCGTGGTCCGGGACTATGTGAATGTGTTAAAAGTTAACAGTCAGCCTGACAGCAATTATCCATTGGCAGGAGACAATATTTTGACCATTATTGACCAACCTGTGTTGAGTGACGGTTTAGTCGACGATTTCCAAGTGTTGGTTAGTTTTGCTACCACACCGGGAGATCTAATACCTATCAACCCTGACTTCTTCAATGATATTGTTGCACCTGCAGTTAATCCCAATCACAAATTGGTGTTCCTACAACAAACAGTTGATTTTGACAATCTACAAAGATATTTGTTGGTAGCACCAGGCACAGTCAATAGCGATTATGCCACAGTTGGAGCAATTGAGTTGGCCATGTCACAGTACAATCTTGGCCAGGTATTTTACGCCTATCAAGATCAGGTGTTCTACGATTTATCTGTGGATTCTTCGGGCAACAGTGTATTGGTTGTAGATACAACTTTTATTGCTTATACTGGT
>Ga0214164_1001367_pt1 | contig 13920 bp, 20 predicted proteins | sample TroBogepilimnion_13_FD_153003 | JGI IMG/M metagenome (GOLD analysis project Ga0214164, IMG submission 153003) | Freshwater microbial communities from Trout Bog Lake, WI - Practice 03JUN2009 epilimnion v4 | ecosystem: Environmental > Aquatic > Freshwater > Lake > Epilimnion/Euphotic zone ...
TCCGGGACCAGATAGCTATTAAGGTAAGATCAAATTATGTCGACAGATCCGTTGGGGGAAAGGAGACTAACTCAAAGGCAACCCTGTGTAAGTTATTTAGTATAACAGAAAAAAAACTAAAAAAATAGTCCCTGTGTTGCCAAAAGGACTAAAAAGCTCAACGATTTGTTATTATTATTATAGCAAAAAAGTGTCCGGGTACACCAAGGATAAAAAGAGACTTTCAACGGCGAGGTTAAAGTTATACGACCCACTGTTTAGGGAAGGGAATTGATTACGAGCCAATTCCAGGTAACCCGGACACAAATATTTATAAGACTTTAAGAAAAAAGCCGATTTTCATCACGGTCAACGATGACAGACTCAATACCCGGATAAACATCTGGTACTGTCAGTGTGATTTTCGCCAAATGACTGATGATGCGTAGTTGACCCTGAAAGTAATCAACCTGACGATATTCCTGCTGCTGAGGAATCCAACCACGAACTGTGCGACGATAAACTTGACTTTCTATAACCATAACTGACGATATTTATGCGAACTTATAAATACCATATGATGCACTTTGACTTACACTTGATAGCACTGTTAGCCAGTATAGGCATATATAGACCCTGGGAACGAGTAGTCAACATCTACTGTCAACGACATTTTCAACAGGATTTACCAAAAGAAATCTGTGCGGCCTGTGCCATAACAATTTTTATGACGATCAGCAGTATAATAACCCTAGCAGTGAGACAGTAATGGGAGCAGGACCAGTTCGTTGGCCCGGTCGTAAGACATTTCCCAATCCCAATCCCTTACCACCACAAAGACCATGATAGCTAATGTTAAAATTTATCTAGGCGGGGAATTTGTGTCAGATGCCGATATCAGTATAGACACAGTAGTTTCTGCGGAAGAGTTACAGGGGCTACGAACACTGGAAATAGACAGTTTGGTGGGTGCGGGCTGTTGGGATAGAATTGAAATCACTAATGTCAGTTAATGTCCCCGTTCCGGCGGAATTTACTGTCAATAAGAAATGGCAAAAAGTTTTGACGAAGAACCGGTTGGGGGAGCGTGCCATTCTCCCACTAACTGACTGAATATTTATCCTTAACCATCTGGCTGATGCGATACTAAATACAAGATGTCGGAAAAACAAACTAATCAACCCGTTTTACTAAATCCCAAAACTGGTAAACCCAAAATATCCAGTCGTGGTGGTGCCAGACCTGGTGGTGGTAGACCTCGTGGCAGTACACATAAATTAACTGCGGCTGTGTTATTACAGGAACTCAGTGCTTCAGGATTGCCATTTGAAAAAGCCTTGGCAAGAAATTACATTGAAGCACAGGCCAATATGGAACTGCGTTTTAAGTATGACCAATTGTTTTTAGGTAAGTTAATCGCAGACCAACATCATGTGGAAATTGATGACACTGCCACAGTGGAAAATCGTCAGGCAGCATTTTTACGAGCACTGGAAACCATTGGTGGTATTGTACAAAAAACAGACGAAGAAAACTGAGTCAAAACTCCCGAATCAATTGTCTACGCTAAATACAGTATAAGGAATAACAGTATGCCATTAATTAAATCAAAATCGCCCCGAGCATTTCAAGAAAACATTCGTACTGAAATATCAGAAGGTCGTCCTCAGCGTCAAGCAGTGGCCATAGCTTATAGTCAAGCTGAAGGTGCTAAAAAGACCAAATCTTCTACACCACATCACAGCAGTGTTATAGATGAAATGGGATCGGCATATGAAAACAATCATGTTAGTTCGGGTGCTAAACCCAGCTATCATCCTGTTGTAGAACACGCGGCGCGTTCTACTGACAAACTACCAAGTGCAGATAAAGGAATGATGTAATGGGTATAAGAAGCGACGAAGAATTAAAGCCAGGTATTTCAAAATCAGAAAGTCATGGCCGTATGAAGATGAAGACAAAAAGTTCAGCTGAAGACACAGCAGAACCCATGCGTGATTACACTCAAGACACTCGTGCTACTAGTGTAGCAGAAATGCGTTATACTGGCGAAATGACTCGTGACATGGCAGAAAAACATCCAGGATTTTATCGTGGACCAAAAAACCAAACACTAGTAGCAGGCACAGGTGAGCGTAAACCTCACGAAGATCATCATCCAGCAGTAAAGATGTTTAAAGGAAAATACTAATGGCTAACAAACCAAACCCAATGACAGAATTATCAAAAACCAAACCAAAGTCAAACCAAATGGACCGTGACTTTTACTTTGACGGTATCGATGGCACTAGAATTGAACACAAAAGCACCAAGTGGCAGGGCAATCAATCCGGACTGACACAAAAACAATCATTTCGTCAACTGCGTACCGGTAATGCCAGTGACAGCAGTTATGACCGTATGTCATCAATAGGTCCCAGTGCGACATTTGACGCAAAAAGAGAAACAGTAGCCACAGCCAAACAGTCAAAAAATCCTGTTGAAGAAGGCCGTGCTCGCAGAGAATATCCTGCTGACATCGATCGTATTACCGCTGGTAATAGACAGGATCGTTCACCATGGAACTTTAGCAAATGACAATAAGTTTTTTACCTAACGGCAACAGTTCGGTTATCGCAGCTAACACCACATCAGGTTCAGCAAGAATTGCCATAACAACTGCAGGTGGCACACAGATTGGTAGCTTTATGATTGACAATTTGTCAGCCAATGCGGTTATAGTAAACATTGGTTATGCCAATACTATAACAGCTACAGTAGCTACGGGTGTTAGTACAGGACAGGGATTTGCCATACCAGCTAACGGTACCAAATACCTAAACTTACATCAAGGCACTGCGATATCACCGGCCTCTACAGTTTACGCAGTGGCCAACGCAGTATCAGGTACAGCGCAGGTTAACCTAACACCTGTTTACATTTATCAATAAGGCACAGTGGGACAATGAAAAAAACTTCAAAAACACAACATGTTAAAAAAGCTCAGCATCATTTAGAGCAAGCACACAAATGGATTCAGTCAGCTATAGAGCATCCAGGAGCATTACACCGTGAACTAGGTGTTAAAAAAGGCGAAAAGATTCCGGCTAAGAAATTAGCCGCAGCGGCTAAAAAACCCGGCGTAGAAGGCCGTCGTGCTCGTTTAGCTGAAACACTAAAAGGATTTAAACGATAATGTTAACCGTAGCCAGTAATGTTGTACAGAACTTGTATACAATTTCGCTAGTTAATGACACTAACGGTACTGCGGGAGTCCCCCAGTATTCCAGTGGTGGGCACACTGCCAATGTGGTGTTAGGCACGGTTGTAACCGCCGCATCAGGTAATGTGAGATTTGATGCTGGCAACAGTGTAATTAATTTAGGCAATGCCACTAGTTATTTGGTATCAGCCGCAGTAACATTCAGTCAAGGCACTGTTCAGAATCCCATTAATCCTGCGCAATTTTACTTGGTTAATGCCAATACCGGAGCAGTTATAAACAATCAAACCAGCACAGTGGGTACACCATTTACCACAACTATTACCAACAGCACAGCCGGTAATATCTACATTCAACTACAGGTCGCACAGTCTGGTACACGAAAGCAATTTGAATATCCAAGTCAATTGGCTGCCAGTTCAGTTACAGTTATTCAAGCACAATAAAGGTCTAGATATATGGCAAAGAATCCCACAATGAAAAACGCCACAGGCAAACCCTTGGAGTTTAATGTTAATCAAAAACAAGGTCCAAAAATGGGCAATACCGGTCGTCCTGCAAAACGACAGGAATTTATTAAGGAAAAGTCGGGTGAATATCGCACGGCCTTAGCCGATGAAGTTATGCGTGCTTTGGAAAATCGTGCTCAAGGTGGTCTAAGACTACCTGAAGTAGAACCACTTGACAGCAATCGTGGTCCAAAAACCAATCCCACAGCCGACGGTGCTAGACTGCCGGCTAAGTATAGTAAACCTCGTCACAGAGCGTAATTTACCCCGCAAGGGGTTGTAGTATAGTAAAGTATAGAAAAGGCAAATTATGGCAACAAAACGACCACCAGTCGACGAGTCAACACAAGATGTTTGGCAAGTTGACCAAGACACCGAAAACACACCCCAAGTAAAATTAGAAACATCCACCGCAGTCACCGCCGCCAGCAGTCAATTACACGCGGATTTTGACATTGATGGTTTGATGACAGACTTTCCCACAGCTAGAGAATTAGAACGATTTGTCTATGACGAAACCGGCGTAGTGCTTAATCTCAAAGGTCGTGCTAACAAGTTAAAGTATCAAATTGCCATGTCGGTATTGAATGGTGAATCAGTAGATGAAAAATACATAGGTGGTGAAAATCCCTATGTGGAAAAAGCCGAGTTAATTCCCACAGAAGACTTAGCGCCAATCCCACCAAGAGATCCTGAATTACCACCAGCCGACACACTACAAAATGCTTTTGTCAGCAGACATATTCCACATCCAGATCCCGAAATGCGTGCGGTTGATAAAAAAGTCGACACTATATTTCGTAAGTATCGTAATGGCATGATTAGTTATGAAGTTTTAGGACCACTTGAAACCAGACCACATGGGGAAAAAATGGATAAGTTTGGTAGACTGCGTCCGGAAATAATCAAATGGATCAATCCTCGTACCGGTGAACAATTGGTACTGCGTCGTGATGGCACACTGACTCCACAGGGTCGTAATCTTCGCGCACTGATGCAGAAAATGAAAGTCAACAACAGCAACTACTGGTCAGTTTGGGTAGACCGTGAATTTGTCAGTTTGGATGGCGGTCAACTACAGAATCCTTGGGACTTGGGTGTTGAAGAGTGACACCAGACGCCGCTAGATTAATTACCGACACTAAGATACTGGCTAAAGTTAATCAAGCACATCGTGAAGCTTTTAGACAAAAATGGCCTGGACAAATAGAACACATACTGAGACTGACTGCGGAAAGACTGCAGTCGGGTCTTAGCAAAACTACTACAGATCCCATTACTAACAGTCAAGTAGCAGAATTAAGTCTAGCACTGTATCATCAGTATCAAATTTATCGCGAGGTAGTAGATGATAGATCGTGATGTCATAATGCGACGCAGTCTGCGTTGGGTGTTAAGTCAACATAATCTCAAACCCGAAAGTCTTAGACACTTAGATCAAACAACTAGACAGCAGTTTCAAGACTATGCTATCGCAGTGGCCGATGACATGCAGTATAATCAGTTAAAGTACTTTAGACCATTTGAACATCAAAAACGGTTTTTTCTAACTAATCAAAGTCAGCGTCGTGGTATATTGGCAGCTAATCGTATTGGTAAAACTGTCAGTACCTGTTATGAAACTGCCATGCACTTAACAGGTCTTTATCCCGAATGGTGGCAAGGTCATCGTTTTACCGCCGCTATAACTGCCATGACAGCAGGTGAAGGTTGGCAACAGGTAGCTATGGTTTTACAAAACGAACTGTTAGGCACACAGGATGTTAAAATCCGTGACGCAATTGGTACTGGAGCCATTCCTCGCTCGGCCATAATCTTTGACACCATGCGTTCAGATGGCGCTAATGCTATAGGAGTTGAAATTCGTCATGTGTCGGGAGAAAAAAGCTATTTGTTATTTGCCAACTACACACAGGAAGTGAGACAGATGCAGGGATTTAAACTCAATCTCGCTGTGTTTGATGAGCAACCACCAGATGAATTCTTCAGTGAAATAGTTACTCGTACTGCCACCACACAGGGAGTAGTTATGTGTAGTTTTACACCCTTAAAAGGCCTTAACGGCCTAGTCAGTAAATTTTGGAATCGCGAAGAAGGCTATGACTTTGTTCGTGTGGCCTGGGAAGATGTACCCGAATATGATCCCTGGGGCGAACCATTTTTACTACGGGAAACTAGACAGCAGTTGGAACGAGACTATTTGCCGCATGAACGAGAAGCTCGTATTGCCGGCAGACCTGTTATGGGTAAAGGTGCTGTGTTTCAAATTCGCCAATGGCCTACCTATCTCACTACGGAAATTAACTTTCGTGAACAGCCCAATATACACAGAGTTATCAGTTTAGACTTGGGCTTGGTCACTGACCGTACTGTTATCAGTTTACTGTACTGGGATCCCTATGAACAAGAAGCTTGGTTACATAGACAGATCTGTGTGTCGGGTACAGAAGAAGCCAATCCCTTAAATTACATCAATCACTTGTTGAGACCGGAAGTATTTGGCTGTCCTATTGTCCTACCCGCAGATGCCAACACACAGGGTCGATACACTATGTCAAGTCAAAGTCTCAGAGAGTTATTTGAACGCTATGAATTAAATATCTACAGTAAAGCTATAATGAATCCCGCCGACAGTCAAGGTCGTGTAACTAACCACAAAAGTTATGGAGTAAATGTCATGCGACAGATGTTGGAATTGGGCACACTACACATTAATGAAAACTGTCAGGATTTTTTACGAGAAGCACAGAATTACTATGTAGATCCGCAGGGTAGATTTAGTGATCCCGACGACTGTATAGATTCCGCTAGATATGGCATTTTAGCCTGTTTACAAGGCATAGCCGAACCCTGGGATAATCGCACGCCCAGAGAGCGTATGCGGGCACAGCGTAGTCTTTATCGCGACCGTAACGACACTACTAACAAACCCGCTTGGAAAACAGTGTATAACCCTGGTGGTTAACGGGTAACGCTAAATACACTACAGAGGAAAATTTAGATATGCTTGACATAAAAATGAAGGTGTTGAATAGCCTTAATACTACAAATCCCACACTTAATAGATTTGTTGCGCTGAAAGGTCAACTTGATACAAAAACTGCTAGTTATCTTAGATATTTGGGAACAAAAAACGCCGTTAATCGTGCAAGCGATTATCATTACCTGTGTCTTGCCGTTAATGATAGTACTGCTCCTGTCAATGGTATTGACTATATTCACCCAGTGGTTAAACCCTGCGTAGACTATGTTACTGCGGTTATTAACAAGGGCCTAGCTCCCAACGGCGAAATCAATTTTGAATTTGTGCCGGATAACGACGCAGATGATGCCGCGGCGCGTCAAGCTACCAACATGGTCAGTCGTGTGATTAATGAATACAATGATCCACATTTTATTCTACAGCGTTGGATTATGGATGCTAACATGCACAAAAACGGCATGTTAATGGTATTACCACAACGCGAACGAGTAGTGAGATATGTAGAAACAGAAGGCACTGTAGATCAACTGAGAGCATTTGAACAGCAAGCACAGGAAGGTGGTTTAACTGCATTAAGACAAAGCCGCCGTAAAAGTCGTGTGGACATTGAACAGGTCTTACGCGAAACACAAGAATTCAGTAGAAATTTACCTCAAGCACAACATGAAGAAAACATTCGTGCTAGACTTCAATCAGCCGAAGCTGTAATTTCTAATCCCGATGCCGATACTCCACAGCCAGACTTGGTGGAAATGCGAGATGGTGAAGATGAAATCGCTGCCAGTATAGCAAGAAATACCATTTATCTCGCAAAGTATAAACTTACTGGTTACAGTTTAAATATCAAATTCCGTAACATAGCACAGCACTACTGGATCTGTGATCCCACAGTACAGGAAATGCGTGATCAAGTATTCTGTGGATTTTATGATCCTATGAGCATACAGGAAGCCACACATCTTTATCCAGATTTACAATTACACATGGAGAAATTCCGCGAACATGCTGAATACAACATGAATGGTGCTTATCAAGCGGGTTCGGTCTTGAACAATCTAGCCATACACGCGAGAGATTCTGTACCTGTTATGGGTATTCCAGTTGAATCCGGAGTTGGTGCTGACCCCGACAGTAGACTAATTACAATCTTAACAGTTTGGGACAAGTATGACATAGATGGTGATGGTGAATTAGAACTAATTGAAATTGTGTATTCTGGACAATTTATCATCAGTGCCAAAGAAGTTGAATTTATACCTGTAGCTAACATGTGTCCAAAACCTCTACCAGGCAATTTTTATGGAATGAGTGTGGCGGAATCTGTAGTTCCTATGCAGGAATATATGACATCAGCTAGTCGTGCTGAAATCATGTTGGGTTTACAAACAGCTACGCCTAGAATTGGTGCTAAACCTGACAAATTGGATTTTGAAATGCTACAGGATGGTGAAGCGGCAATATTTGTCTTAGACACTAAATTTGATCCTGCTACCGATATCTACGCATTGCCTACTCCATCAGGCAATTTACAGTTTGTTGACAATGCTATGTCGCGTATGCAACAGGATGTAATGGCGATAATTGGTATGACACAGCCACAGGATGTGTTTAATCCTGAAGTAATGGCATCGGGCAATTCCGGTGAAAAACTCAGCATGGCCTTGGGACCAAATCAAATTATTCAAGACAATGCTGTACGCAATGCCGCTGATGGTTTAAAAGAAATGATATGGCTAGTTTGGCGTACACTAATACAGTATGGCGATGACTATGGTGTTAAAAAGCTAGCACAGATGTATCATCCCGAAGACAAACCCATATTTCTAGACTACAACAGTTGGGATGACATGAATTTCTGTGAGCGTAAACTAATACACATTGAATTGGCCTTGGGCATGTTAAGTGAAGAAAATCGTCTCCAGCGTCAGCGATTGATCACACAGTGTCAAACCAATTTGTACACTACAGTTAGTCAATTAATCGCAGCCGGCACACTGACCAAACAGTTTTATGACAAAATTAAAAAACCCTATGCCGACACACTTTATGTACTGGGTATTAAAAATTGTGATACATACTTGCCATCCGATGAAGAGGTTATGACTATGATTCAACAGGGACAGGCAGCGGCACAGGCCAAACCACCAAGTGCTGAAGATGAAGCATTAAAAGCTCAAGCTGAAACACTAAAAGCACAAAGCGCAAATTATCAAGCCAGTGCCAAACTGTCTGATGCCAAAGCACAGCAGATAGCGGCACAGGTAGCAGGCCAAGATGCTCGTAGTCAATTAGACTTTATGAGCATGGCAATGAGTGATCCTAAGGTATATTAATGATATCATCCGAAGCTATCGACGCTTTTAACACTAGATTGACTGTTACTATTAACAGCATCAAAACCATGACCATTCATCAACAGGATCAGGTTAAGGCCACTGGCAGCGAAGCCGAAGCACTGTTAAAAAATAGACAGTTGGCACTGTTTATACACACTACAAAATTTGAAATCTTGGATGAAATTGCCGGCATTATGGGACATACACAAGATGACAACAATCGAAGAATAAGTTTAGCTAATAAACTAGCTGGATTAGACAGTTTCATTACAGTACTGCGTAGAGCAGTACATATGAAAGAACTCGTGGTAAAGCATCAAACTGCTCCCGCGAAAACTAAAGAAGAAAGTGAATACTTATGACAGAAATAATTGACAGTCCTACCACTGCTAGCAGTGCGGCCACTGACACAACAGCAGTACCCTCTTTGGATTCAATAGTATCGAAAATGACCGCGATGAAAGAAATGACATTGCGTAATCAAATGCGTGCTACCGAAGAAGCTGCGCCAGGCGAAGATGTAGAGGCAAAGACATCAACTCCTGTGGCACCAGATGAGCCTAAAATCACATCTGCCGATGACGCCAATATTGACCGCATTGAAGACACCGATCCCCCAGAAGAAGCTGAAGCCGCTGATTCAGAGGTAAGTGACAGTGAAAATTCAAATTCCACAAGTGAAGAATTGATAGATTTTATTGATTTCGCAGAAACTAATCCCCAAGCAAAGTTTAAGTTTATGCGTAACGGTAAAGAAGTCATAATCGACGCTAAGAAAGCGGCCGCTATTTTAGGTCAAGGTGGAGCGATACACGAAGAAGCAAGACAATTAAAAATCGAACGGGCCGAATTTGATGAATATCTTCGAGAGCAAAGAGCTCAACAAGAAGGTTTATCATTGGCAATGGAATTTACAATTCAACCACAGATACAACGCGCCTACGATGAAATTATAAAAACTCAAGGTTATCAAAATACTTTCCAACAGCAGTTGGCAAGAACACAGGATTCTGCTGAACAAGCTAGAATCAGAGCCAATATCCAACAAAACGAAAGATATATCCAAAGTCAAAGTCAGTTGGTAAATCGTCTCAAACCTAATCTTGAAGAATTTAGAAATATTCGTCGTCAACAGGTCAGTGAAGTTTTAGAAAGTAATCGCAAATCGTTTACAGATAAAGAATTAAAAAATGAATTTTTGTATTCAGAACTGCGTGATAAACTAGCTAAAACTTGGGCCGGCGCTAACAGTGAATTGGTTCCGGGAATTAAAAACCTTGACCTAATCTCATCAGATGAAACTATACTAAGTTTAATCCGAGACGGTCTCAAGTTTAGAGACAGACCTCGAGCACAGTCAGCGGGCAGTAGTATTGCTCAATTGACACCGCGTCGCGCTGGTTCAGTTCCCAATAGTCGCAGCCAAGAAGATCAAATTAATCGCCTTCGTGAACAAGCCAAGGCCGGTGATAAAAAAGCCGGGGACAACTTATTAGTAGCTCAATTAGCCAAGCTAAGAGCCGCTCGTAAGTAAAGTTGTAAGCCTATAATAATTCAAGGAGAATAAAATGGCAGAAATCACAACAAGTCAAATTGGTAACGGTACAACTGCGTATGGCGCCGACATCGTTGTCAAGGACTTAGATCTAGATGTAAGTAATCGTGTAAAAGACGATACACCTGTACTTAACATGTGTATGACTAAAAAGCGTAAAGTTAACTCAACTTTGCCTTTATGGACTAACGATATCTATCGTTTACCACAAGTTCAAGCATGGACTGAAGGTGCTCCAGTTAGTACATCAAATGCGGAATCCAATGGCCGTTATAACTTAGCTAACTATACACAAATCTTCACAACAACTATTGCTGCTTCCGGTACTGCTCGTGCTGTTATGCAGTCAGGTGGAGATCCACAAGCATATCAAGAAGTCAAGCAGTTGATTGAATTGATGTTTGATGTGGAAGAACAGTTAGTGCGTAATGACCAAATTGGTACACAATATGGTGGTCAAACAGGTTCAGCAGAAGGTATTACCGGCAACAGCCAAACTGGTCGTCGTATGGGATCCCTCAGTAGTTTTGCTGGAACACAAAGTTTCAATACCAGCAGTGGTAATGCTAGTACTGTTACAAGTTGGACTAACAATGCTACAACAGACTCAGCAACAGGTAATGTGGGTAACTTAAACATCCAAGCTAACGGAACACAATTCTATACGCTTAGTGATGCGGTTAACCAAACATTCAGCCCAATCACTTACAAACAGTTAGTGACTGTAGCTGAACAGCGTTATAATGCTAAAGTTCGTACAATGGTAACTCCAGTAAGTTTGAGAACTAGTGTTTCAGACAACATTGGTACTAGCCAAACTTCAATCAATCGTCGTAATGTTGAGCGTGGTGACACGATTCAAACTTATGAAGGCGATTTCAACTATACATATGAAATCTTTGATAGTTGGATTATGGACCAAGCAGGTGTAAGCAACAGTATCTACTTCTTAAATGAAGATGTATTACAATGGGGTAGTTTGCGTGATCTTGGCCCTAACAATGAAGTATTCTCAAATGCTGACGCTAGTTTAGATCAGTTTATTTTAGAAGGTACATTGATAGTTCGTAACCCAGCAGGTGTTGCGATGTTAAACCAAATCTCAGCAGGATCTACAAGCATACCAACTACAGCTCGTCCGAGCTCATTGGTAAGTCGTGTAAACAGCGGAGCTGGAAGCACTTATTAATCTCTAGATTAATTGGCAGAAAAGCACCTTCGGGTGCTTTTCTTCTATGTGCAACGACAGTAATTAAATGAATGGCTAAATACAAGCATGAGCGAAAACACTAATTTTACATTTCAGGATGATCCTGAAAGAGACTACAATTATCTGCGTCAAGACGCAGGTGGAATGGTAACTACACACAATGGCGTAGCAGATAGACTGTTACAAAACAACAAATTATACCGTAGTATGAAGGGTGATTGGAGTAGAACCGACTGGAATGGCAGTAAAAACATCCGCACAACTACTGGTAGACGAGATGGCAAGTTTTTTATCACTAGAGAACAGCATAATATTGAAGGTATCAAAATGCGTTGTCGTGCTTATAGAGAAATGGCAGAAAAAGGCATTCCTGATCCCCTAGCACCCCTAATGCCAGATGGCACATTGGGTTGGAAATGGATGGATTTACCCGATGTAATCGCTATTAGAATCAGTGACCAGTATTTTGATGGTATGCCATGGCAAGTATTAAAACACGATCGCACATTAAAAGCACAATTTTATCGTGTGGTTCAATCGGAATATCCGGAATATGTCACTTACCCAGGTGGTAAAATGCCAATTCCCCTAGCGGTACCTTATCCAGCTAAATCTGGTGAGCGTAAGTTTTTTAAAGGAATTTAATTATGTTTGTAATACCTGATGGCGATACACTAGTAACTTATTTGAAAGATTTTACTGGATCTACAGATGACACAGAAATCAAACAGTGTATATTCCAAGCTGAATTAGTAATGCGTAATATTGAAATACCCGCTACAAGAACCAATCCCTATACGACATTTGGTACTGTGGGCGATAATCAAATGATGCCAATTCCGCAGGACATGAATAAACCAATATTATTCTTTAATCAAGGTAATAATGGACAGCAGTCATCATCAGGACCGTGGATCGTGTATGATCGTATTGGTGACAGAGACATAATCACACAGGCATTGATAGCGGATTTATACTTACAGCCGGTTAATTCACCAATGGTAATTCGTGGTAAATTCAGTGAAGTCGGCGACAGTTATATGTTCTTGCCCTACTTGTCATCAGGAGCAGTATTAAATTTATACTACTATCGTGCTTGGAATTTGCTGTTTACTCCTGCTGTAGAAAACACAGCATTTAGTCAGCAGGGCACATTAACTAACTTAGTACAAACTGGTTCAAAAACCTGGACCGCTACTATAACTGGTTTAGATGTCACTGGCATACTGTCCGACGGCAGTGTTATCACAGCCGCTGCCAATACTGGCACACTGGGTTCAGGTTCTGTTACCACAGTTACCAATGTTGACAGCACAAGTCAAATTTCAGTGGCAATTTTGTCTACTACCAATATACCTGTGGCAGGTACACTGGGAGTGGTTAATTTAGAAACCGCTACTACCATACAGACAAATGAAGTGTTACAAAGTTGGCCAGAAGGCTATATCTATGGCGCACTTACAGAATATTACATTAAGCGTCACTCACCCGAAGACGCACAGATTTACAAAGCAAAATTTGATCAAGCGTGGGCCACAATTGAAAATCAAAATAATCTAGCAAAATGGTCAGGTGGTAATACAAGACTAGTTAGTATTTGGCAACCACGCATAGATAGAAGCTACGCGGTTAAATAGGAAAACAGCATGTCAACAGGCAACAACATAGGTCTTTATTCCAGCAGTACATTAGGTAATGTTACTATTCCTGCCAATAACAATATTGGTCTGTATAGTCAAGGTAATCAGGCTAATGTCAATATTGGTACTGGTTACGGTAATGCCAATGTGGCAGCATTTTTGCCTGTTTATGGTGGTAACATCCTAGCGGGTAATATTACAGTAACTGGAAATTACTATGGCAATGGCTACTACTTAACTGACATCAATGCTGGCAACATAGTTGGTGGATATGGCAATGCCAATGTAGCCAATTACTTGCCTACCTACTCCGGTGTGTTAACCAGTGTTGGTAATATCATATCATCAGGCAATATTCAAACGCAGGGTGTAGGTGGCAGTATTACCGGTGCTAATTATATTTCTGCTAATATATTCAGTGCTGCCGGTAACATCACTGCCAGCTATTACTTTGGTAATGGTGCTTACTTAACAGGTTTATCCAGCAGTTACAGCAATGCCAATGT
>Ga0214164_1001369_pt1 | contig 13903 bp, 20 predicted proteins | sample TroBogepilimnion_13_FD_153003 | JGI IMG/M metagenome (GOLD analysis project Ga0214164, IMG submission 153003) | Freshwater microbial communities from Trout Bog Lake, WI - Practice 03JUN2009 epilimnion v4 | ecosystem: Environmental > Aquatic > Freshwater > Lake > Epilimnion/Euphotic zone ...
CGAGCCCGAATAAATATCTTTGGTTGAGAGGCTAATGTGCTCCATATGAATAGAAGCGGGTTAACCACCGTAGGAGAACGTATGACGTATAGGGAAAACGTCTAGGCAAGTCAGCCTGAATTGCGAGATCAAATAGACTATTTCTAACCAAGGGTCATGCTAGTATGCTAGTTGATTCATCCTTGGGACAGCCATTAAGCCTGTAGTTGGATAAAGTAGGGCTTTAAAGGACAGATCGGAACCGGCCAAAGAAGGGTTCAAATCCCTTCACTGTCCCAAAATTATTCAAGATGTCAAACGATGATGTTCTTCAACTCGAAAGAGAGATAGAAGAGAAAAAAGCCGAATTGGCAAGGGCAAAGAAAAAGTTGTCTTCTCAGCAGAGAGACCTTGCAATTAAAAAGTTAGATGAATACACAGAGGAGGAGAAGATTAAATTCTTTGACTCAATGTATAAATCAGCACTTTCTATGTTGGTTAATAAGGAAAAGAACGGTCACTCCAATGAGGATGATCCACAATACACATGGGAAGAAGTTATGATGATTTTAGCTAGAGACCCAAAACTATTTTGGAAATATTACAATTCAAATGATTAAATAGGGAGTTGGCGGATTGGTAGACGCCGAGAGAGATGAAGTGTTCATAGATTCGGTTCTTACAATTTTTGAAACAAATCAAATAAGCCATTCTATTAATAAAGAAAATAAACAATCATGAATATCAAGAAAGCACTTAAGCTTAAAAACAAATTAACAGGGGAAATTAAAGAATTAATTAGTCTGGCAAGTTCTAACAATTCCATCATTCAGGGTAATCCTAGAAAGTATTCAACAGGAAAATTGCTTGAAGAGGCAGAGGAGAAAACAAACGAATTGGTTGAATTGAAAACCAAAATTCATTTGGCTAATGCACCGGTTTATTCAAAGATATTCAAACTCTCCGAATTAAAATCAAGAGCGAAATTTATTGCTGCTATTCCAACTGACGAGGGAAAGACCTCTTCAAGATACGGAACAGAATCTGAAGTGATGGAAGTTGAAATTGATGTTGTTCAAAAGAAATTACAGGTTAAAAAAATCGAGGAAGAAATCGAAAAAATCCAAGAAGAACTTGATGTTCATAATGCCATAACAGAAATATAAGTTTGGGCGAGTGATGAGAGGAGATTAAAGTAAACAATTACAATATGATAAAACGCCTTGATTGACGAATAAAAATTAGATAATATTTCAAAAGTCTATAATTTAACTCTCAACTAGTCGTGCGGTTTCAATCATCAAAACTCTTTAAACCATTGTTTTTTCTAATTGATTCAATTCACAAACCCAAATTTTACCCAAACCCAAAAACCAAAGGTTTAGATCTAAAAAATCTAAACCTTTTTTTGATATATAGAGCATACAAAATAATCAAAAAATGATTTTTGATTTAGATATATAATAAAACAAAATACAAACAACATGAGACTATTAGATTTTAACTCATTTATTAACGAAAGCTATATGAACGAAGACCAATCATTTGGTGATGTTTCAGTTTCTAGCGAAGCAAGTTTAGCAAATATGGATTTACCTGTAGGTAAAACACACGTTGCTGGTAAAGGCGGTGAAGCAGTTATTGGATACGGGGTTTCCGATTCAGATGCAATGCTTCTATTCTTCCATAAAGAAGGACAGCCAATTTCTTTACACAAGAAAGGTGAGGATGTAGATTCTGTATACGATCACAAATATACAACTCCAGAAGAAGCTGCAGCTAACGCATACAGCATACTTATGTCATTCTTGCAATCAATAGGTAAAGCTACAGATTACGTCTACATTCAGAATTTACTATCCGCTTTAAATTCAGAATTAAACACAAACAAACAAGAAGCAGGTGACATATTTACAGCATTTGTAGTTGGTCTTAAGAATCACAAAGCGTCTCCAACTGAAGCAGCTAATGATTTCACATCTCTTCATGTTGAACCAAAACCTGATTATTTAAAAATTTCAGACTGTGCTAAAAAAGCATTCGCATAATTTAGACACACAATAAATTAAAAAAGGTCCAAGTAGAAATACTGGACCTTTTTTGTTTGTGTCCAGATATATAAAGAAATGAAAAGAATAATAGAATATTCAATTTTTGAGGCATCAATTCCTATTGGGCTCACAAAGGCTCAGAAGGAATTTGTTGATTCTTATGTCATAGGAGACTATAAATACGATTATAATACTGGACTTATTAATGTTAATGGCAGTGTTAATCTAGGGATTGACAATACACTTAATTTCAATAAGAAAGTTCCAAAACTTCCAGGAATAAAATTCGGGGTAGTTTCCGGAAATTTTGAAGCAGGATTTGTTGGTCTAACCTCGCTCATTGGATTTCCAACCCATGTTGGTAAGGACCTTTATATTGCTAACAATCATATAAAATCATTAGTTGGATCACCATTTTACGTAGGCGGAAATCTTCATGCGAACAATAACAACTTAACAAATCTAAAGGGACTGTCAAAAGAAATTTTCGGAAAAATTAATATAAGTAAAAATAAGATAACCTCATTAAAGGGATGCCCCGAAAAAGTAAAGGCTTTTTTTTGTAGCGATAATGATCTAACATCATTGGAAGGAGGCCCTACTATAGTGGACGGAACGTTTAATTGCTCTAATAATCCAATACAAACAATGAAAGGATCACCTAATGTGATAACCGGTCATTCTTTTATGAATAATATTGATCTTGATAGTTTTGACGGTATTGGACAATCGTACAGAGGGGGAATAACTACAGATTGGATAGGCGTTCCTGCGGATAAAATGAATCCTGATTATTTAATAGCAATAATGAAAGAAATACCAGAAAGAAATAGCAGTCAAAGAGTTAAATCTATGATGACTTCATTCATATTTAATTATCTAAGAGGAAGTCAAGAAATAGAGAATTACTTCAAAGAGAATCCAACAGAAATATATTTGCTTGATGGAAGCCCAACCATTAAAGCCGAAATCCTCAAAAAAACAGGGATTAAAGACCTAAGTAGATTAGGTAGAAACATAAAAAACAGATTAATTTAAAATGAAAAGAATAATAGAATACGAAGACTTCTCAATCAATGAAGGTGTAATCATGCCTAAGGATTTTGATAAAATGATGTCTTTAATAAATAAAGCCACTAGTAAATCAAAGTATGGTGACATAGAACTAGAGGAAGTAAATAAAATAGCAGAACCTTATGGTGTTAAATTTTTAAACTATGACGAATTTCTAGAGAGCTTGCCTGAGAATTTAAAACACACTGCTCCTCCTAGAAGAACCCCATTTTTCGGATTCCTTGATAGGAATGACCAGATAAAAATAGTTTCTGGATTTGGTAGAGTGTCATTTAGAGATTTAGGATTTATAAACCATATACTTGAGCATGAGAGTGTACACATAGGACAATCAGAGAGAAATAAATCAGGTAAGTGGACACTTCCTAATGCAAATGATTCTAAAGCTTATTTTTCGGATAAGAATGAGGTAATGGCATTTTCACAGTCCATCATAAACATGATCCACGAAATGACTCCAATAAGAGACCTTCAACAATTAAAAAGGTCTCTTAATTCGAACCCTTTGTGGAATAATATAAAATCTGCAATTGGTAATGATAAGGAAATTAAAAATAGATATTTGAAATACATCTATCAATACGCAGAAAAATATATGGACAGTAAATAATTAAGAACCTCCAAGTTTTAAATAATCATTAGTGATGTTAGTGATCCTAGCATCATTTTTTTGTGCAAGGTCTTGGATCATTTTAACAAAGTTTTGATTTTGTCCTTTCTTAGTAACAACTTTAATAACACTGTAATTGTATTCTTGAGTTTTTGATATAGGAAGAACTTTGGTAATAGGAAGAACCACTTTTTTTGAGGTGGTTGTTGCAGTTGCATCTATTGCAGGTTGCATAACTAGAGATTGCTCAATCTTAGGAAATGAGATCTTAACAAATTGCTCTTGATTTGCTTTTTCCGAATTAGCTACAGTTTCTTTACCAACTCTAGCTTTAATTGTGTAATTAGCTGTATTAACTCCTGCATTTTTTAATGCTTTAACAAAATTTTCTGCTCTTCTTTTTGCAAGTCCTTGGTTGTCAAATCCTGCGTCATTACCAACTGCAGAAGAACCACCAGTAATTTCAACAGATGAATCACCAAGACCTTTTAGGATGTTAAGTGCACTTTGAAATTGTTGTGATTTAGTGTCAATCTGATCTTTACCTAATTTAAAAAGAGTACCGTCAAGCTTAATAATAACATTCTTGTTAACTATTTGTTCAGATGCTGGTCTTGCATTTGTGTTACCCTGTCCCACATAGCCTTCATTTAATATACCAGTCACACTGGAAAAAGATTTAAGATTTTCCATTTTTATTATTATTTTTGTGAAATATATATCTCATATGAAACACTTAAAGAAATACGAATCCGATAACTCGGGAATTAGTGAAGGCCTAACCTATCACTTAGAAAGAGGCATACCCCTAACAGAAAGCATATTCAGAATAGAATCTGAAGCATGGATCTCTCTGATCGATGAAGCAAGAAAACTTTGGGAGTCTGGTGACATCGATCTTTCTGATGACGATCTATTTATAATCAGTAATGACGTCGGGGAAAAAGCTATCTACGAAGACACTGCAGTGCTTCTTGATATTCCTTTCGAAGACGAGGATTTTGATATGGATGAGGCTGAATACAGGGGTAAGAAAGTTGATCTTAATAAACCATTCAGAACGCCGGGTGGGCCTAGAAAATTCTCGGTTTACACAAAGAACGGATCCGGAAATATTGTAAAAGTTAGCTTTGGCCAGCCTGGTATGAGAGTCAATAACGACAATCCAAAAAAAGCTCTATCTTTTAGAAAAAGAATGCAATGTGATAATCCAGGACCAAAATGGAAGCCGAGATATTGGGCTTGTAATGTTGGAAGATATGCTAAATTATTAGGACTAAAATCAGGAAGACCATGGTAGACTTTCCATTCACAGAGAGAAAACTAGAAGAAACAGTATACGAAAGAACATTTAAAGATGACCTATTCGATTCGGATTTACTTTGGCATTGGGACGAGGAGGACAGGGAGGTTACAGTTCTTCACGAGACAGATTGGCTTTTTCAGTTTGACAATATGCTACCACAACCAATGACAGGGGAGATAAAAATTCCAAAAGGGGTTTGGCACAGAGTAATAAAAGGAAATGGAGACCTAATTATAAAGGTCAAGAAGAATATATAACTCATAAAATTCTTCTTATGTAATTGGAAAAAATCGAAAGAGATAAGGTATTAAGACTTTGGAGTCTTATTGTTTTTAGATTAGGTGTATCTAAATACGGAAAAGATATACCTAAACTAATTCTCATTTCGGGCAAAGAAAATAAGAACTTTGGCGAATATGCCAACGACAATACAATTACAATTTGGTGGCAAATGAATTCGGGAATGGGTGATTTTGCGTCCACGCTGCTTCACGAGTACGCACACTACCTACAATACTGGCCTTGGTACATCAGATACGAAAAGACTCACTCCTATGAGGATAACCCATATGAGATTCAGGCAATAAAGCTTTCCGAAACATACAAGGAATACATAAAGATGATTTCCAATAGAAATTGGAATACTTTAATTAAGGAGAATAAAAGGCTTGAAATTCTCTATAATTCTTCAGATTTTGATTCATTAATAGGTGAATCACCTGATATATAAAAATAAAATGGAAGGCCAATTTCAAAAAGACATGTTAATAGGTTCACTATTTAGTCTTGCTGTCATCTCAATCTGCTACGCAATAGTTTATTTTATTTGTCTGAAATAATTTTTTTCTTCCGGGTGAATTTGTTACATTTACCCTATGAAAAGAATCATTTTAATAGCACTAATTGTTATACCTGGAATAGTTCATGCACAGTCAAAATCAGAATACACCTATTTCGATCTTTCCGACGAGAACACAAAATTCGATTCCACTCTAGAGAATTATGTGCAATACTGTCACAGAAAAATTAAAAGAAATAGGGCACTAGATTCAATTTGCGAGAGAAGAGGAAACTATTATCTAAATCTACTAAAGGATAACGCATCTTCGGATTATTGGATAAGTGAACTGGTTGACAAAATACCAGAGGGTTCAGAAGCTCACGAAAGACTTTTCGGAACTCCAAAATACTTCAAAGAAACAAAAGCAAAATACCAGGAGAATCTAGTTTATGTTCCGTCGGTAAGAAAGAAAATCTGTTGCGAAATAATGGTTCACCTCTACTCCAGGAAAATATTGGATAAGAGAATACCAGGGGAAGAAATGAAAAAAATAGCAATAGAGGGTTTAAGTAATAAATACACTAGAGCTTATATTCTTTCCCTATATCAAAATTCAGAAGGACACAATGATGGAATTCTAAGATACGGTAAAGGAGACTACGGTTCTTACACTACAGGAATGCTACACGAATGGTATTGGAAAAAGAAAAAGAAATGGGTATACGAATTCATTATTTATAATTCGGTATCATTCTCAAGAGATCCACAATAAAAAAGCCCCAAATTGGGGCTTTTTATTTAGATGAGAGTTATTATCTTAGTGAGATTAAGTATTTAGTTTGATCTATTAAAGATGTGATCTCATCAATTATATTTAGTAATTCACTATCTTTATTTTCGTCTAATAAAGATCTGCAATCAACAGTGTAACATTTTTCAAGACCTGCTATAAATTCATCAAGGTCGCCATTTTCAGGATCTGCAAAGTTATAGAGTTTAATTCCAAGATTCTCTTCACTTAAAACAGGTTTACCGTATTTACCCATTATGCTTTCTGCTAGGGTGTCACCTAAGTCCTCTAGTCCTTCAAATAAACCATCCAATGCTTTATGCTGTCCGTATAGAGCAGATTGCCAATGAAGAAGTTTAGTTTGTATTAGATTTTGAAGAACCATTTTAAAAATATGTCCATACTTATCCTCTGGTGATTTTCTGCTATTTTTCTTCATAGCAACAGGTTCTTTTGGAGCTGGTCCACCTTTAAATATAAGGGGATCTTCTGAGTTAGGTTCTATTATTTCAATATCATCGGGATTTGGTTCCTCAATATCTACAGGAGCAGGTAGCCCTTTCTGAACTGGTGCATCTGCAACAACTAGAGTGTCTTCTCCTTTCTTTGAAGGCATAACGTCTCCGAATGCACTTAGACTTATTAGTTTATCCATTTTATTCGTAAAAATTTCCTCTTATATATCTGAAACAATCTTTCAATATATACATAGAGCAATAATGATATAAAATATAATTATGGAATGGAAGAAACTTTCAACAAGAGAAGTGGTGAGTCTTAATGACTACATACACGAATGGCTAGAGTCTAATGAGGATCACAAAATCTACATAGGTTGTGATTCACAGGACACAACTAAGAGAACAACATTTGCAGTTGTTATTGTGCTTCACAATAAGAACAAGGGTGGACATGTGCTTTATGACAAAATGGTTGTGCCTAAGATAACCTCGGCATATGAGAGATTATGGAAAGAGGTTGAGCTTAGTGTGGAGACAGCGCAGACAATTATGGATTTTGGTATTCAACCAGATTACATTGATATTGATTTAAACCCAGATCCTAAATACAAATCAAACTCCCTTCTTAGATCGGCAGTTGGTTTAGTTGAATCACTAGGTATAGAAGCTAGATATAAAAGCATGTCTCCTTGGTCAATCAGGGTTGCTGATAATCTTTGCAGAAAACCATCAAAAAAGAAAATGCAAATAGATATATAAAAAAAAATGAAACACATGAAACACATTAAACACATTAAACAATTCAACGAATCAGAAATTAATGAATTCTTTGGAGGGAATGGAGATAACGGAAATGCTGAAATTAATATTGAAGGGAGTGGAGATGTTAAAACACTTGTTATTAGGGAAATCTTTAAATTACTTGATAACATAGCAGGAGACGTTAAAATGTTTATAGACGGGGACGAGATTAATAGATACACAGGAGGAAAAACTGGTATAAAGAAACAATAAAATCGAAACAATCATAATATTTTAGGATATAAATACAAATTAAAGAAAATGAAAAGAACAATTTTATTACTAACACTAATGAGCGTATTAGGTCTTGCTTCTTGCGGATCAGAGTCCACTCCAATCTCGCCAATTGATACGGCTGTTAAAAAATTAGATACCGCAAAATTAGATTCACTGGGAACCCTCAGATTGGATACAACAAAAGCTATGGATACCACTAAAAAGTAATTTAAACAAATTCGAATTTAAAAAGCTTAGAGTATCCACTCTAAGCTTTTTTTATGTCCTTTTTTCAAAATAATTTTTTTGCATCGAGGGAATTCCCTATATTTGTATTCTAAATAACAAACAATCAATTCTCATATGGTGTAATTGAATAGCACAGAAGATTTCTAATCTTCCGGATTAGGTTTGAATCCTAATATGAGAACTAAAATGCTCCCATGACGGAAAGGTATACGTGATGGACTTAAAATCCATTGACCAGTAATGGTCATGTCGGTTCGAATCCGACTGGGAGTACAGAAGATACTAAATAATTTATATGCCCCCGTAGGCGAATGGTATAGCCGCCTGACTTAGGATCAGGAGTCATAGACATTGCAGGTTCAAGTCCTGTCGGGGGTACAAAAGAAGCATTCATGGCGGAATTGGTATACGCGTACGGTTGAGGGCCGTATCTGGGAAACTGGGTGAGGGTTCGATTCCCTTTGAGTGCACATGGAAAAAAGATCAATTTATTTGGACGACCAAAGAATTCCTTTGGAGCATCCAGAAAACAAAGAATGGGTGGTTGTTACTAATTATGAAGACTTCTGTCTTAAAGTTACAGAGATAGGAATAGAGAATATAGATATAGTCTCATTTGATCACGATCTAGATAGAAGTGCAACCCTGCATTTTTTGGACGAAGTTAGATTGACCTACTCTATAGATTATAGAAAAATAAAAGAGAAAACTGGAATGCACGCAGCAATGTGGATTTGCAATCTATCTGCAGAGACTTGTCAGCCATTACCCCTTTGTTTTTCGCATTCTGCGAATCCAATAGGAGCCGCAAACATCATAGGTTATATCAACTTATTCCTGAAGAATAGGAAGCTGCCACAGAACTGTATAAGGGTGAAATGGGCATTTGAAAAAAGACCAGGATTAGTGAATGACAATAAAATGGATCAAAATTTAAAATAAATAAAAAAAATAATTTTTTTTCACCAAAATATTCCATTATTCTTGTGAAACAAAAAACAAAAAAGATATATAACATTAACAATCAAAGAAATGAAAAAGAATTTAGCAAATATTAACAATTATTTTATGCCGCAAGCTGTGATCGCTTCTCCGTTTAATCAGGGGGTGAAATGGTACGGTAATGGAATGAAGCGAAGATCTGGAGATATTGATTTGGGATAAAACAAAAAAGAAAAACCAAACATATAAAAACTCTGGATCACACAAGATTCAGAGTTTTTTTTTACAATATGGTGCTATAGCAAAGATGGTTTATGCACTCGATTGAAGCTCGAGGGATTGGAGATCGTTACTCCGTGGCACCACAAAACAATTTGGATTATGTTAAGCATTAAAGAAGTCATAAAAGACAACAAGGTTAAATTCTCTTATTTGAGAAGTCAGGTAGCTTACTACGAAGTGGGGTGGAAGGAATAACTTATTCATTTCCAGTTAGACTTGAAGATCTAGGAGAAGCAACGATCTTGGCAGAGGATAAAGCTATATTCTTTATGAGGTACATAAGAAAGGCTTTAGAATCCAATGAGTTTCAAAGGGTTTCTAAATAAAAATATCTAGGTGTTGGGGAGTCAGGTCACCCCACTACATTTGGGATGTAGAGAGTAATAAAAAGCTCATCATCAGTTCGAATCTGATCACCTAGACCATCAAAATTCATTTCCTGTCTTTTTGACTTTATCGATATAAGGAATGAAAGACATAGAAATAATTTTGGATTCGTATTCAATGGGAGATGCTTCTTCCAGAATATTTGGATATTGTAACTGAAAAACAAATGAGGAAATTGTAAAAATCATAATAAGTAATGGATACGATTTAGACATATTTAAGGATAAAAACAAACAATATAAATATAAGAGAATTGAAAAAATATGTCCAATATGTACGAAAAAATTCAATACATTACTTGGGCACAGAAAAGAAAAGAAAACATGCTCAATATCATGTTCAAATTCACTAAGCCCAAAAATAATTAAAAGGGAGAAAAGTGAGAAAAAACCTTATGTGCATAAAGAGAAAGTAAAAATCGAGAAACAATGTAATTTTTGTAATTCTGTTTATATAGGAACTAAAAGATCAAAATTTTGCTCTGATGCTTGTAGAACTAATAACATTAGGGATATTTTTAAAAAAAGAATAGATGAAGGTACATTTAAAGGATGGCAATCAAGAAATATAGAAAGTTATCCAGAGAAATTTTTTAAAAAAGTTCTGTCTAACAATAACATAGAATATCTTTTTAATCATCCAGTAAGTAAAAATTCACTTGGGGTAGAAGAATCCGGTTGTTATTTTTTAGATTTCTTAATAGATAAAAATGGGATTTTAATAGATCTCGAAATAGACGGGAAGCAACATAAATATTTAGAAAGAAAAGAGAATGATATTGTGAGAGACTCTTTATTAAAAAACAAAAACTATATTATTTATCGTATAGAGTGGAACCAAATAAATAATGATATTGGTAAAATAGAGATGGAGAATAAGATTATTAAATTTAAAAAATGGTACGAATCATTATGAAAAAGAAATTTGATCTTCATTAGGTAAACAAACCTAATGACAATGTCAAAAAGAATAAACAGAGCAAGATTTAATCGAGCTCAAACCGGTAGAGAATATCGAATATTTTTATTAAGAGAAATCTATCCGCCTTATTGGGATGAAGGAATTAATCTTTATCCTCGATGGAGAAGAGGATTCATTAATCCTAATAAACAAATTTATCCTTCTAAAGTTAGAGAATATCGAACTTGGAAGTATAACAGAAAGACAAGATGGAAGTGATACACCGGGCAGCTTATGGAAGCGGCAGGCCTCCAAAACCTAGCATGGACATGGGTTCGATTCCCTGGTCCGGTGCAATAAAAATGATTAATTTCAAAACTGTCTGATAGTGTAGCGATAACACCGAAGTTTTTGGAGCTTTTATCCTAGGTTTGAATCCTAGTCAGACAACAAAACCAAATATAATTTTTTCCCTCCGGGTGAATCAATTATATTTGCAAAACAAATTTAAAAGATTAAGAAATGAAACGAAAACAGGTTTAAGCCAGGTTTATCATCTAGTATGAGAGCATGGCGAATTAAAAATTATCATGCACTCGTACACGTAGTTGGTACCGTACCTGACTTTTAATCAGGAGAGAAAGTTTCTCAGCGTGAGTTCGATCCTCACCGAGTGCACAAATTCATTTTTTATTATTATAAATTGGGGTAGAGATGGGTTGGTTCATCGCCCGACTGTTAATCGGTGAGATCCTGGGTTCAAACCCCAGTGCCCCAGCAAAAGTTTTTTAATAGTGTAAACGCGTAGCGGCCCGGCACATGATGTACTCCCTATTGGAGATGCGGAAGCAATACACATTGAGGAACGGTAAGGCCTCCTTAAAAAACTTTAAATGCAGGAATAGCTCAATTGGTAGAGTGGTGGACTTCCAATCCATAGATTTCGGATCGTGCCCGAATTCCTGCTCAAATGTCGAGATAGCTCAGTTGGCTAGAGCGTAGGTATCATAAACCTAAGGTCGGGGGTTCGGTTCCCTCTCTCGATACTAAAATAGAATGGGGTGTTATACCGTAGATGGCAGCGGGTTTGACTGTAAATCAAATGTTTTTATAACTCGGGAGGTTCGACTCCTTCACATCCCACCGACCCATTTCGTACTTTATTTTTAAGTTACTATAATGGGAAGAAAGAACTTTCAAGTATTTGACTTGACTACATGAGTAACCACTAGATTACTCTCTGCTAATAATTTCTGTATGAGCGTTCAAGTCATGTTCTTTTAGCAATTATAAATAGTTCTATGGTGTAATGGTTAAACATCCCACTCTTACAAAGTGGAGACGAGAAGTATAATCCCAGTTCGAATCTGGGTGGAACTACAAAGGATCTATCCTTATGGTATAGATTGAATTATGACGAAACACTCCTCTAAAGGGTAAAGGAAAAAGACATTAGTGTAACGGCAGCACAAGCTCGCTACTGAGAGCAGTTCGAATCTGCATGTCAAAACTTGAGAGTATAGAATAAAGGAACAAGTAGCTGGTCGATTATCAGATAGATTCTATATGCGGATTTAGCTCAATTGGGAGAGCGCTTTCTTGACGTGGAAGAGGTAGTTAGTTCGATCCTAACAATCCGTACATAATTTGGGGAGATGACTGAGTGGTTAAAGGTGACCGGCTGTAACCCGGTTCTCTCACGAGTACGTAGGTTCGAATCCTGCTCTCCCCACAAAAATGAAACTTTTAGGTTTCTAAAGACTAGAACGATATATAGATAACAAAATGAAAAACTTAAAATCAATATCAATTGAAATTCGCAACGCCGGAGTAGCATTCGCAGCGGCTGCAATTATATTGGGTAAGGTTTTTATGTGATTCTGATTGAACAAATTATCGTAAAAGCCTGATCCTAAAAAAATCAGGCTTTTTTTATTTATAATTTTTTTCGTCCGTGTGAATCATTTATATTTGCAATCTTATAAAAAAGATAGAAATGAAAGAAAAATTAATTAAGAGACTAGTAGAGTTACCAGAGGAAATTGCTAACTCACAAAAAGAACTTTTGGATCTAATGGATAGCGAGAAAACCTGTAAGGATTCTATTATTCAATTAGAGACGGTTTTGAAATCAGAAATTGCATCGGCTTTAGATGCTAGTGGTAAAAAACTTTACCCTAACGACATCACAAGAGATGCTGCTTTCAACGAACTTTCTGCAGAGAATGATGAGTTGGTTGGCTTCAAGAATGAATATGTAAACTTGCAGAGAAAAACTCAAGAATGCAGAATCACAATTGAAATGCTGGTTTCAGAGCAGAAGAACTCAAGAACGATCTTGAATTTTTTAGGTACAAGTGACAATTCTTACGATGTTCTTCATAGCTAAGAATTAGGGGTCAGGGGCTGCAGCAGGAGTGGCCACATCACTTGCAATGATGAAATCAGCCCGTATCGTCCACGGGTGACTCCACAAGGATTCGGAAAGTAAAGGCTCCATAGATATATAGGAAAAATATATACTATGAATTGCAAAAATCCGGATTGTTACAACGATACAAAAAATGAAAATTTATATTGTTCTTTGATATGCAGGAATATCTATATAAATAAATATTGTATCGATTATGCAAAAATGAGAAATACATTTAGTAACAAAAGAAAATCTGAAGAACAAAAATATTTATTAGATCCTAAAAAATGTGGGCAATGTGGAAAACCAATACCGTTTAAAAATAAAAAGAATAAATTTTGTAATAGATCATGCTCCAATAGCTTTAATAACAAATATACTAATAAAAATAAGGATTATAAAGGATTTGCTTTTAAAATTTCGGAGTCATTAAAAGAGCATTACAAAAATAAAGAAACATCAAAAAAGCTTAAAATATGTATTAATTGTAATAATGAATTCTCTGTCGATAATAAATATTTTTGCTCCACTTTGTGTAGGAAAGAACATTCTAGAAAAAATATGTCTAGCTATATTATATATAAAGCAAATTCACAATTTAAGTTTTCTTTAAATGAATATCAAAAGGAGTTTGATTTTGAATTGATAGAGAAATATGGAT
>Ga0214164_1001372_pt1 | contig 13885 bp, 15 predicted proteins | sample TroBogepilimnion_13_FD_153003 | JGI IMG/M metagenome (GOLD analysis project Ga0214164, IMG submission 153003) | Freshwater microbial communities from Trout Bog Lake, WI - Practice 03JUN2009 epilimnion v4 | ecosystem: Environmental > Aquatic > Freshwater > Lake > Epilimnion/Euphotic zone ...
TAGTCGAGATGTCTGACACGATTATCTTCCGTTCCTTTGTTGTTTTTTAATACGAGAATATCTTCTACTTCAAGATGCCATAAAGGATAATAAAGAGTTGCTGCACCTCCTCTAACGCCACCTTGGCTGCAGCTTTTAACCGCTGACTGGAAGTGTTTGTAGAAAGGGACAACACCAGTATGAGAAGCATCGCCATTACGGATGGTGCTACCAATAGCCCGAATCCTACCAGCACCAATACCAATACCAGCTTTCTGAGAAACATACTTGACAATCGAAGCAGCGGTTGTGTTAATGGAGTCCAATGAATCATCTGTTTCGATAAGAACACACGAGCTGAACTGCTTCTGAGGAGTACGAAGACCTGCCATGATAGGCGTAGGGAGCGATATTTCGAAATTAGATACTGCATCATATAAGTCCTTTACCCATTTATTGCGTGTTTCCTTTGGATAATTACGAAACAGAACCATCGCAATAAGCATATACGTCATCTGAGGTGTTTCGAAAAATTTACCTGTTACTCTATTTTTAACTAGATACTTACCCCTAAACTGCTCCATACCAACGTAAGCGATGTTAAAATCGCGATTATGGTCAAGATAACCGTTAAGTACGTCAAGATCTTCTGCGTTGTACCATGTGTGTATGTCACTGTCGTAGTAGCCAGCATTGATAACATTGCTAATATGATTAGATAATTTTGGTACATTGTAATCTCCATATACTTCTTTTCGAATATGATAATTGATTAAACGACCAGCAACATACTGATAGCTAGGTGTTTCTTCAGTGATAAGTTCGGCTGCAGCCTTAATTAAAGTTTCTTGTATTTCACTTGATTTGATACCATTATAGAACTGAATATGTGATTTCAATTCAATTTCAGATTCAGAAACACCATTAATACCATCACAAGCCCAATTAACAACTTTATGGAATTTATTTAAATCAATTGGTTCTTTTGTTCCGTTTCTTTTAACTACCATTATCGGGCTTGTGATCATCTCTTACCTCTTTCTTACTGTCCAATATCCAGTGTATCTTTCAATGAAGGAAACACTTTTGTTATTTCGTACCATGCATCAGTAGCTACCCCCCGATGCTCTTTTTGAGTGCCAATAGACATACGTAGCTGACAATAGTGAATCCAACTTCGAAGAGAACCAGCCATATAAAGACGAGAGACAGTAAGACCTTCTGGCAAAACTACACGAGCCTGTTCTTTTGCAATTCCATTACGAATTGCCCATTCATATTGTTTTTGTGCATATTCAATTACTATCTTTTGACGCTCATCCCAACCGTGTTTGAGCTCTGGATCGTCTTCTACTTCGATGGAGTTCTGTCTGTTTTTTGTATCTTGCAAACGGGCTTCACGAGTGACGAATCCGAGGTCTTGGGTCGGATCCGCATATCTCTGGCTAAATTCTTGGAAAGAGAAGCTACGGTGGCGTAAAATCTGTCTAGCGATATCACGTGTGGTATTAATCTCCATAACAACATGGACCATTTCGAATGGCGACCAATGTTTATTTTGCGCTAGATATTTCAATAACTTAGTTGATGTTAGTGTATTAGACTGATTAGATGGATTACTTACACGAGCAACGTAAGCAATGAAATCATCAATATTCATATCTTCATTTATTGATTGCGTAACTGCAACAACTTTAGCATTATTCATTTTCTTCTACCTTTTTCAGAGTATAAGATCCATTGCCATTGTCAATCCATTCAATATCATCTCCTGGATTCCAACCTAGCTCAGTTAATGTTGGATAAAACTCTTCTGGAATAGGGATATAATAATCACCTGTACTGATGTCATATTTAATACGTACAATCATGTCTCACGCCTTGCTTTTTTCCATCTGCTCAAGAATAAATTCTACAGGCTCGGTGCATGCAATAACACGACCATTGGAAAGAGCAATCTTAGTGTAGTAATCTTTTTCGTTTGGAAGAAGCAAGCCACCAGTGTTAGGGCGAAGTTCACGTTCCATATACTTTACATCTGAAAGATCGACGTAGAGATCAAGTCCTGGGAATGTAAGTTTAGTAAGCATTATATTTTACTCCATTGTGTAAGCGCCATCTTGGCGGCGAGATCTTTATATGTATTTGTATCAATTATGTGTTTAATAAATTCAGGCGATAATCCTGCAAGTACCATATCGTTAATATCCTTATGATCCAGATTGTCTGGCCAGATACATACATTATACCCGTTTAATATCGCTTTGTCAAGCTTTTTTATTGTGTCTTTTGATCTTGGTTCGTTGTCATAGACAATTACCAAGGAAGATTTACATGATTGCTGAACATTACTGAGAGCAGAAACAAGATCACCGCCAGCAGTAGCAATACTATTAGGGATAAACATAGAATCAATTGGCCCCTCCATAACGTATGTAGTTTTATTAAAATCTACTGTATCTAAACCATAAAGTTTTGGAACATTTTCATTCAACACAATGGTAATATACTTAACAGATGATTTACTTATGCTTCTGCCTTGGAAAGCATGCAGGTTCTTATCCTTATCAAAGAAGGGAATAAGGATTCGTGTTTCGTCGCGCTTTAAAGCCTCTTGGGAAAACTTATCAGGAATAATAGTATTAACAAAACCCATAAAATTAGGAACAGCAAAAAGTTTAGCATGATAAGGATTTGGAATTTTCCTATTTGTAATAAATTCTTTAATTGGATTTTCAGCTTTTAACTGACTGATTTTCTTTAGACCCTTTAGAGGACCACTTTTAAGGAATACAGGCTTCTTCATTTTATCAACGAAAGCTTCTAAATCAATCTGTACAGGAGACTTTTCGTCTTTTATCTTTTCCAAAACATAATCATTATATATGACCTGATCGATAGCCTTGATTAGATTAGGAACAGAAGAAGTTGCATTGCAGTTATGGCAGTGGAACAGCATCTTTCCCTGCTTCTCGTAGATATACGCACGTGCTTTGGATTTATTAATTTCGGAGTCTCCACAAAGTGGACAACGAAAATTGTATAAATTTGATCCCTTGCGCTTAAACCGTTCTAAACGACTAGAGATTATACCAATGTACTTCTGCTGCAACCAATCCATATTATTACCTTATTCAAAAGCGACAGTCTTATTATACTGTGTTTATCGAAAAAGGCAACAATTATTTTGTCATAAGCAATTTTAAAATATGATCGCCATATGCAATTAAAAATGAAACAACCGAGAATGCACCGACGTACATCCAAGTCATCTTTTCCATTTTACTAATTTTTTCAGCAAGAGTTGCATGCTGTGCACTAGACTCTTCGCGCATTTTGTTCAATTGCTTGAGGATGCTATTATCTTGTTCTCTCATGGTGTTGTACACTTCATCTATTTGTTTATCCGTTTGTATTCTACGCTGTTCAACCATATCTTCTATGTAATCGTGCTGTTTATCGTGTTGTGTTATTCGTTGTTCGTGAACTGCGATGATTTTATTCAAATCACTAGAAATTTCTGCTAATTTCTCTAGTGTATTTTCGATACGACTGATTCTGTAATTATCTTCGGTCATGAGTTTCTCGTATCGGCTCGGCGTTCTTGATTTTTTTCGTGTCTGGTAATATCACGAAGCCTTTTACCACCTAAAATACTTTTTGCTGTAGTGCGACCAGATATGTTTCCACCAAGCAACCCAGATATTACATTATCTTCAGCAACAGGGTCAGATGGATTTTTTCTTTTAATGACTGGTATTTTCTTTTTATTACCACCAAGTATAGGATCGAACTTAGCAATATTTCCATCACCAACATTATTAACAGCCCCACCGATAGCTGCTACTCCTCCATCTTCTCTTAATCTCATGATTGGCATATCCTTGAAAACTCCAGGATGTGTTGTATCAAATTCTCTCATGATTCTACCCGCAAGTGCGTTGGCTTCATCTTCTTTCATTTGTTCAGATGAAACTTCACCATTCTCTCTTTGCTTGTAGTGAATAAGTTCGTGGGCAATTGTACGCATAACATCAATTGGATGACGATCAGTAATTCTTACTGAAATAGTATTACCTTTACCAGATGCCAAGAAATGACCAAATGCATTTCTAATATTTTCTGATTTACCAACAAAATGAATTTTTGGCATAGATCTAAGTTTGAGCTTTTTAGCTGCAAAATCTATAAACTTTTTAAGGTCTCTTATAGAAGTGTCCATTATACTTTCCTTAATTTTGCAACTATCACATTATCCATATCAATAAGATTAGTATCTATTATTTTTTCACTACCTACATTATATATCTTTTCAGGAATAATCTCTAATAAAACAAGAAAAGGTTTTATGTACTTCATTTGAGTCTTCAATTTCAAATAAAGTATTTTACATAAAACCTCGGGACCAAAACAATTATTGAGAATGATTATATGATTGAGTATTAATCTCTCTTTCAAATCACCATTCTCAATATATCTTGTAATTAATTTTTTAATATATTTAATTCTATTAAGATCTTCATAAAAATCTTCAGTTGAATAATACTGAGGATTATCATAATTAGCAGCACAAAATAACAAAAAATTCTTATCAGTCAAATTCTCATTCATTATTTATTATTTAATATCCAATCGCATGATATTGGACACTTACGCCCGTGGTTGTTGAAGAAGTTCTAATTGTTGCGACTGTTGTATTAGGAGAAGCTGCTTGGTAAGCAACGTTTGCAGAGCCTATCGCTGTAAGAGTAACAGATTGACAAGCTGTTGGAAATGCTACAGCGAATGTTGCATTACCTGTTGACGAATTAGCAGAAACTGTACCCCATTGATGTAATACACCATTAGGTAGCCATACATAACCGTTTGCTGCCTTTGAAGCAGAACCTAAGTTAAATGTATTTGATGTAGTAGAAATACTACCATTAACTGCCATGCCAGTTGAATTAATAACTGCCATTTGTGTTGTTGCAACACCGCCAGTATAGAATGTTAAACTATCAGCAGAACCAACCGAAATACGACCATTTGTAGATGTATAATCAACGACAATACCGTCTCCATATGCAGGAGCTCCAGCAAACGTAGAGTTAGAATAGAAACCGTTGCCTGCAGCGATTTCATTATTGACGACAAGGGTTGTGTTTATTTTTACGTTAGCAGAGAAAGTAGTTAGATTACTGAACGTATAAGCTGTATTAGTATTAAATGCAGTATACTGCATTGTAGTATCTGGAAAATATATGTAACTATTATCAGCTAATGAAAATCTATTATTTGCAGCATCAAAAAGCCAATTTGAATAACTATTTGAAGGATTAGTGTTTCCATTCCATATTTGCAATTGATGCACATGTGGAGATGTGATTGGATCAGAACCTGTTCTGTATATATTTACATAAGATGCAGTTCCATTAGAAGCATTAGCGCCATAAGAAAGCCCCATATAAGCTAGACTAGATGGAGCGTAAATGTCAAAACCTGTAGCACCTTCACCTTCTATATTGGCGCCCATCTGAATACCAAGAGGTAAATTTAAAACGCCATTGGCGTCTAAACTTACAGTATTACTACCATTTGTAAGATTAGCAATGAATACGTTTGATGTAAGTATTGATACGTTTACTGTTCTAACAGAGGCATTGCCACCATTAATCGAAGTATTGCCAACGGCATTGTAAAGTAGTAGCACCCGATCAGTGGATGCTACGTTTAATGCCGTTGGTAATTGCGATACTGATAACGAATTATCTGTCATGATAATTCAACTATTAAACTACTGCAGCGTTAGTAGCATTCGAAGCTGGGTTAGCAGCACCAGTAATACCAGTTGAAGTAGTACCATTAACACCAATTGAACTCATTGCTACAAGAGTTTCATAGTGAACACGTCCAGCGCGACCGCCAGTACCTTCACGACGAACAACCCAACCAGCGTGAGATACTTGTGGATAAGTCGAGTTAGTATCAAGATAACCAGTAGCGGTTTGACCTTGAATAGTGTGTGTTTCAGTGCTTGATGTGCTTGGAGCAAAAGAGATATTAGCACCACCAGAAGTGGCAGAAATAGCCATTGCAGTTGTATTAGCAAACGATACGTAGTAAGTTGTATTACCTGTTAATGGTGATACAGGGGTATTACTAGTTGGTACTTGGTATGTTAGAGCATCACCAACCTGCCAGTATGAATTAGCAGAAGTAAGTAAGAATACATCATATGTATTGGCAAGCTCGCCAGTTAATGCAGCAGTTTGTGGATTTAAATTAGCAATTGGAGTATTTGCTAGAGCCAGAGCCTGAGTAGTTGCTAATGATACAACAGTTGAATTCGAGAAAGCAATGTAGTAATAAGCGTTGTTTGCAAGAGGCGCAACAACAGTATTGCCAGCTGGAGTTCTATATATAACTTTTTGGCCTTGTGTTGGAAATACAGTGTTTGCAGTTGAAATAGCAATAAAGGTATTTGAAGAAATACCATTAGTATTAGCACTGAAAGCTGAATTAGCGCCAGTTGGCTCGAAAGTTGAATTATTCGCATTAAGGGTGATTGCAGCAGGAGCAGCAATAGCAACTGTTGGAGCTGTAATATATCCAGAACCTGCAGTTGAAATATTAAGCGCATCAATACGACCAGCATTAGTTGAAGTATTAGCATGAGCATTAACAACGCCAGAAGTACCACCGTTTGTTACAGTAAGTGTAACAGCAGCATTGGCTTGGTAACCAGAGCCACCAAAACTTACAGTGGCGATAGCAAGGTTGCCACCGCTAGCAGTGCCATTAGCTTGTGATGTATTAACAGCAAAAACACCAATTGCCATATTTGCAACGAACGCGCCGATGGTAACATTACCATACATGTTAACGTCTACGTTTGCGCGAGATCCAGCCGATGTATTACCGAAGTGAGAGTTAGCGTCCATGCTTGTTAAACCGCCCTTTGCAAGAGCGTAAGTACCAATTGGTGCGCCATTTGATGTTTCTTTAGTAGTGCTGCTAGTAGCATTTACTGAAGCGTCATTTCTACCCCATTGTGCCATTTTGTTATTCCTCCTAAGAATTTCTTTTTTGTATTTATATTAATTGATTACTGGGTTAACATATCGACCAAATAGGTAGAATGCTTTCGATCTACTTTACCACCAATATTCAAAAGGGCATGATCTGGATCAATGGTTTTTCTGGGTAATGTCGAGCTTATATTTTTATTCAAAAGTGAAACAGGTTCAGCTTTTTTTTCAGGTGCAGGGGCAGGAGAAGGTTTCTTCTCCTGCCCTAATATCATAAAATTGTCACTAATAAGTGGCATTATACTTTCAATCCTTCAGCTGAAGCGTGCATTTTATTAACAGCAGCCTGACGTTCAGCTGGCTTCAAGTTACCAAGATGAGCAACAATTCTTCTACCCATTGGAGCAGTAAGTTTGCTTACATCACCGTTGTCATGTTTGAAGTCAACAGGAACACCCGCCATAGCGCGACCAGCTTGAACCTGAATATGCTGGCGAGGATCACGACCCATACCTACATTTGGATTCTCAGCGTCTTTTTCTGCCTTTGATGGGCGACCCATTTTTTTCTTGCCTGATTCATCAAGAATAGCAGATGAAGGAACTTGACCAACGTCAGCTGAATCTTTATCAGTTTGTGGAGCAACTGCTGATTCATCAAAAGAAGCTAGATGTTCTAATTCTTCATCAGAAAATAAACCTTCCATTTGAACGCCAGGAACCTTAACCTTCTTTAACGATGCTGATCTTTTTTCAATTTCAGCTGTACGCTTTGCAGGTGCATTTTTGTCCCAGCTGTCAATTGGCGCCTGACCTTTACGTGAGTCATGATAGCCTTTCATTGAACCAGCTAAAACTTTTTTAGCAAATGGACCAGCTTCATCAAGTTCAAATTCTTCAGCAGCAATTTTTCTTTGTTTTGATCCAGGTAATGATGCTCTAGTCTCGTCATCACGTTCTTGTGCTTCTTTATTACGAGCGTATTTGTCAAACTTTTTAGCTTGACCTTTATAGATTTTTGAGGCTGCTGTGCCTGATGGAGTATCATTATCATAATCATATGCTTTCACTAGTGCATTATGTCTAGCTCTTTTTGCAAGATCTGATGAAACTTCATCGAGCTCGACTTCTTCTTTAATTCTTCTTAAAGCACTAGGATCTACGATTGTTTTTGAACCACCCATTGTTTTTGGTGGGATTTGAAATGTTTCTCCAGGTTTACCAAGCAAACCACTCTGAGTTGTAATACGAGATTGCGTACCTGTTGCAAATTTACCAAGATCTACTTCATGACGACCATCAGGGTGAATTTTTGTTACTGTGCCTTCATGACCATGAGAAGCAAATCCTGGAGCATGGATTTTTACACGATCACCTACTTTAAATGCTTCATTAATAGCAGATTCTTTTAGTTTATGGCCAGTGGCTGCAGCCTTTTGGAATTTAGCTTTACCATATTTGTGACGACCAATAACAGCAGCTACTGCAGCTGGATTCTTAGCGCCTTTTGACTCAAGCGACTTCTCAAGCTTTTTGAAACCCATATACTTTTCTTCAATGGCTTCAATTTGTTCAAGAGTAAGCTTACCGCTTGCAAGAGCATCCATTGCTTCTTCAAAAGATTCAACAGTTTTCATACCAGTATATGAAAATGGATCTGGATTTTTCTTTTCAGGGGCTTTCTTAGGAGCAGGTGTAGGATTAACTGGTGGAGTTGGTACAGCTGCCTTTGGTTGTTCTTTTGGCATTTTCTTGATCATATCACCAATTGGATCTTCATCATCTTCTTGAAGTTTACCTGCTTTTTTAGCAGCCTTAAAACGCGAACCCCAAACTTCATCTTTTTCAGATTCAATTTTACCGTCACCATCCCAATCTTTCTTAGCTTTTTTAGCAGCTTCGAAAATATTAGATGAATTTGCATCAAGACCAAGAACGGCATTAATGAGAGCTGATTCAGACATTTTTGATTTTCCTTTTTTCTTTGTTGGACCACCATCTTCATCTGCACCTTTAGTGTATTCAGACTGTTTCATTTCTGGTGCAGCTGGGGCTGGGGCTGCTGGCGTTTTATCTCCACCGCCAAAAAAATCACCAATTCTTTGAACAAGAGTTTTATTACCAGCGTCAGGCTTATTATAATTTACATCTGCACCTGAAACTGAACTACCAGAAGGAGTATTCGATGGAATTTTTTGATTATAATTTATATTTGGACTTGAAACTGGGCTTGTAGGCGCAGCTGGAGTAATAGTTTTATTGCGATTATCATCACCTGCATCGCCTCTTGGTACTGCTGGTTTGAAATTCTGTGATTGCTGATTCATTGCGCTTCCTGCAGGAGGAGCTTCTGGACCTTTTTGCATTTGGCCATTCATTGACATACCACCAGATTGTGGCATTCTGAGATTATCACTATCTGCACGGCCACCAGTTGGTAGTCTAGCAGCGTCTGCAGTTCCAGGAACTGGCTGTGTACTTTTATTTTGTACAGGAGGAACTGGCGTGTTTGAACGTGGACCAGCTGTTAATTTAGAAGGATCATATGTAGGCTGAACTGGACCAGCTGCAGCGCCAATATCTCTTTGTTTTGCAATTACTGAAGGATCATTAGCACCGCCTTTACGAGCGGTTAAACCTTGCTGTTGATTCATATATTGACCAAGAGTAGCTCCTGGATGAGTTTTTTGAAATGCAGCTAGTTCATCTTTGGTTACTACAGGAGCTTCCTGAATAGCATTCCAATTTGCTTCAGCATTTTTCATACGCTGTTCATTAATTTTTCTTTGTATTTCAGCAAGAGCTTCCTGAATCGTTTTACCTGACATTTTTTTTATCCTTTAAAAATAGAATTATTCGATATTTATATTATGCGCTGCTGCCAACTACGTCAGTATCAACGTCAGGCTTTTTCATTTTTGGATTAAATTCAACAGGTGTTTTTGTTGCATTTTGTTGTTTTTTATCTGCAATAACACCTTTGATAGTATGCAGTCTTTCAGCATTTTCATCAATAATTTTACGTTTGATTTCACCCTGTTTGGCAAGCTTAGAAGTTCTATCAAACGGAGACTTTGCTGATTTTGGGCGAGCAACGTTTTCAATTGAAGTGCGATCTCTCGTGCCTTCAGATTCTTCTTTGATTCTTTTTTTCATTTTACGACCATCTTCAAAGTGTAAACTTTCGTTGCCTTGACCGCCCATGAGTTCCATTCCTTCAGATCTTGTTTTCTTTTTTGATTTAGTTTTGCCACCATCTTCAGTAGGTGCACCACTTGCAGAAAGATCTGCCATTGATTGCGCATTACCTTCATTTGGAACAGTTGAATCTTCTTTGATTTTACCCTTGATAGTAGGGCTGTGTTCTTGTTTATTTACTTTTCTTTCACCAGAAATTTTGAGAGCTGATTTAGTATTTTCAGGTGAAATATGTACTGATTTAAAATAAGAACTTCCTGGACGACCACCAAATTTATCAGTGCCAATGCCTAGTTCTTTGATAACTTTTTTAGTTTTATTACCATCTTCTGAATAAGAAACATTTTGTTGCGTAGAAACGCCACCAATATCACCCATTTCTTCTTTTACTGGAGCAGCGCGAGTTGCTCCAATTTTTTTACCATAAAAAGAAGATGGCATTGATCTTGATGCTGTGCCAAGTTGATTTAACGCAGAAGTTTGTGAAGTAGAAGTTTTAACTGGACCAAGTTGTGCTATTGGCATTGCACCTGCAGAATATGGAACAGGAGCAGCCCCACCGCCACCTAATAAAGACGCTAATGCTGGAACTTTTTCCCACCACTTTGCCCCTTTTTCTGCAGCTTCGCCTGTTTTAACTACTTCATCACCTGCTTTAACTGCTTTTTCGCCACCTTTAGCTGCATCAGTTGCAGCTACTTCGCCATCTTTAACTGCTTTTTCTGCGGCATCTGTGCCTTTGATTAATTTCTCAGCTTTTTCGGCACCTTCGCCACCTTTCAGTGCGAGCTCGCCACCTTTCAGTGCGAGTTTAGCACCATCTTCAATGGCTTTACCCACAGTACCAACACCTGGAATCATCATCGCAGCATCTAAAACACCAGTGCCATATTCACCACGATTAAAATCTCTTTTAGCTGAATAACCAGCTGCAGCTGTACCAACAACTGGAACAAAAGTTCCAACATCAGCCGCTAAATCTTTAGCGCCATATTGATATTCTGGATCTTCAGGTTCATAATCACCAGTTTGTGGATTTCTTTGACCTTTAGCTAATAAAGGATTATATGGATCTAGATAAGAACCTATTTTATTTGCAATCCCCCAATTACTTTTATCTGGAGCTGGTTGATTTGCAGGTTGTTGAGGGGTTGATGAATCATTAGATGCTGCAGCGCCACTAGGTTGTTCTGCAGGCACCTTCATTGGTGTAGGTCCATCAGAATCTTCATATTCTTCTTTTTTCTTAGCTACTGCTTCTTTAACATCACCAATTCTTCCACGTTTCATATTATTAATAGGAAACTCATTGGCAGCATTTCTAGAATTTGATGCTGTTTGATTTTGTTTTAGATTATCTACTCTTTCTTGTTGTTTACCTTGTCCTGGACCACGAAGAAAAGGAGCTGGAACGCCAAGATACTTATCAGAATCATTAGGTGCGATACCTTCATGAATGTTTCTGATAGAATGCTCAAGCGTCAAATGCGGTTTATGTTCTACAACAGGCTTTTCTCTGTTGTAGTTTTGATCCGCAACTGCTTGTCTAATAGCGTGTTCTAGACTAGTATACTTTTTCATTTTAGGGTAGCCTTAATCATCCAATCATACTTGTAATGTTTATCAATACGGTCTTGAAGGATATTTGCTAAACCAACAGCATTTTGAGTCTCTGCCATTTTATTAGCTTTCTTCATTTCTTCAATGAAACGAAGGTTATCCATTTGTAATTGTTTTAACATATTATGTGCAGATGGTACATTTAGTTCGTCTTCAATCTTTGATAATTCTAGATATCGACTTAAACTACCTGGAGCATATGAATCAAGGGTGCGAATTTCTTCTGCAAAAATATCAACACCATCAAAGAATAACTCATACATATCATTTAAAAATTTATGATACTGAGGAAAACTTGGACCTTCGATGTTCCAATGGAAGTAATGGGTTTTTAAATACAATGAGAAGTTAGTTGCTAGAACTACCTTCATCTGATTGATTAATTCTTTCATTTTGAAGCTTTCTTAGTAGTAGTTTTCTTAACAGCTGGTTTCTTAGGAGCTTTTGCTGGTGTTTTCTTTTCAATCAACTTTTCAGTTTTTGTACGTCTTTTTTCATTCTTTTCTTCAATAGTTACTGCAGGGGCTGCAGGGGCAGCTACAGGCTCTAAAATTTCAACAACAGGTTCAACAATAGGCGCTGCAACAACAGGTGTTTCTTTTTTTGTACCAAAAATGAATTTCGCAAGTTTCTTAAACATTTTATATTTCCTTTATTTATTTGTTATTATTCGTCTGAACCACCACCGCCAGAGCTACCGCTCTTGCCAGCTGGATGCATTTCTATCTTTCCAGATGCCATTCTAATAGCAACTAAAGGTGTAGATACCTTAGCTCTTTTACCAGTAGTACCTAATGGAACAGATAATTCATTAATTTCTGTATCTTCACAATGCCACTTACGTAATGCTTTATTAATTCTTGAATCTGGATCATGCGCTGTTTTAGCAGAAGTCAAACGCTTTTTCATACCGCCCATACGAGCACAGAAAGACTTACGACGATTAGCAGGTTTTGAACCAGCTTTTAACTTCGAAGGTTCAGTAGTAACAGCTGTCTTTAATTTAGAGCCTGGATGTTCGCGACGATATGCATTAACACCAGCCTGTGTTAAACCACCTTCTGGGTTTTTATATTTGCTATTTTGCCAATTTTCATTCATACCGCATGTGCAGTTTTCACATGGTTCGTATAATTCACTAACTACACGTTTGATTGTTTCTTTAGTTGATTGACCTGGAGTTTGATCTTTTAATATTTTAGTCAATTCAGGTGTACCAATAAAGCGGCTGTTTGGCTTAGTAAAATCATTTGATGTTTTTTCTGCACCAGTATAAGATTCTTGTTTTATTTTCTCTTTTTCAAGTTTCTTAAGTTCTTTTTCTCTTTCTCTATGAAAGTTCTTTCTATGGGCAGCATTTGGATCTTCAGGATGCCATGGTTGTTCCATAGATACAATATGTCCAGGAGTTTTAGCTATTTGATTTCCATTTCCAGGAGTTTCACTGATATAATCTTCATTTCTAGCTGCCCACATATTATCTACCATATTGGGATAAGGGCGACCAGCTGACTTAGCGCGAGCTTTTGCTGCCGCTTTTTTTGCTGGGCTAAGATGTTTATGTTTACTTACAGGATTTGGTTTATCCCACACTGGTTTATCTTCCATAAGATCTCCATCTAAATGTTCCGCTGCGAAACCGCCTGCAAGAAATGAATTGATACGATCAAATGCAAACTGTTCAGGAGAATCTCCGAACTTGGCATTCCACATTGTATAGCCTCTACGATATACTTCTTCAAGAATATCGGTTGCAATACCTGATTTTTGTGATTTTTTATATAAAGAAAGTTTGGCACTGTTTGAAAGGTGCACGGCAGATCCTGCAGAATGCTCTACAACTTCTAGCTGAGGATCAAATGTAGTAAACTTTTTAACCATTGGAGTTTCCCTTTAGGCTTATCCAAGAACATCTGCAGGTCTGCCGTAACCTTACTGCACTAACATTCTTATTTATATTTTACATTAGTTCAGAAAAATTAACTTATGTTATAGCAGCTACGAACGTATTATTTGCAGTTCCATCTAAACAGAAATACTTGACATACATCGTATTGTGAGAGCTTAGATAAAAAGATG
>Ga0214164_1001373_pt1 | contig 13875 bp, 12 predicted proteins | sample TroBogepilimnion_13_FD_153003 | JGI IMG/M metagenome (GOLD analysis project Ga0214164, IMG submission 153003) | Freshwater microbial communities from Trout Bog Lake, WI - Practice 03JUN2009 epilimnion v4 | ecosystem: Environmental > Aquatic > Freshwater > Lake > Epilimnion/Euphotic zone ...
CCCGTCCTGCCTGATTGATAATTGTTGCAAAAGTACGGTACTGCTTCCGAAAACTATTAAACGTCACCTCATTTTTTGGTATCCATAGCCTTGTTCGTATTCCTTTGGCAGTAGTAGCGCATATTCTGTTGGTGGGTTATTTGCTTCTAGATGGTTTTGTATTGGCTTCAACTATTTTCAGCTATAGGTTACAAATGAGAAGGAGTCCATCCAGTTGTCTGCATGAACTCCTTTTGATATTTAATTCTTTATCAGTCTAAAAGCCTTCCCCCAAAAAGCTTTTTATCACCTTCTCTGTTTCTTCACAGGCCTTTTGCAGGTTGTCGTTGAGTATTATTTTGTTGAAGTGATGCTTGAAAGATAGCTCATAAGCAGCTTTGTTTACCCTTGTCTGCAAACTCTCTTCCGTTTCGGTGCCACGGCTTGCCAACCTTATTTTTAAAGCATCCACACTTGGGGGTTCTATAAAAAGACTCAGTGAGTTATTAGGAAACTGCTGTTGCACATGTATTGCCCCTTTTACATCAATGTCCAGCATGGGTACTTTACCAGCAGACCAGATGCGATCCAGCTCCGTTTTCAGGGTGCCATAATATGTTCCCTCATACACCATCTCCCATTCTATAAAAGCCAATTCCTTTATCTTCTGATTGAAGTCTGCCAGCTCTAGAAAGTAATAATCTTTACCGTCCACTTCTTGTCCACGCTGCTTGCGGGTTGTAGCAGAAATAGAAAAAGACAGATAAGGGTATTTCTCCAAAAGGTACCTGGTGATAGATGTCTTGCCCGCCCCCGATGGCGCTGTTATGATGATTAGTTTATTTTCCAAGTTGATAATTTTTTATTCGTTTTTGTTCAATGGTTACAAGTTTCGGTGGTTAACAGTAGCTTGTAACCATTATCCTGTAACAAGCTACTTATAATTCCTTGTGACTTCCATCGCAAAAAGGAGGGTTTTTGGTATGTTTACAATTACATAGCCATACTTCACCGTCTTCTTCGGCAGTAAACTTTAAGCTTTTAAAAGGAAACACCATTTCTCCATTTTCTTCTGTTGCCAGTGTCTTATGACTGCCATCACAAATAGGATTCTTACTACTTAGTCCACAGGTACACCAAGCATAAGTCTTTCCTTTTTCTACTATAAACCCCGCAGGATAGGGGGTAAATACTTTTGGATAATCACTCATAAAAACTATTTTGTCTCATTTAATTGCCTGCGAATGTAATTACTCATGCCATTCAATCCTGTTTTGAGTGAAATGAAATAAATACAATGCAGGAATCAGATGCAAGATTTTATTGTAACCAATCAGGGTAGCATCATCAAATTAAGAAAAATAAAAGAATTAACTATAAAGCCCTTGTAGCATTTTTGAACCTTTCTCCAACAATTATAAAAGGGGAAAGTATATATTTGTGAGGCAATTAAGCTGACGCTTAGCTAGATAAATTGAACAAATTACTTAAAATGAATAAACGATTCTTGCTTACTTGTTTGGTTACAGCCTTGGTATGGTTGTGTTTGGTGAAGGGGAATGCACAAGATAATACTGGCAATAATCAGCATAAAACTATTCTTTTTATTGGTAATAGTTTCACGTTTGCACACGGTTCGTCCGCCATGTTTTATCATCCAGAAACGGTTACAGATTTGAATAATACAAGGATTGGAGGTGTGCCTGCGTTGTTTAAAACCCTTACTAGTGAAGCGGGTCTTAATTTCTGGGTGAGTTTAGAAACATCTCCCGGTAAGAATCTGGAATTTCACTTAAAAGAAAAATCAACTATCATTGCAAAACCTTGGGACTTTGTGGTAATGCACGGTTATAGTACACTGGATAAGCAGAATCCGGGTGACCCAACCGAACTTATTGCTTCCACCAAAGAAATGGCATTATTATTAAGAAGTAAGAATGCCAATGTGGATATTCATCTTTTGGCAACATGGTCTCGCGCTGATCAAACTTATTTGTCATCGGGGCATTGGTATGGGAAGCCAATTGATCAAATGGCATTGGATATTCGCAATGGGTATGACCTTGCAGCTAAAAATGCTGATATAAAAGATGTGATACCTGTGGGGGAGGCATTTAACAGGGCAATAAAAACGGGAGTAGCTGATTTGAATCCGTATGATGGGATTGGTGCTGGACAGTTGGATTTGTGGACTTATGATAACTATCATGCAAGTTCTTATGGGTATTATCTGGAAGCTTTGATGGACTTTGGCAGCATAACAGGATATGATCCTTTGAGTTTTGGAAATAAAGAGCGTGCAGCCATTGAACTAGGCTTTTCGGCAGAACAGGCAGTGGCATTGCAGAGAATTGCACACGATGAACTGAGTGCAAGAGTTGGTACCGTACCTTTGAAGACTTTTGACTTAAAACAAATTAATCAGCAATAAACAAATAAAAAACAGTCTGACAGATGAAATTAATCAAACAAAGTTGTGTAGTAGTAGTAGTGGCATTGTTGATTTTTGCTTGTGAGGACATAAAGCAAAATAAATTGATAGTGGGCAATTGGGTTGGCGCAGAATGGTTGGTTGGCGGGACTCCATCTGCAGCAAACCCTAAGAATACGACCTTTTCCTTTACTGATAAAGGGGATTATGTTTATAATAATTCGGGTGTGACCGAAAAAGGTACTTTTAGAGTGAGTGAAAGTAAGTTGTTTACTACTCCAGATGGTCAACAGGAAATGGCTGTTGGAATTACAAAGCTGACTACTGATAGCCTTGTATTTCAAATGAACAGAGGAGGACAACTAGAGACATTGACGTTGATTAAGCAGAAATAAAAAGAGAAACTGTGAGTTGTGGGAAGTGGGTTGTGAAAACCGATTGCAAGTAATTGTAACCAGCAACCAGTAACTGAAACAACGTTGTTATTTAATCATCTTTCCTATAACTGGTAGCTTCTGGAATTCTTTCTTTTCAACGAGAAGTATGAACCAAGTATAAACGAATACCAAAAGGGTGGAGATAGCCAATCCAAACCAAAGATTGCTCCAAAGCGCCGTGATGCCTTTGTGGATGAAGAAAAGTAGGATGACGATGACCATATATGCCACCAATTTCTTCCAGGCATAGGGAATGTAATATTCCTTTTGTCCCCAAACAAAACTCAACACCATCATCGTTCCGTAACATAAGAAAGTTGCCCAAGCACTTGCCATGTATCCGAAAGTAGGGATGAAAAAGTAATTGACAACTAAGGTGATGCTTGTACCGATGAGGGTGATGTAAGTTCCAGCAATTGTTTTATTACTCAACTTGAACCAGACACTCAGGTTGTAATAGATGCCTAAAAAGATGTTTGCCAATAACAGCATAGGAACAACTGCTAGTCCGACGCGGTATTGTGGACCAATGAAGTATTTCCAGATGGGGATGTAGAGGCTAACTACCAAGAACATAAGGGTGATTACGATAACGAAGAACTTCATTACACGGGCATAGATTCGCTGTGGGTTTGCACTTTCGGCCTGTTTGAAAAAGAAGGGTTCTGCCCCCATCTTAAAAGCCTGAATAAATAAGGTTATGAGAATAGATAACTTATAACAAGCATTATAAATACCCACCTGTGCTTCTTTAGACTCCTGTGTGCCGGGCAGCCATTTATTCAGCATCAATCGATCGAAAGTCTCATTGATGATTCCGCCGAATCCCACAATCAACAGCGGAAGGGAGTAGACCATCATTTCTTTCCAAAGGGTGGTATCAAAACGAAGACGTATCTGTCTTACCTCCGAGAACAATAAAACAAGTGTTAGAACAGATTGCACCAAGTTTGCCAGCACTACGTACACGATGGGATTTGTCTGGTTATTGTAGACCAGATGCAGGATGCTCGATGGGTTTTCCTCCACTTTGCCAGCGCAATAGCCTATGAAAAACCAAGTAAGCAGCATATTGATGGTAATGCCCATTATTTTGACGACCGCAAACTTGATAGGGCGTCCCTCCTGACGTAGACGTGCAAAGGGAATTGTACTCAACGTATCAAAAGCGATGACTAGGATGCTATACTTTATTAGTAGAGGAATGTCTGAGAGACCAGTGGCATTGCCTATCCATGCTTGATTGTACCATAGCAGAAGAGTAAATAAGCAAGTGGAAATGAATAGTGAGATGGCTGTGGTACTGTAGATAGTTTTCTTGTATTCCTCGCGGGAGGAGAAACGGAAATAAGCTGTTTCGAAACCATAAGTGAACAATACATTCAGTACAGGCAGGGCAGAATAGATTAATCCCATCTTGCCAAAATCAGATGTTTTGATGTGGTGGGAGTAGGTGAGAAAAGGCGTCAATAGGTAATTGATAAACCTTGCGGCGATGGAACTGAGTCCATACCACATTGTTTGAGAAGCTAATTTCTTTATATTACTCAATGAAAGTGTCGATTAATTTGAATTGATAACCTTTATAGGGTTTGGAACCCTTCAAAGGTTTTAAAGCGGCAAATGTACTACTAGTGAACGTGTGTAATAACGGGAACATAATTTTGTTCGGCAAAACGTTTGTCTTTGATGAAGCTTGTATCGCTAAGACTGTACAGAAATGCGGTCAATTGTCCTATCTCGAAGTTGGACAACGGCATCCGATGTTTGAATAAGCTATCAGTGGTGGGACCGTTTACTGCACTGTTTCGATAGAACTGGAAAACATTCAGTAAGCTAAAAAATCTGCCGTCGTGGCCATAAGGTGAGGAGTAGGCCACGTTGCGAAGGCTCGGTACACGAAATTTTAAGGAGTCTTCACTTTTTCCTGTTACCCTCATCCGTCCAAAATCATTGAGATAGCCATCTGCGGGTTCCCCAATATTACGATAGCTGTAGTCTGTAAACAAAGGTTCTGTATGGCAGGAGGTGCATTTCCTTTTAAAGATATCATAGCCTAGCTGTTGTGGAAGTATGAACTTTTCTTCGCCACGCATTACTTTGTCGTACTTACTGTTACTACTCACCAGCATCAACATAAATTGAGTAAGTGCTTTCATGATGCGGGGCGTTGTAATGGTTTTACTGCCAAATGCCTTGGTAAACATCCTTGCATAAGCTGTATCGTTCTTTAGTTTCAGGATAATGCTATCCATGTTTTCGCCCATCTCATTGGATGCGGTAATGGGTGCAATGGGTTGATTTTCTAATTGGTGGATTCGCCCATCAAGCATAAAATCTTTCTGCCAAGCTAGATTGAATAGGGTAGGGGTATTGCGAAAAGTCTGGGCATTGTTAACACCGTGACTGAATGGATGGTCGTAAGTTGCAAAGGCACAGAACTGTTGGTGGCAACTAGCACAAGGAAAATTGCCATCCTTGCTGAGGCGACCATCATAAAAAAGCTTCTTGCCTAGTTCGAAGCCTTCCTGAGTGATGGGATTCTTCTTAAAATCATACACAGGTTGCGGCCATCCTTTTGGAACAATGAAAGGAATTTTGGTGCCGATTACCTTGGTGGACGGCTCTCTGTTTTGCCAGGAGATGGCAAGTGAAACGAAGAGTAGCAGCGATAGTATCGTTATTTCAATTCTTTTCATCTAATAGTGGTCTCTGTTTATTTTACTACGTTGATTCTTTATTTCTGCATTTCGTTTCTTGCTTTCTATTCTTTTTTCTTTTGCAGCCTTAGATGGGTTTGTTGCGATGCGTATCTTCTTTTTTAGTAGTGATTTGTTAACCAGCTCATTAATTTTGGCAACCACATTGGCTTTATTGTCTAGCTGTGTTCTTGCCGTTTGTGATTTGACTAAGAGTAATCCTTCGCTCGTGATTCTGTTAGAAAGTCTTTGATAAATCAGTTGTTTTTGTGCTTCATTAAAAAGGGAAGAGTTATTTATATTCCATCTTCCCTCCACCATCGTTTCTACTTTGTTCACGTTTTGTCCGCCGCTGCCTCCACTCCTTGCCGTTTTGAATTCTATTTCGGCACTTATATTTATGTTCATCAGATAAAAGTAAGAGAATTATTGGATATGGGTTGGTATGACTAGTTTTTTGAATGAATATTGGCATTCTAATCATTAATATACGATGAATTTTATTTCGAAATGCTGTGTCTTTATTGGGGGGTGTACGTTGAGGCTGTATAATCAATTTACATGAGTTGTTTAGCAAGACGATAGAGTGCTATTACGAGATTAATCACAGCGAATAAGAGATAAAGCTCGTTAATTGTTTATAGACTACCTTTCTATTTATTGCAAAGGTTTAGCTTAAAGCCAATATTAATACTTTGCGCGATCGTTTCTAAGTAGATATCAGTTTAATCATTACTACTCCACGCAGAACAAATATATTTGCCTACAAAACTTTCTTTATACCAGTAATAAAATGAATATGCCGCTGAGATTAATTGCCTCTTTGTTTGCCCTTTTTTTTCTTTTGAATGATTTAGCCGCTCAAACCGAGGAACCCTATATCCTAGACATGGTACATAATAATCCGGGCGAACCTTTAACCGTTACCGCCTTTAATAATCCCATCTATCTCAAAGAAAAAGGGTACACAGGGCAAGTGAAGAACGATTTTACGTTTGCACATGCTGCCATTACCTTCGATAAACTCAATCCGCAAATATTCCCACAAGGTTCCAAAGAAAGGGAATGGGTGATGCAAGCCGCCGAAAGGGTGCGCAACAACATTAAAGCTGCCCATGCTGCGGGAATCAAGATATACTACTTTACAGACATCATCGTACTTCCAAAGAAGCTGGTAGCATTGTATCATGATGAGATTTGTGACGCCAAGGGAAAGATTTCTTTTGAACGTCCCAAGACCATTGAGATACACCGCATGATGCTGGATGAATTGTTTGAAACCTTCCCCGACCTTGATGGACTCGTTATCAGAACAGGCGAAACGTACCTGAACAATGTGCCTTATCATACAGGTAACAACCCCATCACTAATGGCGTGGAGAGTCACGTAAAACTGATTAACCTTTTGAGGGATGAAGTATGTGTGAAAAGAAACAAGACTATCTTATATCGAACCTGGTCTTTTGGGGGTATGCACGATTCAGCTGCTTATTATCTGGCGGTTACCAATCAGATAGAACCACACCCCAATCTTATTTTCTCCATCAAGCATACCAAAGGCGACTATCATCGGACGTATGATTTTAATCCAACCCTCACCATTGGCAAACACAAACAGATTATAGAAGTAGAGTGTCAGCGGGAATATGAGGGCAAGGGGGCTTTCCCAAATTATGTGATGGATGGGGTAATCAATGGGTTTGAAGAGTATTCTACCACCAAACCGCAACAGGGTTACAAGAGCCTGAATGAAATAAAAGACAGTAAGAACTTCGGAGGCGTTTGGAGTTGGAGCAGGGGCGGCGGTTGGGTTGGCCCCTACATCAGCAATGAGTTCTGGTGTAAATTGAATGCGTATGTAATTAGTCAATGGGGAAAGGATACCAAGCAATCGGAAGAGACCGTTTTTAATCATTTTATGGATGATAATGGGATTAAGGAAGCTACAAGCAGAAAGGCTTTCAGGGAGCTATGTTTGTTGTCGGCCAAAGCAGTCATCAGAGGACATGAAAGTGCGAAATACTACTTTGATAAAGACTGGGTCTGGTGGTCCAGAGACGAGTTCCTTGGTGGGATAGACACCTTTAACGTTCCACAAAAACTTTACCCTTCTGAAGGTTTTTTAAGTCAAGGCTTCCGTTGGTATTATAAACATCATTTGTTGGATAGCGTTATACAAGAAAAGCAAGAGGCTGTAAAATTATGGCAACAGATTGTTGGGCTGAGCAACCAAGTAGAGATGACCAATCAGCAAGATGAAGGCTACATAAAAGTATCTAGCAAGTATGGCTTTTTGTTGCACAGCATCATTGCGGATGGCTGGAAGATAATGGCAATGGGTTTTGTGGGAGATAAAACAGGAACTTATGACAAAAAGCAACTTGCCATTTATCTAAAAAAATACGATAACGACTGGAAAGCATACAACGCTTTGAAGGCGAACAATCCTGCTTGTGCTACTTTGTACAAGCCGTATGCCTTCATAAACATAGCCCCTACTTATCATGCAGAACAAGGGATGGCGGCTTCGGTAGAGAAGTATCGTAAAATGGTGAAAGGTGGAAAAGAGTAGAGGGTTTAATTACTAATAACAAGCAGCTATGTATTTTGTGTCGGTAACGAGGTTAAGGGTAAAATCATTTATTTCTATACCGAGATTCTTTATTGCAAATGAAGCCTCTATCAAGCAATTGAGACAAACAATTGGCTTTGTGGAAGGGATAGAGTTGGTAGGTAAGGGATTAACTTTCTGGACAATGACATTGTGGGAATCAGAAAGCAATATGAAAGAGTTTAGGAATTCTGCGTCACACAGGAAAGCTATGCAGCAGTTGCCGGACTGGTGTGATGAGGCCTCCTACTTGCATTGGATGCAAGAGGAAAAATCATTGCCCGATTGGGAAACTGCTTTTGGCAAAATGATTACTGAGGGGAAAACGACAAAAGTGAGATTCCCATCTGCAAACCAGATCAGCAAGAGTTACCCAGCAATAAAGTGGACTAAAAGTGGAAGAAAGCTGGCTCCCGAAGCATCATTGCAGAAAAAATGAAATTAATTAATCATTTATTCACAATTAATATGTTAACAGAAAAGATTTAATAATATCTTGCGCCTGTTAACGATTGCATCCATCTTGATTAAAAATTAATTCTTATTAATTATGGTCTCTTTAAGCAAAACAGTAGTAGCAGTAATCTTAGGAGGCGGCGCAGGAAGCCGTCTGTATCCGCTTACAGCATCCCGTTCAAAACCGGCAGTTCCCATTGCAGGGAAGTACAGATTGGTAGATATTCCTATCAGTAACTGTATGAATAGTACAATCAACAGAATGTTTGTACTAACGCAGTTCAACTCTGCATCGCTGAACAAGCACATCAAAAACACGTATCACTTCAGTGCATTTAGTTCTGGATTCGTAGACATCTTGGCTGCTGAACAAACTCCCGACAATCCTGGTTGGTTTCAAGGCACTGCAGATGCGGTGAAACAATCACTTAGGCACATTTCCAACCTGGAGTATGAACACATCCTTATATTAAGTGGGGATCAGTTATATCAAATGGATTTTGCTGAAATGATTGCAGCCCACGTAGAAAAAGGCGCAGACATTTCCATTGCAACCATCCCTGTCGACTCAAAAGATGCTCCTGAGTTTGGTATCTTGAAGACTGATGAAGAAAACTTTATCAGTTCATTCATCGAAAAGCCAAGTGTAGACATTTTGCCTGAGTGGGTAAGCGACACGGGCGTCATCATGCAACACCAAGGACGCAACTACTTGGCATCTATGGGTATTTATATCTTCAACAAGCAAGTACTAAATACACTCCTAAAAGACAGGTATCCAAATGCGACTGACTTTGGTAAGGAAATAATCCCCAACTCAATTGCTGAGTTTAAGGTTTCAAGTTACCAATATGAAGGCTATTGGACTGACATTGGAAATATACATTCTTTCTTTGAAGCCAACCTTGCCCTGACGCAAGACATTCCGTTGTTCAATTTATTCGACAACAACAATGTTGTGTACACAAGGGCACGTATGCTTCCTCCGGCCAAGATAAGTGGAACAACCCTTGAGAAAACACTGATAGCGGAGGGGTCTATTATCAATGCCTCCCGTTTAGAGCATTGTGTGGTGGGTATCCGCTCCCGTATTGGCTATGGTACTACGGTAGTAAGCTCTTACATTATGGGTAATGACTTCTACGAAACATTGGAAGTAATGGAAGAAAGCGTGAAGAAGGGCATTCCAAAGATTGGCATCGGCGAGCGTTGTTATATTAAAGATGCTATTATAGACAAAAACTGTCGCATTGGCAATGATGTAAGAATCATTGGAGGGCCACACCTTGAAAATTCCGACCACCCTTTGTACAGCGTGAAAGACGGGATAGTCGTGGTAAAAAAAGGCGCTATCCTGAATGATGGCTTTGTTGTTTAGGCTAAATTCAAACAAACACACTCTATTATCATATTTTTTTGAAACATCCTGTTTATGGGATGTTTTTTTATGCTACTTTAGCAACGTGTAAAAATTACACATTCATTTATTAAACGATTGTTATGGCTGTTTCATCACCTTCTTCCTCAAGAAGTTCAATATCAAAACCAAAGTTGACATTAGGTCAAATCTTCACAATGAGTTTTGGTTTCATGGGTGTTCAAATCGGATATTCCCTTCAAAATGCAAATACAAGTCGAATATTATCAGCCATTGGTGCCGACCCACACCATCTTAGCTTATTCTGGCTAGCTGCCCCGATGGCTGGCTTTATTGTTCAACCAATTGTGGGTTTATCAAGTGATAAAACATGGACTAGATTGGGACGAAGGATTCCTTTCATCATGGGGGGCTCCATTGTTTCGGCATTAGCTATGTTCTTCATGCCCAACTCTGGTAATTTTGCCCAACTCCTTCCTCCACTAGTCTTTGGTGCCACCATGTTATTGTTGATGGATACCTCCTTCAATGTTACCATGCAGCCATTTAGGGCGCTTGTGAGTGATATGGTTTCTGATGCGCAACGTAAACAAGGGTATGCCATTCAAAGCTTTTTGATTAATGCGGGTGCAGTCGTTGGGTCTTTGCTACCATATATCCTTACATGGTCAGGCGTTTTAAATGAGCCTACACCCGGGCATAAAGTAGCACCTACGGTAATCTGGTCTTTCTATTTTGGAGGAGGTGCATTATTATTAAGCGTATTATGGACTTCATTCAGAACAAAAGAATACCCACCAGAAGAATATGCCAGATATAATAACCTTGACGAGGAAACAGCACCAAAGATGTCGTTTCTCGATTTATTAAAAAACATCCCTCCTACCATGTGGCAACTGGCCGTAACCCAATTCTTTTCTTGGTTTGCTTTGTTTTTAATGTGGGTTTACACTACGCAAGGGATAGCGCAACATATTTGGGGAACGACCGATCCAAAATCAGCAGGGTTTAATGAAGCAGGTAACTGGACCGGGGTAATCTTTGCTGCCTACAGTGTTTTTGCAGCCATCTACTCATTGGTTCTCACGCGTATCACAACAACACTGGGTAGCAAGAATACTTATATGATCTCCTTGATTGCGGGGGGTATTGGTTTGATTTCAATGATATTTATTACAGATAAAAACTTACTGTTCATCTCTATGATTGGCATTGGCATGGCATGGGCATCTATTCTTTCGTTGCCCTATTCTATCCTTTCTTCTTCATTGCCTGCACGCCAGACAGGTGTATACATGGGTATATTCAATGCCACAATCACTATCCCTCAGATAGCAGCAGGCCTGTTTGGGGGAATTGTTTTAACGGCTTTGGGCGATAAGGCAATCAATGTAATTGGATTGGCAGGTGCTTCGATGGTTGTAGCGGGTATTTTTGCAAAAGTTGTTATTAAAGCAAAAGATTAAGAAGCGCTTTCTTAGATAAAAAGGATGATAGCTTGAAATAAGCTATCATCCTTTTTCTATTTGGGGATACCCTATCGAAACTCAGAAGGCTCTGTTAAGTTTTGCTGATCGATTTTTAATCATTTACACACTTTAGAGGACATTATTAAAATTTCACTAAACGGTGACTGATATTAAGAGATACCTATCAAACCCTTCAGTATATTCACTGTGCTTTATAATGTCTCTGCTGAGGCTCAGTTATAGCGTTTATATGCTTATCATTAAGCATCATGCTTCGGTTCCTTATTTTTGCTTTTGAGTATAAAGTTTAAAACAACATCATGAGTAATGATTATCCATTTGACACCTTTGAACTTGAGTTGGATGAGATAGCGTGTTTTTCTAACACGTTTGAGAAACTAAAAACTAAATTCCAAGCTAATTTTAAAGATGATTTTGACTTTAGTCTTAAAGAATTTGCCGCTTTCAGAGCTTGTACGGGAGTTAAAATTGGCTATTGGATTGATTTAAATGCGTGTAGCGAAAACACGTCCATCACCTTCACATCGGTTGGCTATACCTATTCTGCTGGCAGAGGTGGCGCATATTATGGCAGGGAATATCAAACCTGGGGTATTATGGCGATGCAAAAAGATGTAGGAGATATCTTCATCAGGCAAGAAACATTAGCTGATAAAGTTATTGAACTCATAAAACCTATTGAACTAGACTTTGAAGATGATTTGGAATTCAGTGAAAAATTTTATGTAATAGCGAGTGATAAAGACAAAGCATCTCTCGCAATGAACGCTTCATTTAGAAAAACAATCCTTGAAATCCCATTATCTGATATCGAAATAGAAATCAGTAATAAAGCATTAATCATTGGAAATCATAAGAGAGTAGACCCTGAATCCACATTTCATATCGCTGAATTTCTTGATAAAATTTCTGTCATATTTTAATCCTCTCCCCTTCCTTTGTTTTAATATGGTATCAAAAACCTGTTCCTCATCCAATCGTATTTCGGATTTCATATTTCATAACTCATATCTCCAAAAAAATACTTTTCTTTGCAACACATTCCTCGGGGTGCCGATGCAGATGAGAGCGCTCTTATCTGCAGAAGCTGAGATAATACCCGTTGAACCTGAACAGGGTAATGCCTGCGAAGGGAAGGCGTAATTCTACTTTTGAACGTTCTCTCCACTTAGCGACTTTTATTCTGTTCCCACAATTTTTCTAACTTTTAAAACAAAAGAAATGAAACAATTCATGGGAACAATGGCTGCAATCATTATCAGCCTTTATTCCACCGCACAAACAAGTAAAGTATCCGTAAGCGGAACAGTAATTGACGCAGCGACAAGGAAACCTCTCCCCGCTGCCAGTATTAAACTAGGAAATACGGTAGCCATTGCCGACGAAAATGGTCAGTTTGTATTTAGAAAAGTACGCACAGGCAGCTACGAACTGGTGGCAAGCAGTGTTGGTTACAGTGATGCATCGGAAAAAATAGATGCATCTGATAATTTGGGCAATCTGATTATCCAGTTAAAGAATGTTCCCCTTTTTCTTCAGTCTCTGGAAGTAAAAGCCTTGCGGGCGAGTGACAAAGTGCCCTTCACTAAGACCAATCTTTATAAAGATGAGCTTGCCAAAACCAATCTGGGACAAGATTTACCCATCTTGTTGAATCAAACGCCAAGTACCGTTGTTAGTTCTGATGCTGGTAACGGCGTTGGCTACACCCACATCAACATACGGGGTGTGGATGCGCAACGAACCAATGTAACCATCAATGGTATCCCTTACAATGATGCAGAAGATCAGGGTGTTTACTTTGTTGATCTGCCCGACTTCTCTTCGTCGCTCAATTCTATCCAGATACAACGTGGCGTAGGGTCTTCGTCTACTGGCACCGGGGCTTTTGGGGCTGGTATCAATTTGCAGACGAATGAATTTAACGAGAAGGCTTATGCCGAAATCAACAATAGTTATGGTTCATTCAATACCTTGAAGAATACCGTGAAGGTGGGAACGGGTTTGATAGATGGACACTTTACAATTGATGCCCGTTTGAGCCGTATCAAGAGCGATGGCTATATGGATAGGGCTAGTTCGGACTTACAGTCATTTGCTTTTTCTACTGCCTACATCAACAAGACGTCTTCATTGCGTTTCAATGTCTTTTCAGGAAAAGAAAAGACTTATCAGGCGTGGTATGGCGTGCCAGAAGATACCTTGCCAGTACATAGAACTTATAACCCAGAAGGCTTGGAATCGAATGGCAGCTACTATCCTAATCAGACAGACAATTATCAACAGAACCATTACCAACTGTTTTTCAATCATTCTTTCAATAACAGCTTGTCTTTCAATACGGCCGTTTTCTTGACGCCTGGCAAGGGCTATTATGAGGAATATGAACCCGGT
>Ga0214164_1001378_pt1 | contig 13844 bp, 9 predicted proteins | sample TroBogepilimnion_13_FD_153003 | JGI IMG/M metagenome (GOLD analysis project Ga0214164, IMG submission 153003) | Freshwater microbial communities from Trout Bog Lake, WI - Practice 03JUN2009 epilimnion v4 | ecosystem: Environmental > Aquatic > Freshwater > Lake > Epilimnion/Euphotic zone ...
GACACCATCAACTGCTTTTGCCTTTCACCGTCAACTGCACTCACGCTCACACCAGCCAACTGAACATCGCCCGGTTTTTGGGGACGTCAAGGTGGTGGATTTTTGCAAAAGACATCGAGGGCAAAGTTTTTTGCGGCAGGTCGTTCACAATGCAGATGCGTATTTTTCTAATGCGCGAATCAGGTAGATAATTGATTTCCTGACAAAATTAAACGGGGTGAAACAAGGGTAAAAAAATTTGCACGCGTTAGCAGTTTGCGTTAGCAGGTGAGCCTGTTTTTGGATTTCAAAAACCAATAAGACATTGATAATAAAGGAGAATATGAAGATTGGAGCGGGTGAAGGGAATCGAACCCTCGTCACGGGCATAGTGGTGTAAAGTGGTGTAGAATAGCCGTATTTGCTGGACTTTTGCAATGTAGTGCAGTAAGCTTACTGCACAAACTGCACTGGCTATGGCATCCATTTACAAAAAGCAAAACTCGCCGTTTTGGTTTGTTCAATTCATTGACGCCGACGGCACACGACGCAATAAATCCACCGGCTTCCGGGCGGACAATCCCGGCGAAACCATCAAGGCGCGCGCCATGCGGGCGCAGCTTGAGGCTAAAGAACTCAATCGCACTGCCGGCGAGATCACCGGCGGCAATTGGGATTCCTGGGTGCCACAATACATGGAACGGCATTGTGAAAGCCCGCTCACATTGGAGCGTTATCTTGATGCGTGGAAATGGCTGGCGTTCTGGCTGCAAGAAAAGCACTACCATTCGCCCCGCGCCATCACCTATCGCAACGCCCTTGAATATCTGGACTGGCGCACGAGCTACAAGAAAAAAACCGGCAAAACAGTTGGGCGCAACACGGCGATTTTTGAATTAAAAACTTTTGCCCTGATCATGGGTGAAGCTGTGCGGCTCGGCCATGCTGACGCCAATCCACTGGTGAGCATGAAATTGAAACGGGACAAGGCGGCTAAAAAGCCGGAATTGACCGATGCCGAAATCAGCGAGATTCGGGCCGCGTTGAAAGATGAGCCGGAATGGATGCAGACAGCTTTCGATATTTCCCTGCACACCGGTTGCCGGTTGCGTGAGACGCGGATTCCGGTCAACTGCATTGATTTTGTGGAAAATAAAATTACGTTCCCCTCGCCCAAGGGCGGCGAAGATCGGGCGTTCTCCGTGCCGATGCCGACGGCTTTGCGTCCGCTGTTGGAACGCATCCGCAAATCGAAACAAAAATTCACCGTCGAATTCCCGTTCCAACCGTCTCGGCGATGGCAGCAATTTTTTATCAAGATCAAGAAAACGCATCTGACTTTCCATTGCCTGCGCGTTACCTACGTCAATCGCTTGCGCCGTGCCGGAGTGCCCCGTGAGGCGGCCATGCGTCTGGTCAATCACGCCTCGGAATTGATTCATCAAATTTACCAACGTGAAAAGGTCGAGGACGTGGCGCAATGGCGGGACGCGGTTCAATTTGCGGCATAACGCGGTTTCGACCGCGAAAATAGCAAAGTGCGCTATTATCGTTTTTTGGCTTTTGTGAAAATAGAGACCTACCCCCGGTAAAAAGATGTTGCATTCGGCCTGCGTAATGCTATTTATTGTTCGCGTATAGAGTATAATAAATAGCATTATGCAATCGGTAATCACTCAAAATAACATTGATCAGGCTTTCAAGCTGTTGGCCGGACGCCTTGACTTGGCTCAAACCGAGCCAGTCCGTTTGGTGGTCTGCGGTGGCTCGGCCTTGATTGCAATGGGCTTGCGCCAACGCACCACCAGAGACGTGGATGTCGTGGCGCTGCTCAATGCCACGAATGAATTGGCCAGCCCAGACCCGCTGCCTGAATTTTTGCTTACTGCCGCCGCCCAGGTTGCGCGTGATTTGGGGTTGTTTGATAACTGGCTCAACAACGGGCCGAGCCGTGGAGAAGGAGGGCTTTTTCAGATGGGTTTGCCGGCGGGCTTCAGCGGCAGACTGACCGCAAAGAAATTTGGATCACGTCTGACTGTCCATTTCATTGGCCGTCTCGATCAAATTCATTTCAAGCTCTACGCCGCCGCCGATCAACGGGACGGCACGCATCTTAATGATCTCAAGGCGCTCCATCCGAATGCCGCCGAACTTGAAGCCGCCGCCCGCTGGGCGATGACCCACGATGTCTCGGAAGGCTTCAGGATGATTTTGAAAGAATTGCTCACGCAACTTGGCCATGAATCCATCGCTGAAAAAATTTAAGGGCGAGTATTTGAGTTTGCTGCTGGATTTTCTCTGGCGGCAGTGGTCTGCCTTGGGCGTGGCCGGTCAGGTGCGCGCAAACGATGATTGGGTCGTTGACCCGGAGGCGCTGTTATTGCTGACCTGCACGATGGGCCGTTACGATCCGCGCCTCTTCGATGAAATGCTCGACTGGCTGCAAGTAAACGGCTGGCTCATCAATGTCATGCGGCTCAAGCGCATTCTCCGCGAGGAGAAATTCGCCGGCGAACCGGTGCTGGCGGCGGTAGCCGGGGTGTTGGCGAAAGGAACAGAGACGCCGAAGTGGAAACAGCTTGCCGCATTGCATCCACTCCCCGCCGCCAACGAGCCATTGTTTTTCAGTGAAGACGGCCAGCCAATTCCCGTGGTCGGCGAACCTGAAGCGATCTTCGCGCGTTACGGATGGCAGCGCGGGCCGCTACGGTTGCGCGGTTATTCACAAGAATTCCGGCCGGCGGAAACGGCCAGCCTGATTCTGCAACTCCGCGCCTTGTTTGGCATCAGCGTCCGGTGTGAAATTGTGTTTTATCTGCTGACGCATGAGGCGGCTCATCCCGCGCAGATTGCGCGTGAGGGGTATTATTTTGAGCGGGCGGTGCAAGGCACGCTGGTGGACATGAGCCGGTCAGGTGTGATTCAAGTGCGCTCGGCCAATCGGGAAAAACGCTACTGGCTCAAACCAGATGAATGGCTGCGGCTGCTCAATCGCGCCGACCAGCCCGCCCCGCGATGGATAACATGGCCGCCATTTTTCAGTGCGCTGGAGCAAATCTGGCTGCGGCTGAATGATCCGAAATTGAACGATTTGGAATCGTTACTGCAAGCGTCTGAAGTTCGTCAGCTCATGACCAAAGTGCGGCCCGCTCTCGAACGTGCCGGCTTTGACCGCACGCTTTCCGATGACCGGCAACACTTGGGCGAATCCTACTTGCCCGTGTTTATTGCCGACGTAAAAAAACTTCTGGCATAAATTTTGCATCATGCCGACGATGCCAGCACCATAAATTTTCGGCTCACGTTTCCACTTCGGCAATTGCTGGTGCAGCCTTGCGCCATTCAATTCTCAAAACCAGACATGCAGACTCCGAGCGTGATTCCTAAGTGCCATCCGATGGCGGAGCGAACGCAGTCAAGGTGGAGGCGACGGGTGCAGGGCGCACTACCTTGACGGCGGGAGCGAGCCATATAATAGAGGCACGAGGCACGCTCGGTATGCGGCTGCAAAAGCTGAGTGTTCATCAAAAAAATCCGCGATTGTTTCAAAATGGTAAACGCCGTAACCTCCCCGTGTTAGCAATATATCAAACCGACCAGAAAACATATTTAACTAATTCATTTTGCGCAGCTTCGGCTGCTGTCCGTATCGAAACCTAGGAAATTTCGCAGGAAGACAGCGTTTGAAGCGCGCCCCAACTGGGGCGTGCTGAAAGCGTTCTTCCGTAGGCCCTCCTAGGTGCCTGATGCGGGACGTAAGTAAGTGCGTCCCTCTTTCATTTCAGGCACCGGAGTTTCTACCGAGGACAGTCACCACACAGCAGGCTGATTCGCGCGCAGACGAACAGCCATGCCTCGAATCTTCGACAACATCGAAGCCGATTTGCTTCCTGCATTGGAGCAGACGCTTCTGATTTCCGACCGCGCCGACTTTTGTGTCGGCTATTTCAATCTTCGCGGCTGGAAACAAATTGACGGCTGCGTCGAGCAGTGGCCGGGCGGTGCGGAACATCAGTGCCGCCTGCTGGTCGGAATGCAGCGGTTGCCGCAAGAAGATTTACGGGCTGCGTTTAGTCTCACTCAAGGTCAGGACCAGCTCGACAATCAGACGGCACTTCGTCTCAAAAAGAAATTGGCCGAGGAATTTCGCAACCAATTGACATTCGGTGTGCCGACGAACGCTGATGAAATTGGGTTGCGCCGGTTGGCGGCGCAAATCAAGTCCGGCAAGCTCGTGGTCAAATTATTTCTCCGACACACGCTTCACGCCAAACTTTACCTCTGCTTCCGACCAGACCCGGTCAGTCCGATTATCGGGTATGTCGGCAGCAGCAATCTCACATTTTCCGGCTTGTCGAATCAGGGCGAACTCAATGTGGATGTAGTTGACCACGACGCCGCGCTTAAGCTCACGAAATGGTTTGAGGACCGCTGGAATGACAAATGGTGCGTTGATATTTCCGCCGAGTTGGTGCAGGTCATCGAACAAAGTTGGGCACGCGAAACTGCGCTGCCGCCATATTATATCTACGTCAAGATGGCGTATCATCTGGCGCAGGAGGCGCGGGCGGGACTGTCGGAATTTCGCATCCCGCCCGAATTCGGGAATCGCCTGTTTGATTACCAGGTCGCCGCCGTAAAAATTGCCGCGCACCATCTTAACAAGCGCAACGGCGTGCTCATCGGCGATGTCGTCGGCTTGGGCAAAACGCTCATGGCCACGGCGCTGGCCAAAATCTTTCAGGACGACCATTTCACCGAGACGCTCATCATCTGCCCGAAAAACCTGGTTAAGATGTGGGAGGATTATGTTTCTGAATATCGCCTGATTGCCAAAGTCCTCTCGGTGACCAAAGCCATCCGTGAGTTGCCGGAACTGCGCCGTTACCGCGTCGTGCTGATTGATGAAAGTCATAATCTCCGCAATCGCAGTGGTAAAAAGTATCGCGCGATTCAGGAATACATTCAGGAAAACGAGAGCAAGTGCATTTTGCTTTCGGCGACGCCCTACAATAAAACCTACCTCGATTTGTCCAATCAGCTCCGGCTGTTTGTGGCGGAGGACAAAGATTTGGGTATCCGGCCGGAACGATTGTTGCGCGACATCGGCGAAACCGAATTCCTCCGCCGGCATCAATGTCCCGTGCGCTCGTTGGCGGCGTTTGAGAAAAGCGAATACACCGACGACTGGCGCGAACTGATGCGGCTTTACATGGTGCGCCGCACACGCAGTTTCATTCAGGATAATTACGCCACGCCCGATCCAGCCACGGGTCGAAAATCTCTCACCTTCGAGGACGGCAGCCGTTCTTATTTTCCAGAACGCGTGCCGAAAACGGTCACGTTCAAAATTGATGAGCAAAATTCCAAAGACCAATACGCCCGGCTCTACGCGCCGGACGTGGTCGCGGCCATAAACGCGCTGAATCTTCCGCGTTACGGTCTGGCGAACTACGTCGCCGCCACGCCGCACAAATCGCCGACGCCAGCCGAGGCCAAACAACTGCAAGACCTGTCCCGCGCGGGCAAACGCCTCATGGGTTTTTGCCGCACGAACCTGTTCAAGCGGTTGGAAAGCAGTGGCGAGGCGTTTCAGCAATCCATTGAGCGGCACATTTTGCGGAATCATATTTTCCTACACGCCATCGAAAACAATTTGCCGTTGCCGCTCGGCACGCAGGATTCCGGCCTGCTCGACTTGGGCAGTTACGACGAGGATGTGGACGATGAAAACGCCGAAGCTGAATTGATTGACGACGATGATGGCGGCACGCACAAACCACCTCAGCCGCTGAATCTTCGCAATACGGCGGACTTCAAGCAGCGTGCCGCTGAAGTTTATCAGCAATATGCCAACCAGTTCAAAAGGCGGTTCACCTGGCTGCGTCCCGACCTGTTTATCAAATCGCTGCGCAAAGATTTGGACGATGACGCCGCCAGCTTGTTGAAAGTTCTTACCGGCTGTGGTGATTGGAAGGCCGACACGGATGCCAAGCTTGATGCGCTATTCAATTTGCTCACCAAAAAGCACGCCGAGGAAAAAGTCATCGTCTTCACCCAGTTCGCCGACACGGTGCGTTATCTAGCAACCCAGCTTCGCGCCCGCGGCTTGCAGCAATTCGCGGGTGTCACCGGTGAAGACGAAGACCCGACCGGCTATGCGTGGCGGTTCAGTCCCAATAGCAACCGGCATGAGACAAATAAAACCAATCCTGCTTTCCGGCCTGAAAATGAACTTCGCGTGCTGCTGGCGACCGATGTGTTGAGCGAAGGTCAGAATTTGCAAGATGCGGCCATCATCGTGAATTTTGATTTGCCGTGGGCCATCATCCGTTTGATTCAGCGGGCTGGCCGTGTTGACCGTATCGGCCAGAAGTCTGAAAAAATCCTGTGCTACTCATTCCTGCCTGCTGATGGTGTCAACCGCATCATCCGCCTCCGGGAGCGCGTGCGCCAGCGCCTGCATGAAAACCGTGAAGTAGTCGGCACAGACGAGGCGTTTTTCGAGGATGAAAGCGAAAAGCAAAAGCTGCTTGATCTCTATCACGAAAAGGCGGGCATCCTCGACGGCGAGGCGGATACCGAAGTGGATTTGTCCTCGTTCGCCTACCAGATTTGGAAAAACGCCACTGACAAATCGCCCGAACTCAAAAGCGCCATCGAAGCCTTACCGGAAGTGGTTTATTCGACCAAGCGTTTTGCCGCTGCCGACAAAAAGCCGCCGGGCGTGCTGGTTTATCTCCGCACCGCCGAGGGCAACGACGCATTGGCGTGGGTGGACAAAGACGGCAACAACGTCACCCAATCCCAATTTGAAATTCTCAAGGCGGCCGAATGTCTGCCGGACACGCCCGCGTCGCCTCGGCAGGAAAATCATCATCAGCTTGTCAGAAAAGGCGTCGAGTTTGTCGTCGCCGAGGAAAAAACCGTTGGCGGGCAGCTTGGGCGGCCGTCTGGCGCGCGATTCCGCACCTACGAACGCCTGAAACGCTATGCCGGCCAGATCAAGGGCATGTTGTTCGACACGCCGCAACTCGCCAAAACCATCGAGGAAATTTACCGCTTCCCGCTCCGGCAATCCGCGACGGACACCCTGAACCGACAGCTTCGCTCCGGCATTTCTGACGAAAAACTGGCCGAACTCGTCATGGCCCTGCGCGATGACGACCGCCTGTGCATCGTTCACGAGGAGGAGCAAACGCACGAACCCCGGATTATCTGCTCGCTCGGTCTGGCTGTGCCGGAAAATTCAACGCCCTGAAATTTGCCATGCCACTCAACGTCAATCGCGTCCGCGAACTCCTCAAAGAATTTGATTTCGTCGCGTTGTTCCGCGAGGAACTCGGCTGGGACAATCATAGCGTGCAGGTCGAAATCCAGCTCGACGGCCAGTCGCAAAAGCTTCAGGCCGTCGCGCAGAAGCGCGGCATGGTTGCATTGCGTTGCCCTACGCCGGCGGGCGGGCATCTGCCGGAATACTCCGTTCGCCGCAAAATTGAGCAGCAGGTTGCCAAGGCCGCGCATGAACATCTGATTATTTTTACCGACGCCGCACAGACCACGCAAATCTGGCAATGGGTGAAACGCGAACCGGGCAAACCTGCCGCGTGCCGTGAACACACGTTTCATAAATCACAAAACGGCGATGCGCTGATCCAGAAACTCGAAGTCATTGCGTTCACGCTGGCGGAGGAAGAAACGCTGGTGCTGGGCGATGTGACCCGCCGTGCGCGCGCCGGGTTTGACGTGGAGCGCGTTACCAAACGGTTCTACGAGATTTTTCAGAAAGAACACACCGCGTTCCTGAAATTCATCACCGGCATCACCGAGAGCACCGACCATGAATGGTATGCGTCCGTCATGCTCAACCGTCTGATGTTCGTCTATTTTATCCAGCGCAAAGGTTTTCTCGACGGTGACCGCGATTATCTTCGCAATCGGCTCGACCGCTGTCAGAAGGAAAAAGGCCGGGACAATTTCTATTCGTTTTACCGCTATTTTTTGCTGCGGCTGTTCCACGAAGGTTTCGGCAAACGTCCGAAGGAGCGCGCGGCGGACCTGGAAAAACTGATTGGTCGCATCCCGTATCTCAATGGCGGCATGTTTGAGCAGCACGACATTGAAAAACGCTACGGCGACGACATCCAGATTCCCGACAAGGCGTTCGAGCGCATTTTTGATTATTTCGACCAATACCAATGGCATCTGGACGAACGCCCGCTGCGCGCCGACAACGAGATCAATCCCGACGTGCTCGGTTACATCTTCGAGAAATACATCAACCAGAAACAAATGGGGGCATATTACACCAAGGAAGACATCACCGAATACATCAGCAAAAACACGGTGCTGCCGTTCCTGTTTGATGCGGCGCGGCCCAAGTGCAAAATCGCCTTTGAAAATCCCGATGGCCCGACAATTTGGGATTTGCTCCGGGAAAATCCCGACCGCTACATCTACGAGGCGGTGAAAAAAGGCGCGGAAATTCCGCTGCCAAAAGAAATCCATGCCGGAATCAAAGACGTTTCCAAGCGCGACGGCTGGAACAAGCCAGCTTCCGATGAACTTGCGTTGCCGACCGAAATTTGGCGCGAAGTCGTCGCCCGTCGTCAGCGTTATGCCGACCTGAAATCAAAAATCGCCAATCGCCAAGTCGCCAGCGTCAATGACCTCGTCACGCTGAACCTCGACATCCGCCAGTTCGCGCAGGACGTGATTGAGCATTGCGAAGGGCCGGAACTGCTCCGCGCGCTCTGGCACGCCATCGAGCGCGTGACCATCCTCGACCCGACGTGCGGTTCGGGCGCATTTCTGTTCGCCGCGCTCAACATCCTTGAGCCGTTGTATGAAGCCTGCCTCGACCGCATGGAGGCGTTTGTGGCCGAACTCGACCGCTCTGGCGAAAAACACCGGCCAGAAAAATTCTCCGATTTCCGCAATGTGCTGGAGCGCGTCGCCGCGCACCCCAGCCGCCGCTATTTCATTTTCAAGAGCATCATCCTGAACAATCTCTTCGGCGTGGACATCATGGAAGAGGCCGTGGAAATCTGCAAACTGCGCCTGTTCCTCAAGCTCGCCGCGCAGGTCGCACCGGATGCCAGCAAGGAAAATCTCGGCATCGAGCCGCTGCCGGACATTGATTTCAACATCCGCGCCGGTAACACGCTCGTGGGCTACGCCACGGCGGACGAGGTGAAACGCTGCATGAAGGAATTTGGCGGCGGCCAGATGCGCCTGGGCGTGGATGACGAGTTGAACAGCTACGCGCGGTTTCTTGACCGGCTGCAAATTGCCGATGCCGCGTGGCGCAGTTTCCGCCAGCAGCAGACCGAACTCGGCGGGCGCGTGACCGTGGACGACAAGGCCGAACTGAAATCCAAGCTCAAGGCGCTGGAAGATGAACTCAACCGCTACCTGGCCGGCGACTACGGCGTGAAGGCGGGCGACAAAGCCGCTTATGCCAAGTGGGTGAAATCGCACCAGCCGTTCCACTGGTTCGTGGAATTTTACGGCATCGTCAGCAACGGCGGGTTTGATGTCATTATCGGCAATCCGCCGTATCTTGAGGTTCGTGAAGTTAATTATCAGTTGAAGAATTATGCCTGCTTGGACAGCAACGCGATTCATGCCATGTGCATGGAGCGCAGCGCACGACTGCTTCACAAAAATGGGTGTATGAGCATGATCGTGCCGCTGTCGTTGCCTTCGACACAGCGGATGCAAATTGTTCAACAATTTCTCGAATCGAAACGCAATGCTTGGTATGCAAACTACGCTTGGCGTCCAGCGAAACTTTTCGACACGGTAAATCGCGCGCTTACTATTTTCGTGGTCACGCCATCAGAAAATGGTCAGACATTTTCGACAAATTACCAAAAATGGACAAGTGATGCAGATGACCGCGCCGTTTTATTCGCGCGGTTAAATTACACCGAAGTTCCACGAGCGCGTTCCGCTTTTTGGATTCCCAAGCTAGGCAATTCGATTGAACCGGAAATCTTAAAAAAGTGTTTATCGGCTAAAACTGCTGTAAAAAATTTCGTCGCGAAGTCGGCGCACAGAGTTTATTACCGAACAACCGGCGGCCTTTATTGGAAAGTATTCACCGATTTTGCTCCAGCATTTCGACGGAATGGTAAATCGGGACAAAGCAGTCGAGAAACATGGTTCACCGTTGGAAAATTAGAACAGGTCAAGCCGCTCGTCGCAGCATTAAGCAGTGATGTGTTTTGGTGGTGGTATACCATTGCGTCGAATCTTCGAGATTTGAATCCAGCCGACATTCTGAATTTTCCTTTGCCAGAATCGGCGTTGGTTGATTCAGATTTACGAAAGCTCGGCGACCGTTATCTAAAAGACCTCGACAAAAATAGCACGATGTTAATCCGTGAGCAGAAACAAACCGGCACGACCGAGACTCAATCATTTAAGATTCAAAAGTCCAAACCGATTCTCGACGAAATAGATCGCGTGCTGGCGCGGCATTACGGCTTTACGGCGGAGGAGTTGGATTTCATCATCAATTACGACATCAAATACCGCCTCGGTCGTGACACTGAATCCGACGCGGAATGAAACCCATCGCGCTCACCGTTGCTGACGCTGGTTATCCCGCGCGTCTGCCCGCCGGCGCGAGGCCGCAACTGTCCGCCCTGGGCAATCTCGACCTGCTCGCATTGCCCAAGACTGCGCTGTTTTGTTCCGCCTGTTGCCCCGGCCAAGCCATCCTCGCCGCCTACGACCAAGCCGCTCGCTGGCGCGATGCCGGTCGCTGCATCATCGGCGGTTTCCATTCGCCGGTGGAAAAAGAATGTCTCCGCATCCTCCTGCGCGGCAGTCAGCCCGTCATCATCTGTCCCGCCCGCAGTCTGGAAAAAACGCGTCTCCCAGCGGACTGGCAAAAACCTCTGGCCGATGGCCGGTTGTTGATTCTGTCATGCTTCGCCGGAAACGAGCATCGCATCACCAGCGCCTTGGCCGCGCGCCGGAATGAATTCGTCGCCGCGCTCGCCGATGAAGTCTGGTTCGCGCACATTGCGCCCGGCGGCCAGACGCAACGCTTGGCACAGAAAATTACCGGACGAGATTGACTGTGTGTGGACGTGGACTGGACATGGCCACGGTTAATCTGCGGCTGCGGTCAGTTTGCGGTTTGGACGCGGGCATGGACTGACCACGGACGCGGTTGCGAACTGGACACGGACTGGTCATGGACAAACTGTGGTCGCGGAAAAGTCGTGTTCATGGTCATGGAAAAACCGTGGAAAGCTCCTGGCCGCCGCGTGGACATGTTCTGTGGACTGTCCCGGACGCTGCCGGGAAATTGCCCGGCTGTTGCGCGGATGCTGCGCCGGACGCCACGCCGGACGCTGCGCGGACTGCGGCGGCAATTGCGAAGTCATTTGCCAACCATCGTGCCAACATTGGCGCGGACATTCACCGGCGCTTGGTGAGATGTTTCCTGCTAACTGCCGGGATACGTCTCGGCAGTTCCCCGGCAATTGCCCGCATGATTCACCGGATGTTGCGCGGATGCTTCGGCGGACACTACGGCGGACGTTGCGCCGGACGCCACGCCGGACATTGCGCGGTCGTTACGCGGCTTGCGGCCTTATTTTTTGATAAGGGGATGGTGTCTAACCAAAATACCGGCTTTCCAATTCCAGAAAGCCGCCAAAGATTCCGTTCGATTGAACACCTCAATTTGATGCGTCCATGAGCAAATTTCCAAGCACTGAACGGGCGTTCTAAAACCGGCAGCGAAACGGAGCAGGTCGGGAGTGGCATGAACTGATGACGGCGGAGTTGTGCGCACTTTGGCAACGATCGGTGAGTGCGCGACCGTCTAGGTTCGCATTGCTGGCGATCTGCCCGGACAATTTCTGCGTGCTTAAAGACTATGATGTAGCCAGAGTTAGCCGGTTTATAAGTAGGCCAAAAATAAAATTTAACGCTAGTAAACTGTATATAAAAGTGTATGTGAAATCCGTTATGAACAGTTGTATATGTTTGGCTTTTGAGTCCGAACTCCCACGCCTTGTGCCATATATTGTGGCATAAGCAATATATGAATAATTCCAATCAACCATTCCACTTTTTAATCAGGTTTTTATGAAAATGCGGGTTTGTTTAACACAAAAAACAAAAAAATTCCATACAGTGTCCAAACATTGGCATGCAACTATCCAACCACCCTCTTTAGCATCAATTATTTAAGATATTCATTGAGAAACGTAAAAACAGTTGGCCGTAAGTCGCGTTGCGGGGGTTGCAAATCAAAAGTGTGGACGGCGTCAGGGACAGCGACCAATTTATGTTCTACGCCAGCCGACTGCAAAACATCTGCGAATTTTTCAGACTGTTTTATGTTGACGGTTACATCAGCAGTGCCGTGCAAAATCAAAACCGGCGGCGAGTTGCTCCGCACATAAGTCACCGGCGAGGCAGCGCGATAAAGTTCCGGCGCGGCGGCGAAAGTATTTCCCAGCATCGTCACGTCGTGATAACTGCCGATATCCGCGATGCCGTAAAGATCAACGCAACATTTCACTGCGCAGGAAATGTCGCCGTCAGGCTGCGCCGGATCCAGACCGTCCGTGGGCATCGTAAGCGCGACCATCGCGGCAAGATGGCCGCCAGCCGAGCCGCCAGCTACGCCGATGCGATCCGGGTCAACGCCGAATTTGTCGGCATTTTTGCGCAACCAGCGCACGGCAGTTTTGCAGTCCCACAAATTTGTCGGCCACACGGCCTGCTTCTTATCGGACAAAATGTAATCAATGCTCATCGCCGCGTAGCCGTTGCGCGCGAGGATCGAGCAAACACTGACTTCACGTTTCGCATCGCGCGTTCCAGTGCTCCAGCCGCCGCCGTGAATCCAAACCAGCGCGGGAATTTTTTTGCCCGCCGACATCGTTGCTGGTAAATACAAGTCCGCCTTTTCTTTCCGGTCGCCGTCGAGATAGACCACGCCTTTTTCAACGCGCACGCCGGTCAAATCCACGACCATCGGCTTTGACGCATTTGTTTGTGCGAAGCTGCTGCCGGCAAAAGTTCCGGCGAGAAAAACTCCGAATAAAAATAGTTTCATGCGAAGATTATTTGGCTGCCGCAGATTCGCCTTTCAGATTTTTTGCAAAAAAATCAAAAACGAGCGGACGCAAGTCGCGTTGTTTCGGTTGCAGATGAAACGTGTGCGGCGCGTCCGGCACGATGACGAGTTCATGTTGCGCGCCAATTTTCGTCAGCGCCGCGTCGAGCGCCTGGCTTTGCGTCGCCGGCACGACCGCGTCCGCCGTGCCGTGGACGAGCAGAATCGGCGGTGCGTCTTTCCGCGCGTAAGTCACTGGCGAGGCTTTGGTGTAAAGCTCCGGTGCTTCGGCTCGCGTTTTGTTGAACATCTTCATGTCGTGATAATTCATCAAATCCACCGCGCCGTAAAAATCCACCGCGCAACTCACCGCCGAAGAAACGCCGCCGTTCGGTTCCGACAAATCAAATCCGTCCTGCGGTTGCGTGAGCGCAAGCATCGTCGCCAAGTTGCCGCCAGCCGAACAGCCGATGACACCGATGCGTTCCGGATCAATTTGCAGACGCTCCGAATTTTTGCGCAACCAGCGGACGGCCGCTTTCGCATCATAAAGCGCCTGCGGCCAAGTCACGTCGCCGGTCTTGCGACGAAGTTTGTAATTGATGCTCATGCAGACGTAATTTTGCAAAACCAGATTTGTGGCGATGTTCATCTCGCGCGGACGCGCCTTGTCGCCGTCGTTGAAACCACCGCCGTGGATGACCAAAATTGCCGGCAACTTTTTTCCCTTCGGCATTTCCAACGGAAAATATAAATCGGCTTTTTCCGCGCGAGC
>Ga0214164_1001382_pt1 | contig 13814 bp, 14 predicted proteins | sample TroBogepilimnion_13_FD_153003 | JGI IMG/M metagenome (GOLD analysis project Ga0214164, IMG submission 153003) | Freshwater microbial communities from Trout Bog Lake, WI - Practice 03JUN2009 epilimnion v4 | ecosystem: Environmental > Aquatic > Freshwater > Lake > Epilimnion/Euphotic zone ...
TATCCGTACAGACACTCAACATGGTTATGAGCTATCTTGGAACAAAACCTTTTCAAGAAGTATTTCAGATCATTGAGGCGGTGCAAAAAGAAGTGAATGCACAACAAGCTGAAACACCGAAAGAGTAATCATGGATGATGTTGAAACCCGCATTGCTGTTCATGAAGCCATTTGTGCTGAAAGATACAAACGCATAGAAGAGTCCTTAGATCTAGGAGAAAAGAGGATGACAAAAATAGAGTATTTACTCTATGGGGTTATGCTTTGTGTCTTGCTTGGACCAGGCGTTGCGGCTGAATTCATCAAGAAAATCTTTGGGATATAAAAATTGACCCGTTTACCCTCATCGCCACCGCCAACATTGCCTTCAAAGCAATCAAGCAAGGATGTGAGATGTTCCGAGAGGGACAAGCCATTGTCAAAGACGTTGTCAAGACGGCTAACGAAGTCAAGGCGATTGGCAAGGAAATCGGTGGCATTTTTGGTTTTTTCAAGAATTTATTTGTTTCTAAAGAACAAGAAAGAAAACTTGAAGATTTAAGACCTGTTAAACAGGCTAAAAAGAAAGCAGATGAGTTTGATCCAACAGCTTTGTACTCTGAGATCAGCAAGAATTTGACAGCGTTCTACAAGGCTTATAACGCTCTCAAGATGCATATTGCGGATGAGGAGGAAAAGTCAAAGACTGTTTACGATCCAAATGGGGATCAGACAGAAAGAGCAATTAACAGGGTTCTTGCAATGACCAGAATGGAAGAGATGCAAGTAGAACTAAGGGAGTACATGATTTATCAAGTGCCCCCTGAACTGAAGGATTTGTACACCCGTGTGAGGGAAATGATTGGAACTGTACAACAGGAACAATTGGTTGCTAGAAGGGCTTATTTTCGCAATAAGAAGAAAATAGAAGAGGAAATTGCAGAAAAAAAGCGAAAAGAGTGGTTTAAAGTGGCTTGTACTGTTGCAATAGCGTTTGTGGCAATTTACTTAATGGGTTTTATGTGGGCACTTCATCAAGTGAGTCATGGGCGTATGTACTGATCATTGTGATATTGGCATTGTTGTTTGTTTTGATTATTCCTGTTCTTGGTTTCATGTACATGGATATTCGTCAAGAGAGAATTTTGATGGAGTCCAACATTAAAAGAATAGAAAAGCTGAAAAAAGAAATAGAGGCTGAGAAGGAAAAATAATGTTTAGTTTAACGAATCCTTGGATATTGATAGGTATTTTGTCTGTGGTGATCAGTAGTTACTTCTATGGTCACCATCAGGCGTATATTGAGCAAGAGGCTGAGGTGGCTAGACTGAACTTAATTGAGCGTGAAAAAGAAGCCGAGATGGTTAAAATAGCCGATAACCATGCAACTGAATTAAGGAAAGCAAATGATCAAGCTAAAGCCGAGATTACTAAATTACAGTCTGATGTTGCTAGTGGTGCTATACGGTTGTCAATCGCCACCCGCAGCATTCAAACCAGCTCAGATACCTCCCCTACCTCTGGAAATACAGAAACAAGATCCGAACTTGACCCAGAGGCTGCTAACGCTCTTATCACCATCGCCTCAGACGGAGACAAAGCCATCCGTTCCCTCAACGCCTGTATTGACATCTACAACGAAGTAAGGAGTAAACAATGAAAAACTGGACGCTAAAAGGATGTGTAACTATGATTGCAACTCTCTCCTTGATGGGGGTTATTGCATCAATGATTTGGATGTTTGTCCAAGCGGTGCTTGATCCAACTGTAGATGACAAGATTGTTTTTGATATTGTTGGACCTGCTTTTCAGTCTATCTGTGGTGGGTTCTTAGGTTTAATTACAGGTATACATATTGGAAAGGCACAAAATGAATCTCAGTGAAAACTTTACACTAGAAGAGCTAACCCACACTGATCATCGTGAGTTGGATAACACACCTACAGATCATGAGAAGTGCATCATAGATGGTAAAGAAGAAATTATTGATGCCATAGCTAACCTGCCTCGTTTAGCCGCTTTTCTAGAGGAAGTTAAAAAGGTGCTTGGTGGTAAGCCAATTATGGTTAACAGTGCCTTTAGGTCTGAGGCAGTTAATAATGCGGTGGGTTCTAAGAATACATCTGATCACAGAAGAGGCTGTGCAGCGGATCTACGAGTTCCAGGCATGACACCAGATGAGGTCACCAAGGCAATTATTGCTTCTGATCTGCCTTACCAACAAGTTATCCGTGAATTTGACCGTTGGACACATGTGTCGATGGTTACGCATATTGGCGACACACCCAAGAAGTCAAAGTTGATTATTGACAAATCAGGTACACGAGTTTATGCGTAATGAGTTGGGGTGACTTTTTTCCCAATACCATTTAAAATAGGGGGAAAGGGGTAATTATGACTGTATCCAGTGTGAATCCATCATGGGTGATGACTTATAGCAGTCTAACATCCATTGTACTTCAGTATTTGGAGCGTAGTGACACGGCTGTTGTAAATGCCATTCCTACGTTTATTACACTAGCTGAGTTTGAGATTGCCCAAGAAATCAAGACTTTAGGGCAGTTACAACTTGTACAGTCTCAAGTATCTATAGGAAACCCAGTCTTACAAAAGCCCGCTAGATGGCGCAAGACAGTATCACTAAATATTACTGATTCTAGTGGTAATAAGAATCCAGTATTACTACGCAAGTATGAGTATCTGACTAATTATTGGCCCAACAATACATTGACTGCTCAGCCTTTGTATTATGCAGATACTGATTGGGATCATTTTTATTTAGCTCCTACACCAGATCAGGCTTATACCTTTGAGTTGCTTTATTATGAAAGAATCCAGCCATTAAGTAGCACAAACCAAACAAATTGGTTGACACAGAATGCTCCAAATGCAATGTTATTTGGCACTTTATTACAGGCTGTGATGTTCTTAAAGAATGATCAGAGAACTATTTTTGAGCAGAAATATCAAGAAGCTATACAAGCACTCAAGACTGAAGATGTCTCTAGGGTTGGAGACAGACAGGCTGTGGCAGTAGATAGCTAAAAGGAAACAAAATGACAACCTATGTTAATCCCTATACTGGTCAAACAATTGATCCATCTCAAGTTGGCTATGAGAGCATAACTCTTAGTCAGACTACATTTTTACAGTGGCCCATCAATGGTACGACTGCTGGGGGTGTAGTTGCTAACATCATGGAAGTAACTGCGACCGCTAGTGGATTGTTGTTGGTTTTACCTACTGCACTTCAGGTATCAGTTGGACAGGCATTTATTGTTAGAAACATAGGAACATCAGGAAACTATTCATTTACAGTTACTGATAGTCTTTCTAATACGATTGTCAATATACCTATATCATCATCAGGAACAAACTCTAATACTTACTATATTTATCTAACAAGCAACTCTACAACTCAAGGTACTTGGGCTAGTGTTGCGATGGGTATTGGTACATCCTCTGCGGTAGCTGGAACTCTAGCAGGTCTAGGTCTGACTGCTATTAATAATACTTTAAATGAATCTACCCCAATAGCTCAGTTTTCAGCAAGTTATCAATTCCAAACTTCTGATAGAGCATCTTTATATGTGTGGACTGGTGGGGCAGGGACTGGTACTCTACCTTTGGCATCTTCTGTAGGAGCTGGGTGGTTTGTTATTGTCAAGAATGATGGTACTGGAGTTTTAACGATTGCAGCATCGGGATCAAACTACATTGACTCAGCGACTACTACATCTGTACAAGTTCAAATAGCTAGTTCAAGTGTATTTGTAACTGATGGATCAAATTGGTTTTCTTATGGTTTAGCTCAGAATAATGTATTTAATTACACGCAATTATTGTTAAATGTGACTGGAGTTGGGTCTACATACAACCTAACCGCAGCTCAGGCTAAGAATGTCATCCAAGAATACACAGGTACTTTATCTCAAAATCTATTAGTGACTGTTCCCCCAACAGTTCAGTTATATTCATTCCAAAATAAAACATCTGGGTCTTATACGCTGACATTTGGAGTTTATGGGTCTAGTGGTACAACTGTTATTGTCCCTGCGACCACAGCTATTTTGGCTATATCTGATGGTACTAATGTATACAATGCCAACTCAGCTTCAAACAGTTTTATTCAGCTTTTAACATTAGGTAGTGGTTCTGTTACTGCTCCATCTCTTACTTTCCAATCAGATACATCTACTGGACTTTATCTAGGTGCTACTGGGCAACTAGGGGTTGCGGTATCTGGTGTGCAAGGATTTACTATATCTACTTCAGGAATGAAAGTTCCTGTTGGAATTAATGGTGGGTCATTCTAATGACTCAAAAAGTTGTAGTCCTTCAAACAGCCGCTGGTATCCAACGGGATGGGACTATCTTTGCCTCTCCATCTTATGTAGATGGTCAGTGGGTTAGGTTTCAATATGGCAGACCTAGAAAAATTGGAGGCTATTACGGATCATTTTTGAATGCGATGGATATCAGTAGAGGGATGATCATCCAATCTCAAAATGGTCAGAGTTGGGTTATTTCAGGTTTTGCCAATGGGCTACAACAATGGATCATTGCGAATGATCAAGCCATAGGTACTGGACCTACATCTATTTTGCCTCTTGGACCTTTAGGTAGTGTAACAATCACCAATCAAGGTGGAGCATATACCAATGGTACATATACTGGAGTTAGCATTACTCCTGCAAGTGGACTTGGAACAGGCGCAACAGTCACGGTATATATCAGTAGTAACCAAATCACAACTTTAACAATTACGAATGTAGGTTCTGGGTATGAGTATTCAGATACATTCACAATATCTGCTGCATCTATTGGAGGTACTGGATCTGGGTTTATAGGTACGATCAGTTCTATATCTTATTACTCACCGAATGCAAATACTTTATGGCAATTTGATTCAGGGTATGATCCAGGTGGTACTGGTAATAACAATTTAATAGCTCACCCAGGACAAAATCTACAGTACATAGATAGTACAACCAATACAAGACCTTTAATTGGTACATTTACTGGCTCTACTCTGAGTGCGGTTGGGGTGTTTACAGCCTCTGGAACAACCACCAGTGGGTCTGCAAGTATAACTTTTGCAACAACTATAGTAGCCATAGGACCAGGTGTTTTAGTATCTGGTACAGGTATACCAGCTAATGCATATGTTGTATCAGCTACAACATCAGGAGGAGTGTGGACGGCTACTATAAGTGCCAATGCTACAGCCTCTGGAACTGTAACATTGACATTTGATAACAACATTAGTGTGTCTGGTGGTGTTGTGATGTTGTACCCATACCTTTTTGTGTATGGTAATAATGGACTGATTCAGAATTGTTCTGCTGGTAACTTTAATAATTGGACATCTGCGGACTCTAATGCAAACAATGTATCTTCTACTAAAGTTGTCAAGGGATTGCCTCTAAGGGGCGGTACAACCTCTCCATCAGGCTTATTTTGGACACTAGATTCTTTAGTGAGAGTATCTTATGCTCCTCAAACTGTGGGGACATCTAGTCTGTATTGGAGATATGACATTGTCAGCCAACAGACATCTATATTGAGTAGTTCATGCGTGATTGAGTATGATGGTATTTTTTACTGGGCTGGTACAGATAGATTCTTGATGTATAACGGTGTTGTACAAGAAGTTCCAAATGCACAAAATCAAAACTGGTTCTTTGATGGATTGAACATCAGCCAACGTCAAAAGGTATGGGTAAGTAAAGTACCTAGATGGGGTGAGATATGGTGGTTCTACCCAAGGGGTACAGCTACTGAATGTAATGATGCAATTATCTTTAATGTGCGTGAGAAGTGTTGGTATGACGCAGGTTTGGCTGATGGAGCTAATCGATCAGCAGGAACATTTTCTGAGGTGTTCAGAAAGCCTATATGGGCAAGTAATGTTGCTAACTCAACAAGTAATTACACCCTTTGGTCGCATGAGCAAGGAACAGATCAAGTTTATTTGAATAATGTAAATGCAATCAATTCTTATTTTGAGACAAATACTTTAGGCTCTGATAATGGGCTAGTTGGAGCATCTCAGGGTGGTGATAACCTGTGGACAAGATTAGAGAGAGTTGAGCCCGACTTTGTCCAAACTGGCAATATGACAATGACTGTTACTGGTAAGGGTTATGCTGATGATACAGATCAAGTATCCACGCCTTATCCATTTACTCCTACTACCCTCAAGATAGACTTAAAAGAACAGCGTAGAGAGATGAGAATAAGATTCACAAGTAACACTCAAAATGGAAATTATTTCATGGGTAGAGTTATTCTCAATGTTGAGACTGGTGATGTACGTGGAACGGGATCACCATAATGTTGACATTTGACCCTAGAGGGATGACATGGGACTTATGGTGTGCCTCTATGGCTCAACAGTTTGCATCTAATCAATTAGGGACTTTACCTGAAGACAGATGGAGAGACTGGGCAAGTGGTATGCAAGGAATAGGATACTTTGTACAAAATGGTGTACCTGATCCTAGAGGATATGACAATTGGCAAGACTGGGCACAAAACCTAGTTGGCATTATGAACATAGCACAAAATCAACAGAGTATTTATTAATATGGCATTAGATACAACGCAATATGCAACTACAGTTTTAGGGCGAGGTGATGTTCCCATAACCACTTATGCTCCTGATACAACATTAGGATATTTAAATTCCACAATTGCTGCTATCCCTGGTCTATCTGATGCAATAAATGGTAGAAATGGAAATCAAACATTGCAAGATGCAATGGCTAACCCTACTCAATGGGTTGAGCAAAATCATTTGTTTAATGCCTTGGGCAATGGTGATCAGAATTCAATAGATGAAAGTTTTAAGTTTTTAGCATCTCAAGGTGTAGATGCAAACACGATTCAGAATGATTTAACAAACTATGCCAATTACATCCAACAATCTAGTGCTTCTGGAATGTTTGGCGATAGTTTTATTGGTAATGTATTAAATACTGTTACGTCTCCTGAGAATGTAGCAGCGTTAATGGCTAATGCGATAGTCCCTGGGTCTGGGGCATTGGTTAAAACTATTGAAGATGCTTCTGGTGGAAAGCAAAATCTAACAAATGATTTGGTTAGTATGGCGGTTAGTGCCTATAACCCAGGATCATCAACAACATCTAATATAGCAAGTAATATATCTAACTACACTGGTTTGCCAAGTGAGATTGCTAAGGATGTAACTACAGGTGCTTTGACGACCGCAGCTAGCCTAGCTCAAGGTCAAAATCTACAAAACTCCCTAGCTTCTGGAACTGTAGGTGCTATAAACATGGGACTGGGTGACGCTGCGGCATCAATCAATCCATATACAACAACAGGACCTGCTCCTGTAAGCACTATAGATACATCACAATTGCCTAGTGCTTTAAATGATATACCACCAACACCAACCAATGCACCGTTATCAGACACCTATGCATTATCAGGTACATCTGATGGATTGGGGTTAAAAGCAAGTTCAACAGATGGTTTAACAGCACCAGATTCACCAAATTTAACTGCTATGGGTGGGGGTCAAGGTTTAACTGTAGATACCTCTGGTGGCGTGTTATCACAAATGGGTGTAACTCCTCCAAATTCTCAAGTTGTAATGGGAGATCCAAACTCGTTTATCAACGATCCATCCGTTACTGGAGTAGCACAACAAACAACTGATCAACTGAGTAAGTTAGATAAAAGTGGTAACAATGTTATTACCACAACAGCAAACCCAGAAACTGGACAAGTTTCTACCATCCTTACACCTGCAACATTACCAAACAATCCATTAGCAGATTCAACAGTTGGTACATCAACTTCTACAGGAGGTAAATCAACCACATCTGGAGGATCAAGCCTTCCTAGTAGTGGATCGGGAACTCAAACAACTCAAGGTGGATTAGCCGCACTTAGTTCTGCACCATCTATGTTGGCAGGTGCTCCTGTTTATGGAACTAAATCAAACATAGAACAACCATTAACACAAATTTACTCATCTATAACTCCTGGAGAACAAAGTACTTCTCAATATAGTAGTACCCCAACACCACAGAGTCAAAGTGATATTGCAAACCAATTAACACCTGAATTAGTTCAACAACTGATAAATCAAAGTACTAAATTTGTAGCATCAGGAGGTTCAATAGATGACCAAATGATGGTCAAACCTATTAATACCACACCTAGGATGTTAGCAGCTGCACCAACAAATGAGTATTACAGCTCAATGGGTCAGAAACAAAACAGTAGGATTAATCCTTTAAAGTCTCTTTATGGGGGCATAGGAGCTCGTCCAACAACACCATTTATGGCTAAGGGTGGATTACCCTCAAAGTATGAAGAAGCGGCTCCTGAAGGGCATAAGCCTGAGTTTATTACAGGTTTGACTGGGTACTATGCTCAAGGAGGTGGTACAGGGCAATCTGATGATATTCCAGCGATGCTCCATCAAGGGGATTATGTAATGGATGCAGATACTGTAGCAGCCTTGGGGGATGGTTCTAGCAAGGCTGGGGCGCATACTTTAGAGAAGTTAAGAACAGAGATTCCACATCATACTCATGATCATGGAGATCCAGTACCAGCACAAATCGCTGATGGGGAATATGTATTCCCAGCCTCATTTGTCTCATCTCTTGGAGGAGGAGATAATAAGAGGGGTGCTGAACTGCTTGATAAAATGAGAGAAGAACTAAGAAAACACAAACGATCTGCTCCAAAAAACAAGATTCCCCCTAAAGCTAAGTCACCACTTTCTTATTTAAGAAGTGTGAAAGGATAAAAATGGCAAACCTCTTACAAAGTAATCAACAAGTACAAACTACTGCACCAGACTATTACACTAATTATCTTAGTGGTATTGCTAGTCAGGGGATGGCTCAAGTTGATCCAAATAATCCTAATGCTGCTCAATATGTTGGGGCTCAGCCACTTCAAACTCAAGCATTTGGTGACATAGCAAGTAGTGCTGGGTCTACGCAACCTACATTCCAACAAGGTCAAAATCTACTCAATCAGGCGGGTCAGCAAAATATTACAGGCGCAGGTGCTGGATATCTACAAGCAGGTACATCTAATAGCCCTTTAAATGCTTTAAGTCCATATGCACAGAATGCTATGGCATACACAGGTACTCAAGCAGGTTCTCAAGGTATTAACGCAGGAATGGGGATATCTGGTCTATCTTCTGCTAGTCCTTATTTGAATAATGCATCTAATGCAAACGCTGCTGGTGTTTCAGGTCAGTATGTTAACCAAGCAACTAACTTAAATACATTAGGTTCAGCTAATCCTTATTTGAGTCAAGCAGCGCAATCTGGCGGTATTAATTTAGCAAATCCTTATCTTCAGGCGGCAGCGACTAACAATCCTGGACAGATGGCTCAAAATTACATGAGTCCATACCTACAAAATCAAGTACAAAGTACTTATGATTTAGGTCAAAGAAACATTCAGCAAAACTTAGATCCACAAGCAACCGCAGCAGCTGTAGGTTCAGGGCAGTTCGGATCACAACGTGGAGCTCAAGTTTTAGGTCAAGTTAATGAACAGGCTCAACAAGACTTGAATAACACAATAGCAAATATGGAAGGTGCTGGTTATGGACAAGCATTAAATGCAGCAGGACAACAACAGAGTTTATTAGGACAATTGGGTAATACTGCGGGTACTTTAGGACAACAACAAGCTAATTTACTTGGAACATTAGGACAGACTGCTGGAAGTTTAACTGCTCAACAACAACAGAATTTAATTAATGCAGGTAATACTCAAGGCACATTAACCCAAAATCAAGCTAATTTAATGGGTCAGTTAGGTCAAACTGCAGGTAATTTAGCCAATACACAAGCATCCAATCTGATTACAGGTGGTACTAATCTTGGCAACCTTCAACAAGGTGCTAATACGATTGCATCTAATTTGGGATCAACTGCTGCGAATGCTCAGGCTCAACAGAACCAAGCAAACCTTACAGCAGGACAGACAGCAGGAAGTCTTGCAGCGCAACAAGCAAGTGCTCTGAATCAAGCTGGACTTGGTTTAGGAACTTTAGGTACACAAGCAGGAACTCAAAACCTAGCAGATATAAATGCTTTGGCTACTCTAGGCGGTCAACAACAGACTATTGGACAGAATCAGCAGTTGTTCCCTCTTAATAACTTATCTACACTTTCAGGAATGCTTAGAGGTTACAACATACCTACATCAACTACTACAACTGCTAATGGATCGCCATTATCTGGTTTAGCATCTTTAGGAACAGGTGCGGTAGGATTATTTGCAGGAACTGGTCAAAATGGAACAGGGCCAAGTTTATATAATCAAATGTTTGGTGGTAATGGCGTACCTCAAGGAGCTTTAACTAGTTTATACAATCAATTAACTGGTGGTCCAAATTTTTCAAATATTACATCCCAAGACTTAACCAACGCATCTAATGGTTCACAACTTCAAGGTAGTAATGATTACTCTACATAATTAGGAATAAAAATGACAACAAGTAGCTTACCAAAAAATTCTAGTTCAAGTCCATTAATGTATGATGTGTTGCAAACAGACTTGTCTAAAACAAATAGAGCAGGTGTTGGTGATGTTCCAGAAATCACCAAAGCAAATCAAGAAATGTTAGATGCTAGAGATCAATTTGCAAAAGCTCTAGAAGATAGGTATGCACAACCTAATTGGTTCAAGATTGCTGCTGGGTTTGCAAAGCCACAACTTGGTGGTTTTATGGCATCTCTTGGAAGTGCATCTGAAGCATTAGGAGAGAATGTTGAGCAACAACGTGCTATAGCTCCAACCATAGCTCAAATGAGATCAGAGACAGCGGCTCAACGTCAAGTTTTAGCTCAAAAGACAAAAGCTCAAGGTCTTTTTAATAGACTAATAAATAATCCACACGAAGTTACTCCATCTGCAATAGGAGAAATTTCAAATTATGATAAAGATCTTGGAAACATTGCTCAAGATCAATTAACCAATCAAAATACAATGTTTGGTCAATTAATGAATTCTGCAAGATTTGTTAAAGATATATCAGAATTGTATGCAAAATTTCCTCGTGATTTAATTGATAACAATCTTACATATATTAAAAGTCTTATACCTGGAAGTAGTGATAAAAAATCCACTGACACATCTTTAGAAGGTAAACCTAATAATGTTCCAACCTCACCTACTGGAGAAACTTCTGAAAAAAGAACTCCTATACCTGGCATAAATGTTAATTCATTACCTTATGATCTATACCAACAAGCTTTAAATACTCATATTGAAAAACAAACAAGTAAATATCAAGATTTAGCATCAACTACAGCACAACAAGCAATTAGTGGAAGAAATGTATTTGAAACAACTCAACAAATACACGATTTAGTTGCAGATCCACAATTAAAAACATATTTTGCAAAATTCGAACAAGGAGATCCCGCTGGAATATTGGGTATGATTGCAGAAAGACAAAAATTGTCTGATTCTCTTGCAGGCGCTCGTGATTATTTTATTCATTCTGATTTGGCAAATAAAAAAGATGCTCTTACTAAAGTAAATCAATTTGAAAGTTTAATGGGCAAATTACAAACTGATTTGCAGAATGGAGTAATAAACCCAACAGATCAAAGAACTATAGCTGAATTTAAGTCTTTACCAAAAATAACTAATACCCAAGATGCTTTTGGAAGAATAATGCGTTATATTGGTAATGAAGGTTTATTTAAGTATGAAACTCAATTAGCTTTACAAAGAGCTAAAGACAAAGAAAACTTTGACCCTAACTTTTTTAATTCACATGAAGAATTTGTAAAAGTTCTTAATAATGCAAATAAACGTAGAGATTTAATAATTAAATCACCATTAACAAGGGATAGACCTGCATTTATGCAAGGATCTATAGATGAAGCTGCATACAAAGGCAAAGACAATAATAAACCCTCGTCAACAAATGCAACTCCAATCAATAGAAAGATGACTTCATATGAACTCCGTCAACTAGCACATAATTAAGGTTACTTATGGAAAAATTAACTGATGATCAAAAGGCTATTATTCGAAAAATAGAATCAGAATCTATTAAAAATGGTGTAAATCCTGATTTTGCTATTGCGATTGCAAATTTAGAAAGTAATTTTGGTAATGTTCCTTCTGATGATAAAAAATCAACAGCTTTTGGGCCATTCCAAGTTAACAAATCAACAGCGGAAGCTAATGGTGTTGACTATGAGCAAATGAAAAAAAATCCTGATTTAGCAATTAGCACTGGTATACAAAATTTAGTAAGACATATAAAAAATCCAAACTTAATGTCAGTTAACCCTGATACTGGAGCTAAAGAGTTAGATCCTTTTAGGGTTGTAGCAGCTCATCGTTATGGAGAAAATTCTGATTTTGCTAAAACTGGAGATCGTAAATATTTGACACCAGAATTAAAAGATTACACAGCAAATATAATGGAACACTTCCCTGAAGGAAAATTTCCTGATACTTTATATACTGCACCTAAAGAAGAAAAAAATGATCAGCAAAAGCACAATCAAGTTTCTGATAATTCTCTTAGCATGGGATCTGTACCATTGGAAGGAAATGAAACAGAACAAAAAGAAAGTCAAAATTCAGAAGATTTTAATAAAAAATTAATGGCAGCTACATTGCCTAGTGCTGTAGGTGCTACTGTGGGTGCTGTCAAAGCTCCGTTATTTAACGCAGCTAAGTCTATTTACAATGCTACGACAAATAGACTTTCAGGAAAAAATGGCACTGATACCTCAACTTCACAAAATGTAAGTAATGAACCTGAAATATCTGTAGAAGAACCTAAAGTTACAACACCAGAATCAACGCCAGGGGGTAAATGGGGGGAAGAAACAGGGTTTGGTATTGGCGAAGGATCAGTAGAAGATGTAAATAAAGCTTACAAAAGAATGGCTCCTGATAAAAGATCTAAAGTCGCCAGAACATATTTTGAAAAATTTGGATCTAGAGCTATGGATGAATTACGCAGCCAAAAAGAAATAAGTGATTGGTGGAAACAACATCATTCTGATGTTGACTTACAAAACAAAATTCAAGCTCAAAATAAAGCAATACAAGATTATAAAAATTATTTAATTTCAACTGGCAAATTAGCATCTGGGAAAATAACTGATGCTACTGATTACTTATCTAATTTAGGATCTAAAGTTTTAAATTCAGCTCCAGTAAAACTAGGATTGGGTTTAGGAGGAGCTGGTTTAAATGCTGAAAGTGCATATCAAAATTTTCAACAAAATACTCCTTTGGGTAATTTAGCTGGATATACAAATTTAGCTGGGACAGGAGCTAGTTTGGCAAGTATGTTGCCTAAAGTTGGAGGTCTTGCATCAAAAACTGTTGCACCATTGACTTATGGAGCTCAAGCAATAAGCGATTATGGAAAAGGAGATAAAGGTGGGGCAGAAGGGAACGCCTATATGGCTGCTTTATCTGCTTTGCCATTATCTATGGCAATCTCTGCTCTCATTCCTTCTCAAAATCTTAATAAAGGCGAAGAGGAAGATTTAAAACAAAGACAACAAATGCCTATGACAATCTATTCTGGTAAACAATAAGGGCTTGCAGTTGCCCATTTTTGCCCCCTCGTGTGAGGGGGTTTTTTTATTACTTATCTGCTAACTTCTCCATAGCTTTATCTATAAAGGCATTAGCTAACTTAACAAGATCTTCTTCAAGAAAGTTGTAGTTCTCAATTAGGTTAGCATTTATGAATGCTTGCGTGATTTCTTCTTTTGTTAGTATCATTGTTTTTTCCTTACAGAAGTTTTTAATGGGCGACCACGACGTTTAGGTGATTG
>Ga0214164_1001383_pt1 | contig 13808 bp, 10 predicted proteins | sample TroBogepilimnion_13_FD_153003 | JGI IMG/M metagenome (GOLD analysis project Ga0214164, IMG submission 153003) | Freshwater microbial communities from Trout Bog Lake, WI - Practice 03JUN2009 epilimnion v4 | ecosystem: Environmental > Aquatic > Freshwater > Lake > Epilimnion/Euphotic zone ...
TCTTTGGCAGATACCTGATAAGTAAATGCCACGAGTATTATCAATAGATATAAAATCAGTTTTTTCATGTCAGTATATTTTAAGAAAACTACAAACAGTTATTCATTCGGTATGTTAAAAAGAATTTATAGCGGATAAGTTAAAAAGATCCCCAATTAATTTTCTTATTGGTTAACCAGAAACAAATTAGTATGAAAATAGCCACTAGAATGGACATAACGATATATTAAGTATGATTTCCACCTTCTTCTTCTGCAGATTAATAAACTTCAGGAATAGCTCTGATTTGACACACTATACTAGGTTCACACAGAAAAAAATATTTCTTAAAGAAAATTAGAGAGGAAATTCAGTAGATTTTTTAAAATGTTGTACCTATGCTGTACCACTAAATAAAAAAGCCTCATAAATCATTGATTTACAAGGCAATTATCTTATTCGAAGTGGTCCCACCAGGACTTGAACCTGGGACCCCCTGATTATGAGTCAGGTGCTGCTAACCAACTGAGCTATAGGACCATTGACGTTTTACCGCCAAAAGGAGTGCAAATGTAGGCGTTTTTCTTAAAAAACTACAAAAAGTTTTAGAAGATCTGTTTCATCCTGGAAACAGAACCAGCAAATCATCTCGCTATCACCACCTTTTCCACCCATCTTCCATGCGCGGTAGTAACATTCATAATATACATTCCGTCGGGCAGCGCCAGTTGCACCTCCTGCTCCTTATTGGTGCTGGCAGGCAGTTCTGCCACTTTATTGCCGGGCAAATCATATATGTTTATCACCGCAGGTTCAGTCGGGCCGGTTGTAAGTTTCACCCGCAAAGTACCATTACCGGGGTTCGGCGCCAGTGTTAGTTTGCCTTCGGCAGGGTTCTCATTATTGGTTATCCCCAGCGAGCAGTGGTTGATGGTCACATACAGCGCCAGGGTGCTGGTAGCAGTTCCGTCATTAATACTCACCCTTATAGTATCATGGCCATAATAGCCCGTCGTTGCTGTATAACTTATTCCTGAGGGTGCAATAACTCCTCCCTCCGATGTTCCGTTTGCACTCAGTCCGGCCAGTGTGCCATGTGCAGGTGCTGTCACTACGGCCCAGGTTTCCTTTTGGCAGTAATCACTGTCTTGTATGCGCAGCAGGGTATCCAGGTTTACTACCGGCAAATTGTTGCAAATTGATATAGTCGCACTGGCCCCTTCCGCAAAAACAGGTGCATGGTTGGGCACTATTATCTTGCGCACCCGCTCATTACTGCGGTCGCCTATATACATATTGCCCTTCTGGTCCATTGCTATTTTGCAGGGCTTATACAATTCAGCAGCGGTTGCAGGCCCGCCATCACCGCCATAGGCACCTGTGCCATTGCCCGCAATGGTTGCTATCATTCCGTCCGGATTAATCATCCTGATGCGGTTATTGTTATAATCACCCACATATATGTTTCCCTGGCAATCCACCCATATGCCCGCAGTCCAGTAGAATGTCGCAGCTATAGCCGGTCCGCCATCACCGCTGAAACCCTGCGTACCGGTACCGGCAATAGTACTTATTGTGCCGGCAGCATTAATTTTCCTTACCGTATTGTTGAATTCATCGGTAAAAAATAAATTTCCCGAATTATCAGCAAAAACATCGGTCGGGTGGTTCAGTTGTGCTGCAGTAGCAGGGCCGCCATCACCGCTGTTTCCTGTCGATCCGTTACCGGCTATAGTATGTATTATTCCTGAGGCATCTACTTTGCGTATATTCTGCGAAGGCGCATCAGTGATGTACAGATTACCATATATATCCAGGCATATGCCATCAGGTGCGGCAATCTCCGCTGCTGTTGCAGGCGAGCCGTCGCCCGAAGAGCCATAGGTCCCGTTTCCGGCCACCGTTGTTATTATGCCTGTGGTGCTCACCTTTCGTATGCGCATATTACCGTCATCATTTATATACAGGTTACCCGCTGTATCTATTGCCAGCCCTTCCGGGCCGCTCAGCTCTGCTGCTGTGGCCTGGCCGCCATCGCCGCTATATCCGTTTGTGCCGGTACCTGCATATAAGGTGATTGTGCCGGCCAGGTCCACTTTGCGCACCACATGGCTGCCATATTCCGCTATATATACATTGCCCGCAGCATCGGTCACCGCATAGCCCGGTATATACAGCGAGGCCATAGTTGCCGGCCCTCCTGTGCCACTGTAGGCACTAATGCCATTGCCTGCCACAGTAATAATTGTTTGTGCGTGTAATGAACTGAATACGCATGAAACCAAAAGGGTCGATAAAAGGATATAAGTCTTTCTCATTTTAGCAGATTTAGGTTTTGATGAATTATGCGAATATACGTTTATTTATATTCTTAAAATAAAAATTCCGTTATTATAATTGAGAAACAGCCAGTACTCAATTTAATAATTTGATAGTTAAGCCATTGAGTTATTAAGTCATCAAGCAATTCAGACATTGAGCAATTGAGCCATTCAGTTAAAAAGTCATCAAACAATTGAGAAATTGAGTCATTAAGCCATTCAGCAATTGAGTCATTGAGCAATTATTCTCCTATTTTTGCGCCATGTTAAAAGGCATCAGGCATATCATCTTTGACCTAGGCGGGGTATTGATCAATATAGATTACAAGCTTACAGAGCAGGCGTTTATAGATGCAGGTATCACCAATTTTCCTCACCTGTATTCCCAATTACAGCAATCAGATCTTTTTGATAACCTTGAAACCGGCAAAATAGGCCGCGAAGCCTTTATAGCAGCCATGAAAGCAGCCGCACCTGCCGGTATCACTGAAGAGCAGATCCTTAATGCGTGGAACGCCATGCTGCTCGATTTCCCGGTCCGCCGACTACAGATATTGCAGCAGTTGCGGCTATACCACGATCTTTTCTTACTCAGCAATACCAACGAAATTCACGAAGAAACCTTCAATGGTATACTCATGCACAGCCACGGTATACCCAATATAGGGGTCTTTTTCGATAAGGTTTACCTGTCTCACCGCGTAGGCATGCGCAAACCCAATAAAGAAATATTTGAACGGGTACTTAATGATAATGGTCTCAGTGCGGAACATACCCTGTTTATAGACGATAGTCCGCAACATATAGCAGGCGCCAAACTAACCGGGATTCAAACAATCTACCTGGAAAAGGGAATGACAATTGAGAAGGATGTATTTAAGGCACTAAAATAAGGAAGGCAGCCTTCATTAGCCCAAAAGTAAAATGGGAAAATTATGAGTACCTTGCTTTAAAATCAACAGGAAGATAAATATGAGTATGGTCGAATCAAATCTGGCTATTCTTGAAAATTGTATCAGAAACAATACTTTTCAATATATTGAAACGGACCGTTGTGAATTAAAAGACAACAGTCACGACTCTTCCGAATGGAGAGAAGTTCATAAAACAGTAAACGCCTTTTTAAATACAAAGGGTGGAGTTATTATTGTAGGAATTCATGAAAATATTAAGGCCCATTTATACACTTTTAAAGGTTTCGATTCCAGAAACGAAGAGAAGGTCAAAGAAATTCATAAACAGTTCACAAATGAAACTGGAGAAAAACTTAGTCTTGAGCTTTACATTTCTTATGAGATAAAAGAGTTCATGTCAGGTAATGTTCTTGTAATACAAATCGAAAGTTTGCCAGAAATAGAAAAGTATGTTTATCTGAACGGAAAAGCATATGAACGGGTTCTTACTGGCGACCAGCAATTAACACCAAAACAAATTAAAGCACAGGAAGATTATAAAACCCAGGTTAAAGACGCCAGGGAATTGATGCCTGTTGCTTATGCCACAATTAATGACCTTGATGTAGATAAACTGAACGAGTATATTTTTTTACTTAACCGGACAAAAAAAATCGAAACACAAAAGGCTGATATTAAAGATGCAAAGTCCTTTCTTTTGAGAAAATCAATGATCTATGTAGAGCAACCTACGGTTTTGGGTATGCTAACCTGTGGCAGATTTCCAGAAGATTTTTTATTTAACCGTTGCGAGATCGATTGTTATGTTGATCATCCATCGAGAGAAGTTGTGGCAAGATCAAGAAAATTATTTAAGGATACTGTTATTACGCTGATGCAGGAAGGTGAGCGGTTTGTGATGCAAAATATTGATACAGGAATTTCAGTTGAGCGGGGTGGTAGTTCAATATATGAATATCCTCCTGAACTGATCCGGGAATCCATTAATAATGCACTTGCTCACCGTGATTACGGCATTGACAGGCCGGTAATAATCAAGGTTAGTCCCAAAAAGCAAATTGAGATACGCAATCCGGGTAGCTTTAAAGAAGAGTTATTGGTTGAAAAATTAAGTCATTCTATCCCTGTAAGAAGAATTATTCCGAACTCAAGAACAAATAATCCACGCCTTGCAGATATTTTAAAGGTATTCGAAAAATTAGAAGCCAGAGGCATCGGCATGACAACCCTGACGGGCTCCTGTTTGCAAAATGAAATTGATTTGCCCTATTATATTTTTCATTCTTCTGATGAATTGTCCCTTATAATTCCTTCTGGCAAGCTAATTGATAGAAAAATGGAGTCATTCTTTGTATCTTATAGTGGTTATATAAGGAGGAAATTAAAGGGAGAGCTTATTAGCGAAGAACAAAAACGGGTTTTAGCATATTTGTATAAATCAGAAACGGCAAATAAAATTTTCAGACATACTATTTTGCTTACAAAAGACAATAACCACCTTGATGCAATCAGTTCTCTTATTGAGGCTGAACTGATTTTTCCTCACCCTATAATTGATATTGATCACCATGTGTATTCAAATAATCCTGTTTATCTGTTAGACCGTAAATTATTTGTTTCTGATTTCAGGCCAGAATTAGAAGTAATTTTCAAAAAAGACTTTACCGATTTGAAACAAGATTATAAAGAAATTCTGAATGTCATTTATGAAGCAAATAATTCTTCGGAAGAACAGTTCCTAAGTGCTAATCAAATTGGTAATATATTGTGGGTGAGGCTTGGCAATGAAGATATAATTGAAGGATTTGAAAATTATAAAAGGAAAGTCCGAAAGATAATCAGTCAATTGGAGGAGAGTAAGTTTATTATCCGTAAATTCTCAAAGCCGCAATACGCAATTAATGATCAGTTTGCGGTTGATGGTGATTTATTCAGACAGGCCAATTGACAAGGCTTTACCTCACCTTACTTCCTCATAATCTATATAATCGCCTTGTTTGCGCCCCTTTGAAGTCTGCCTGGCCTGCTCGTTCACCTTGCGGTCCATTTCCTTCATCTGGTCCTGCATTTTGCGCATCTGGTCGCTGGCCATTGATGTGATCCGGAATACAGGAAGTATATACCTCACTACCATCCGTATCACAATTCCTATAACGAAAAATAAAATAAGATACTTAAACATAGCCGGCAAAGGTACAGCTTCTTGCTTTCTAAACCGTTAATGAAAATATAATTGCATATAAATTATGAGGGAATGATTGTACAAAAGCAAATTGTTGTATATTTGCAATGGATTTAAACAAAAGAGAGGGGACACATAGTTGTCCCCTCGTTTTTTAAGTATGGCTGAAATAATTGAAAAAATATACTCATTGCTGGAACCTCTGCTCGAAGGTTCTGATATTTTTATTGTCAGTATCAAGGTAAAACCTGTTAATAATTTAAAGGTTTTCCTCGATGCGGATGATGGTTTTTCTATTGACAAATGTACCAGCGTTAACCGCCGGCTCTATGCTCAGATCGAAGCAGTCAATCTGTTCCCCGATGGCGATTTTTCACTCGAGGTTTCAAGCCCCGGTGTAGATGAGCCGCTGATGCAGCTGCGCCAGTACCACAAAAATATTGGGCGCAAGGTAACCGTAACTGATGATGAGGGTGTTGATAAAACCGGCATTCTTAAAGAGGTAACCGATGAAGAAATAACGCTGGAAATAAAACCTGCAAAGCAAAAAGAATCTCTAATAATAACACAAATTCCATTTTCAAAAATCAAAAAAACAGTAGTTCAAATTATTTTCTAATTACGATTCTCCCGCAGCAACGGGGGGGTGAAAAAGAGCGCTTATGCCAAGTATCAATCTCATTGATTCCTTCCAGGAGTTTAAAGATGCCGAAAACATTGACCGGCCTACCCTGATGAGGGTATTAGAAGACGTTTTCAAAACTTTACTGCGAAAAAAGTACGTTTCTGACGAAAATTTCGACGTAATCGTAAATGACCAGACGGGCGACCTGGAAATTTTCCGCAGGCGGCAGATCGTTGAAGATGATATGATTGAGGATGAAAATATCCAGATACCGTATTCCGAAGCTATAAAAATTGAACCTGACTATAGTGTGGGTGAAGAGGTTTATGAAGAGGTTGATGTACGCAACTTCGGGCGCAGGGCTATTCTTGCTGCCAAACAAACGCTTGCTGCACGTATCGGCGACCTGAAGAAAAACAACCTGCTTAAAAAATATGCCGACCGTATCGGCGATATCATTACCGGTGAAGTTTACCAGATCTGGAAAAAAGAAATTCTCCTGCTCGATGATGAAGGCAATGAACTGATCATGCCTAAATCTGAGCAGATCCCTACCGATTTTTTCAAAAAGGGCGAAACAGTTCGCGCCGTTGTGAAGAAGGTGGAAATGCGCAACAACTCCCCTATCATCATTCTCAGCCGAACCCATCCTTCATTCCTCGAGAAACTGCTTGAAATTGAAGTGCCTGAAATTATGGATGGCCTCATTGTTATTAAGAAAATTGTACGCGAACCCGGCGAACGTGCCAAAGTGGCTGTTGAAAGCTACGACGACCGTATTGATCCGGTGGGTGCATGTGTAGGTATGAAGGGTAGCCGTATTCATGGTATTGTGCGCGAACTGAGGAATGAAAACATTGATATCATCAACTACACAACCAATGTGCAGTTGTTGCTGCAGCGCTCTCTCACTCCCGCCAAGATCAATAAAATGGAGCTGAACAACGAAGATAACAGCGCCGATGTATATCTCGACCCCGACCAGGTTTCTCTGGCTATCGGTAAGAAAGGCGTAAATATAAAACTGGCACAGGAATTGACGGGCTACAGCATAGATGTGTACCGCGATGTGAAGGAAGAACTGGATTACGATATTGACCTGGATGAATTCGCTGATGAAATTGAACCATGGGTGATTGATGAATTCAAACGTATAGGTTGCGATACTGCCATGAGCGTATTAAATCTTTCCGTTGAAGAGCTGGTGCGCCGTACCGATCTGGAAGAAGAAACAGTGAAAGATGTGCGCAAAATCCTTGAATCAGAATTCAGTAATGAATAGTTAATTTTAACAGATAAATTATTTAGATGAACAAAGCATAGAAAGAGTAGATTGACGGGAACCATTTTATATAAAAAAATGGTGTAGGTTTGTAAATTGAGGTCTGGCCAATGGTTATCATTGGCGGATATATTAAGAAGTATAAAGAAGAATGACACCAACAACAGCAACTAATAAGACACCCAGGTTACTGGAAGCTGCCAAAGAATTTAACATCGGTAGGGATACGCTTGTAACGTTCCTTGCCGATAAAGGCTTTGAGATTTCCAGTAACCCAAGCACCAGGTTAACGGAGAAAATGTATAATGCCCTTACGGTAGAGTTTGCCCAGGATAAACTGGCCAAACGCAAGAGCGATGAGATAGCTCTTCCGAAAGGATCCCTTATGGATAACCTCAGAAAATCAAAAGAAAATAATGATTTCGGAGCCAGGGATAAAAAAGAAGATCCGCATCCTGTAGTTGCATCAAAGATAGTTGCTGAGAAACCCAAAGAACCTGAGAAGCCCAAAGTTGCAGAACCCAAGGCAGAACCGGTCAAGAAACACGCTGAGCCTATTCCGCAGGTAGTGCTTACTACAGTTAAGATGCCCCATGTAGTAGTTGCTCCGCCTGCTCCTCCTAAAGAGGTACCTGAAGTGAAAGCTGCTCCGGCGCCGGTTGCTCCCGAAGCAAAAACGGTTAAGCCGGAGCCAATAGCACCAGCTCCTGTTGTTGCTGAAGAGGCTAAAGAACCGGTTGCTGCCAAGCAGCACGATCCCACCCCGGCAAAACAGCCGGAACCCGCTCCCGAACCACCGGAACATCTTGAAATAAAAGCCCCGAAAATTGAAGGGCCTAACATACTGGGCAAAATCAATCTGGATGATATGAACCTTGCTTCGCGGCCCAAAAAAGGCGCCTCGAAGAAAGCAGAGCCTGAAAAGAAATCTGTTGCCAAAAAAGCTGCTCCTGCTGCCGAAGCTGTTAAGCCAAAAGCCGTAGCGCCGGCAAAACCTGTTGAGACAAAACCTGTCGAAATAGTTCAGGAAAAAGAAGAGCAGGAAGAAGATACGGTTGCCAGGCCCGAACACATAGAAATGAAGGCCCCCAAACTGGAAGGCCCTAAAATCATCGGCAGAATCGAATTACCTGTTTCTCAGCCTTCTGGCAGCGGCAACCGCCCCGATAACCGGCTTGATAACCGCGAAAAACGCAAACGCAAACGCATACCTGTTGAGAAACGGCCGGAAACACATAAGCCGGGTGATCCTAACCGTCCTCCGGCACCAGGGCAGGGCGTGGGCGTTCCACGCACCGACAACAGAGGCCCAAGGCCCGACTTCAATAACCGCGAACGCAGGCCTTCAGGACCGCAAACTACTCCCGGCCATACAGGCCCGGGCGGTGGTGCCGGACAAAGGCCCGACCGCGGCAATTTCAGGCCGGGTGGAGACAGAGGTGGCGATCGCCGCGGCGCACCACGCACTGCACTTCCCGTTAATGCACAGCAACAGGAAATTGATACAAAAGCAATTCAGGATAAAATACGCGAAACGCAGGCCAAGCTTACGGGCTCTACCCGCAGCAAAAACCTCAAAGCCAAATACCGCCGCAACAAGCGCGACGAAATGGCCGACAAGCGCGCTGCCGCCGAAAATGCCGAACAGACCAACCTCATACAGGTTACTGAGTTCATATCTGTAAGCGAACTGGCAAGCCTGCTCAATGTGAGCTTTGCCGATGTTATCAGCAAGTGTATGAGTCTTGGTATCATGGTGTCTATCAATCAGCGCCTCGATGCCGAAGTGATAGAGCTCGTGGCCAGTGAGTTCAGCTACGATGTAGAGTTCATCAACCTGGAGCAGGAAGCCGAAGAAGTGGTAGAAGATATCGACGACGAAGCCGACCTCAGGCAGAGAGCCCCTATCGTTACCATCATGGGTCACGTAGATCATGGTAAGACATCGTTGCTCGATTATGTGCGCAGCGCCAATGTGGTTGCCGGTGAGGCGGGTGGTATCACCCAGCACATAGGTGCCTACCAGGTTACTACCAGCACAGGCAAGAAAATCACCTTCCTCGATACGCCGGGTCACGAAGCGTTTACCGCAATGCGTGCCCGTGGTGCCAAGGTAGCCGACGTAGCCGTAATAGTTATAGCTGCCGACGATGCCATAATGCCCCAAACCAAAGAAGCGATATCGCACGCACAGGCCGCAAACCTGCCCATGATTTTCGCTATCAACAAAATAGATAAAGTAGGCGCCAACCCCGAAAAAATAAAAGAACAGCTCGCCAATATGAACATACTGGTAGAGGATTGGGGGGGTAAATACCAGTGCCAGGAAATAAGCGCCAAGAAAGGCCAGAATATTGATATACTGCTCGAGAAGATAGGCCTCGAAGCCGAACTCCTGGATCTTAAAGCAAACCCCGACCGCCTCGCAGCAGGTAGCGTCATCGAAGCATCGCTCGATAAGGGCCGCGGTTACCAGAGTACCATACTGGTACAGAACGGAACCCTCAATCAGGGCGATATGATTGCCTGCGGACAGCACTATGGCAAGATCAAAGCCATGTTCAATGAGCGCGGCCAGCGCGTTACCAGCGCCGGGCCATCAGCTCCCGTGCAGGTATTGGGTCTTAACGGCGCGCCACAGGCAGGTGAAAAGTTCCGCGTATTCGAGAATGAAGACGAAGCAAAAGAACTCGCCAACCACCGCGCCCAGATCATGCGCGAGCAGGGCATCCGTGCCCGCAAGCACATCACGCTCGATGAAATCGGTCGTCGTCTCGCCCTCGGAAACTTCAAGGAACTCGGCGTTATCATCAAGGGCGACTTCGATGGTTCTGTAGAAGCCCTCAGCGATTCACTGCAGAAACTCAGCACCGAAGAGGTGGCCATCAATGTGGTGCACAAAGGCGTGGGCCAGATCACCGAGAGCGATGTATTGCTCGCCACCGCATCCGATGCCATAATCATTGGCTTCCAGGTACGTCCTTCCTTGCAGGCAGGCAGGCTCGCCACCCAGGAGAACATCGAGATCCGCACCTACTCCATCATCTACGATGCCATCGAAGAGATCAAGAGCGCCATGGAAGGCCTGCTCGAACCCAAGGTGGAGAAGAGAACGGTATGCAATATCGAAGTGCGAGAGGTATTCAAGATCAGCGGCGTAGGCACCATAGCCGGTTGTTATGTGCTCGATGGCAAAATGACCCGCCAGACCAAGCTCAACATCATCCGCGACGGTATAGTAGTCCACAACGGCGAACTCTCCTCACTCAAGCGTTTCAAAGACGATGTGAAAGAAGTAAACGCCGGCTACGAATGCGGCCTCCAGATCAAGAACTACTCCAATATCGTAGTAGGCGATATCATAGAAGGCTACGATGAAGTAGAAGTAAAACGGACACTGTAATCAGTTAGAATATTATAATCAGCAAAGCCCGCCTTATGGTGGGCTTTCGTTTTAGGTTAGTGTCTTTCTGTTTTTTGATTTCTCCTGGTAACCTACATTTTCTATCATCTTGGCGCTATAGCCTGCTTCCATAGATCTTATGTTTTAATTATTTCGAAATTGCCATTTTCAAAATCCTTATCCCCTTGCAACACCTTCTCTACGAATACCGGGTAATAGGGGTGTTCCTCCTGTTCGGCTATCTGAGGATGAGTAACTATAGTTATTGCCGAATTCATAATTACAAAGCTGCAACATTTTATTAGTATATATACATTCGGATAAGGAACTATTCGGATATCCTTACCAGCACTATGATAGAAGGCTCCGGTGTATTGAAAGTATAGCTGACATTGTACTTGTATAGTTTATAGAAAATTCAGAGTAGCCCTTTGATTTTTGTTTGTTATTTTTTCTAAGTATAAAATAAAAGGCTTGCCGTGCAGCAAGCCTTTTATTTTATTGGTATCTATGAAATTCTTTATACCTGTGCATCCGCTCCACCTCCGCCTTCCGGCTTATCAGTCCGCTCAGGCCGGTCCGGTCTAGGCCTGTTAGGCCGGTTCCGGTTAGGTCTTGGCGGCCTTGGTCCTTGTTCGGCCTGCGGCGCTGCTTCAGCCCCATCGGCAGGTTCAGGTTTGGGCCTGTTTTGCTGTGGTGGTTGCTGAGGCCTTGGCTGGCCTTGTCCCTGTTGGTTGGGCCGTGGCTGGTTTTGTTTAGGTTGCTGGTTCGGGTTTGGCGGTCTGTTGCCTTCAGGTCTTGGGCCCTGTTGGTTTTTGGGTTGCTGGGGTCTGGGTCCCTGAGATTTATTCTCCGCCGGGGTACCATCGGCAGCTACCTGGGGTTTGGCGCCCTGATTGCCCTGCGGTCCTTTATTACCCTGTGGTTTTGGCCCTTGCTGGCCCTTGTTGCCTTGCTGCCTGTTGCCACCCTGCTGCCCGCCCTGCGGTGCGCCATCAGCAGCTTGCTTCCGGGCATCGGGGTTATGGCTGCCGCTCTTGTTGCCGGTGCCGTGCTTTTTCTTCTTGCCTTTTTCCAGGTTCTTAAGCGTTATGGTACCCACATCGTTCACATAGCCCATATCGGCCACCTTGCCCGCCTTCGATTCCTTGGTTTCCAGTTCCACAGGGTGCAGCTCTTCAGCTTTCTGGCCCAGTTTATTCTGTTTCTGTATTTCTTTTACACGCTCTATACTCAGCGGATACTGCTTGTTGTTGTCAGAGTAGCTGTACCACATCAGGTTTTTGAAGATGTCTCTTTTCTGCAGGTGCGCAACCCCCTTTATTGTTTCCAGGTGCTCGGCATGGTCCGGGAATACCGATAAAGCATCCATGTAGGTATCCAGCTCGTAATTCAGGCAGCATTTCAGCCTGCCGCACTGCCCCGAAAGTTTGGTCTGATTAATCGACAGGTTCTGGTACCTTGCCGCCGTTGTGTTCACCGATTTAAAATCCGTAAGCCACGTGCTGCAACAAAGTTCCCTGCCGCAGGATCCTATCCCTCCTACCTTGCCACTTTCCTGCCGGGCGCCTATCTGCTTCATTTCCACCTTCATCTTAAAATCGGTGGCAAATACCCGTATCAGTTCCCTGAAGTCAACCCGCTGGTCGGCGGTATAAAAGAAAGTACCCTTCTTGCTGTCGGCCTGTATTTCTACCTCGCACAGCTTCATATCCAGGTTCATGCTGCGGGCTATGGCGCGGCTGCGGATCAGTATTTCAGCCTCCCGCTCTTTCTGCTTGGTAGCAGCTTCCAGCTCCTCATCAGTAGCCGGGTGCAGTACCCGTTTCGATACATCAGTTTCCCTTACACCATACTTTTTCAGCTGCAGTTTCACCAGTTCGCCCGTAAGGCTCACCTGCCCTATATCAAAACCGCCCACACCCTCTACAGCAAACCAGTTGCCCTTTTCCAGTATGTGGTGGGTATTGTTTCTGAAGAAATCCTTACGGCTCCCCTTGCTGAAGGTCATTTCAACCACGGGGTAAGGTTTGGCCGCATCGTGCAGCGGCAGGGCATTAAGCCAGTCATATACATTCAGCCGGTTGCAGCCGCCCGTACTGCAGCCACCATTACCTTTGCAACCGCCGGGCTTGCCATTGGCGCCCGTTCCGCAACTGCCACATCCCATCTTATAAAATTATGTTGAGCCGTGTTCAAAAAACCTTTCCCGAAAAAAATAAAAAATACACCGCAACTATCGTTGCTTCCACCCTGCACAGGTTACTCTTACTAACTGCCTGTTGTTAAGAAATAATTACTAATTTACAAACTTACGTAAAAAGATTGGAACGGGGGAGTTTAGGTTTTAGGGCGGGATGACTTAATAAATAGATCCTAAAGGATAACTGTATCTTTTGTATTGTCCTTTCAATTTAGTTCTTAGCTCACTATCTTTAGTTTTTAAAATAAGGCTTTTTTCCACCTTTTAGTAAATATTCAAAGAAATGAATCACGATCTTAAAGTTACCGGCACTGCAATTATCAATGCCTCTCCCGAACGGGTTTGGGAGGTAATGATAAACCCTGAACTGATTAAAGAATACCTCTTCGGCACCGAAACAATTACCGACTGGAAAGTAGGCAGCCCCATCATCTTTCAGGGCAATTATAATGGCCAGAAATACAGCGACCATGGCATTATTCTGGCATATGTGCCATTAAAAGAAGTGAAATATTCCTATTGGTCCGCATTTACCGGCACAGAAGATAAGCCCGAGAATTATTCAGTAATTACCATCCTGATAGAACCCAAGGGCGATAACCTGACCCAACTACAGTGGATCATGCAAGGCTACACCTCCGAGGCAGGCTACCAGCATTCCCTACAAGGCATGGATGCCTTTATGAACCAGATAAAAGGCATAGCAGAAAGGTAGACAATGATTAAGATCCGTGATAATCAGATTTGTATAGTTTCTCAATTTCCTGAAACCTTTACCAGTAGCGGTTTTCAGGCTTTTAGTTACTCATGCAGGTACAAATTAGGTACAAAAAGTGTAACTTAACTACTCATATCTTTTGACAAAACTAACCAATTACTTGTATTGTCTTGATAGAATA
>Ga0214164_1001384_pt1 | contig 13804 bp, 15 predicted proteins | sample TroBogepilimnion_13_FD_153003 | JGI IMG/M metagenome (GOLD analysis project Ga0214164, IMG submission 153003) | Freshwater microbial communities from Trout Bog Lake, WI - Practice 03JUN2009 epilimnion v4 | ecosystem: Environmental > Aquatic > Freshwater > Lake > Epilimnion/Euphotic zone ...
GTACCAGCGATATTGTTGATGAAACCGCTGTTAGCTCCGAGGAGAGTAGGAAGGATTCCGTCATATCCTGTTGCATAAGCAGAAGTATCAGCTGCAGCGCGTGAGGCAACTGGGCCAGTGGTCTTAAGTGGGCCCTGGTTTCCTGTTGTAGAAGTAGCTGCGCCACCGACTGTGAAGGTTGTGCCTGTTGTACGACCCTGGTAGTAAGCGTTAGCTGCACCAGTAGTTGTACCGACATATACGTTGTAAGCAAGTGCGCCAGTTACAGGTGTAGCTGTGACAACAAGAGCCTGTCCTGAAGTGGTTGTAGCTGAAGCGACAGATGAAACGATCGACTCACCAAAACCAGTTGAAGAGATACCAGCGTCTGCTGTGACGTAGACGTAGTAGGTGTTAGCAGCAATAGCTGTAACTGAACCTGAAGCTGTTGCGCCAGCAGCTGAAGCTGTAGGAGCTGAAAGAGCACCTGAGTAGCCTGTAGCTGTACCTCTCGCAAGCAACATCATTCTTTCTTCCATCAACATCGTGGCATAAAGTGTAGAAGTTGATGAAAGCTGACGGAGATCCTGGTATCCAAGACCTGAGAAGTTAGCGTCGAATGAAACGCTATCTGAGAGGCTGTAGGAGTTGTAAGGAAGGACAATATCGTCCGCTGTGTAGCTGATCTTTGGGCCACGCTCGAAGTTGATTGAACCGAAAGCAGTAGTCGTAGTTTCAGATACGCCAGGCCAGATCTGTCCTTGTCCACCAGTACCAGTACCTGTGTAACCAGTAATGCGCTTGATACGGTGTGAAGTACCGACGCCCTTCTTACGAGGGATACGGTTACGGAGAGGTGTTGGACGTGGTGTCAAGAGCTTTGCAGGTGCTTCCAAGTCGAACGCAGCGAAAGAAGTGCTGAGTGGGCTAGTAAGCGAAATATCCTTCTGAATATCCTGCATAGCAAGGCGCTGAGCTGAGATGGCGTTATTAAGGCCAGCAAGAGCGTCAGGTGTGAGTGACTTTGTTGCAGCCATAGCTTCGAGAGCTGCGACTGGATCTGCTGAAGGAGCTTGTCCTGGAACGTTTGTACCAGCTGAGAGAGCCTTTGCAAGCTCACCCTGGTATTCGTCCATACGAGCTGCTGCCTTCTTAGGCGAGCTGACGTCTGAGAAGAGGTCAGTAGCCTTTGGAGGAGTTAGAGCCAATTTGGTTTCCTTTGTTTAGAGGGGTCGGTTAATTAGTCCTGGTCGTCAGACTTGCCAGCCTTAGAGAGAAACTCTTTCTCTAGTGCCTTATAGCCCTTGACCAAGATTGGGTCAGATGTTGCTGCTGCCTTAGCGCGATATTCTGCTGCCTTCAGCATTAGCTCGTTTGTTTGTGTGACAGCAATACGTCCAGTGCGCTTTGGCCCACCAGCTACTGCTGCCGACTTTGCTGCTACGAGCTCTGACTCAAGAGCTACCGCCTTTTCCTCTGCTGCTTTTGTAGCAGCCTTTAAGGAAGCGATCTCTGCTCGGACTGATTCAGTCGCCGTCTTTACAGCTTTCTCTACGATCTCAGCCGTCGCTTCGTCGTCGAGAACTTCAGGTGCAGCTTCCTCAGCTGCTGCCTCAGCTTCTACAGCTGGAGCTTCTTCTGCAGCTACAGGCTCTTCGCCTTCTGCAGACTTGATTGACCCAGCGTTTTGCTCTGGGGTCATAATGGTCGCTGTCGATACGTTAGCTGTTGTAGCGATACCTGCATTGTTGCCAGGGATCTGAACGGTTGTCTTACCGTGATCTTGACCAGGCATACCGCAGCCACACTCTAGGCACTTGCTGATCGAGGCTGACTTCGCCATAGCGCACTTCATACAAGGAGACTTATCGCAGCCACCGTCTTTAGCGCAGGCCTTACAACCGTCGCAGTCGCAGCCTTTTGAGTCGTAGTCGCTGTCAGCTTCCTTAGCTGCCATTTCGATTGTTGATCCAGCCATATCGTTTGTCTCGCCTTCTTCAGATTCGCCTTCGTACCAGCGGAATAGGTGTTTTAATGATTCGATAAGCTCTTCAATATCGTCACGCTCATCTGAGCCGTCAGCCATTTCGCCAGCTTCAACGATAATGAGCTGAGCTAGTGCGCGACGAGCTGTGTCGTATGACGCTTGATCGAACTTAACTGTGTCGCCCTTAGCAGCTTTGTGAAGCTCCAGGATTGTTTCAGCGATTGCGGATTTCTTCACGTTCCACCCCTCGGGTAATTTATCGACCGCGTTTAGAGCGCGAGCGCGTTGGATTATATGTTTCTTTGTAGCTGCTGGATCTTTAGCGCGTCCGAAAGCCTGGATAGCGTTTTCTAGATCGGCAACAGTTTTAATTGGGTATGAGCCATCTGGCATAGCCTGGCCTGCGTCAGCTGCGTCCTCACGCTCTTGAGCTGTGAACTCGCGCTTTTCGATTAGCTCTTCTGGGACAGCTGCAAGTGTGCTGTCTCCACCGACTGACTTAGCCAATACGAGCTGACAAGTAGGGTTAGCTGGACGATCGACGAGTGAGAGCTCCACGATCTGTCCGTCTACGATACGACCGTTAGCAGCCTTGTTATCGCGTACTACGCGTGGGCCTTTAATTCCGATTGAGAAGCCCTTGAGGACTTTGTGCTCGACTTTGAGAATAGAGTTTTTGTCTACGACTTTGGCTGTGACGTAAAATCCGTCGCCCTTTTCTTCGTACTCAGTAGCGACGCCAGCTGCAATAGAGCTGTGCTGTTCGCGGATATTTCCACCAGACTTAAACCATTCTGGCATAGCTCGCTTGAGCCAGTCGTTATCGCAGATCTGCTGGTCAATATCCAGATCGTCTGAAGTAGCTTTGCCGTAGACGGTGAGTGTGCCATCGTCGTTTTTGTCGTACTTAAAGATCTCTGCGTATGACGTAGCGAAATCATTTGCCATTGGTGCTTTCTCCTTATTGAGTCTAGCTGCGATACTTTCAGCCCAGGATTTTCCAGCGTCTCCACCCCAGGCGTCCCACGCGACGCGACCTGGAGAAGGAAACCCCTTCTCGCCCTGATTAAATCCTTCTGCTTTCTTATCAACTTCGTGACGAGCAAAGAAGCTCACCATTCTGTTGATAGTCTCAGCAGATACACCGTCACGAGCTGCAAGCTGTGAAGCTCGAGCGCGACCTGTATCTGTGAAACCCCCGCCTGCGTGACCCTCAGAAATCCACCCGAGAGCCCGCTTCGCAGCTGACGCTACGCCTGCAGGTGGGACGAAACTTTCACTCATATTTAGTTTTAGGCTGAGTACACGAGGCAGACTGCGCCTGCTGTTGTACCTGCAGTTGAGATTGCATAAATCGAGTCATTACCGTGCATCCAGATTTGCACAGTTGCACTCGGAGCGAGGATTTGACCTCCATTGACACCAGACGCAACAGTAATTGCGCTATCACCGAGGTAGACAGGTGCTGTGTCGCGGTTTTGGATTTGTACAGCGACGTATCCAACGCCATTAGGCATTGTCAGCAATAGGGTTGGGTTTGTACCCACTGTTACGTTTATATGATTCAGAGCCATTAGAGTCCTATCTGCGTGTGTACAGAAATTGTAACGGTTTCACACGCACCCTGCTTAGGACTTAGGCGTTAGCTGGGAGATACTTCCTGGCCTCAGCTTCTGTAGCAGGCCAGATTTCGTCATTACCTACGAAGTACCACTCGCTTACACGTTTTGTTGAAGCCCAGGCTTTACCGCTAGGGATAAGCCACTGTTTTTGAGAGGTAAGGATCTTGCCGTCAAAGGTAGCTTTATAGACAGCGAATACGCGCTCGGTGGTCTGACCGATAAACCATTTTGTAGTCATAGATTGCCTCCTTCTCTTCGATCATAGCCATAAAAATCGGATAAATCAACAGCCTTACCGATTTTTGGCTCGCCATAATTTGTAAGCCCTGGAGGAGTGCTCAGCGTGGCGCTGTTAGCGACCATTTGAGCGTTAAGAGCTTGAGCTTCTGGGGTTGTCTCGTCCATTTTTTGATATTCTTTGTAAATAGGGTGATTAGTTTCTTCTTTCATAGCTAAAGACTCAGCTGTGTGGAATTGGAGCTCGATCCTGTTGCCAGACGGATCTGTTAGGGCCATATTTACACCTTTGTAATTTGAGCCCTCTTGCCAGTAATTCTTCACGCGCACGTCGTAGCCCTGGTTTTGCAGATCCTTTTGGACAGCTTCAGCTGCAGCTCGGTAATTAGCTGGATCTGTAACCATTGTGTATCGGTTAGCGTCACTAATGGTACGAGCTACTTCTGCTGGAGTTTTACCGTCTTTGACACCTAAAGCAATTTTAGAAGTTAAAGATTCTTGAGTTTTTAAGCGAAAATCTAAACCTTCTAATTTTGTACCGTGTTTATCGGCTAAATCTCTCATATTTTGAGTTAGTAATGGCTCAATACCTTTGGCGTGAGAGTAAAGGGTCTGAGCGTGAGAAGCTGCTTCAGCGCCGTGTTTATCCTCAAGCCCACCGCCACCAGACCCAAAGCGACCGCGCTCGTCTCGAGCCTGGTCTGGGTTGTACTTAGCCAGGTCAGCTACGACCGCCATCTCAGAGTCGTCTAAACGAGCTGCTATTTCTTCGTCCGTCAGATCTGCATACTCAGGCGTACCGCTGAGATCTGGCATAACTGGGATCACGTCACATTGACAGTTAGGGTGAACTGGTGGCTGAGTATTACCGCTAGGGAACTCGTCGCCTAAATTGACGATTTCGCCGTCATTGTCTAAACAGTCAGCGTCTTGAGGATCATTGACTGTCCACTGGATTTGTTCAACGTTATTAGCCTGGTAACTATCCAAATTAGCTGAGATCTTTGCTCGCTGACCTTCTGTGATAGCGATTGTGAGAGCTCGTTCTGGTGAGGACAAGCTGTCTCGAATTGCGTTAGCGATTGTTACTGGCGTGTCGCCTCGAGCTATGCCGTCAGCTAAAGCTGTACCGAGTAGATCGTGGCTGTAGTCAGCTATACCTCGAGCTTGAATATCTATCTCACCCAGGAGATCTTTTAATCCACCTGGCTTTGAGAGTAGAGCTGCAGCTCCTTCGTTACCTGGTGTCCAGGCGTCCCAGTTGATCGTAAAGCTAGGATCGAAAATTGGCATACCTTGAGGGTTGAGCTTAGGCTTGCTACTAGCTGTAGCTACAGGCCCTTTCTGAGCTCGATCAGCCATATTATCCAGCGCTTCACGCTGACCCAGGACATACATATCGCCATAATAACGAGCTAAAACTTTTTTGTAAGTAGCTAAATCCAGATTTACATTCTTCATAGCCCAGGCGCGAGCGCGAGCGCGAGCTAGGACTTGATCTTTGGTAACAGGTGGATTCGTGTCCATATATTGCGTATAGACACGCCTAGCGTCGATACTAGCTGCAAGAGCAGCGCGGATCTTTACTGCGCTTTTAGCTGCTACACGAGCACTAGCTACTCGTGAGCCCTTGCTCATAGCAGATAGGCCTTGACGAGAGACTTAGCAGTATCCATATCGTTGTCAAAGTAACAGCGATTGAGCGCTTCTCCGACGATTGGATCTAGCGCCTTGAACTCAAAGTGACGCGTACGACGCCAGGGTCTGTTAGCCCATTCCATAAATGCGTAGGCTTCTTCTCGAGCAGCTTTACCCATATCAGGAGTACCAAGCCAGACTGGTACTTGATCCATACCGAGGAGCCACATAGCAAAGAGTCTGTGGTGTCCGTCCACGATAATCTGCTTTTCGCCGTCGTCATAGACAAGCGCGTAGTTACGGTAAGGGGTTAGTGCCTGTCCCATAGCTTCAATATGGTCAGCTACGTTAGAGCGATCAAGCTGGGTATCTGTGCCGTAAAGATCCTTTACGTTCACTAAGACCAGCTCAGCCTTTTCCCATACGTCAGGTGAGACTGGGTAGTCGCCATTTTGGGTCTCAACTACAGGCCAGGGACTAGCTACTGTGTCAGTAAGCTCGTCAGGGTTATCAGAAGTAGGGTGATCTCCAGCTGCGTTAGGCAAGATCTTGAGGCGTGATAGTCCAGCTTTTACCTCAGCTTTAGAAGGTACGCCAGCCTTGTCAATATCTGCAGACTTGCTATCACCTGGCTCAACTTTAGGCTCTGGCTTCTCTTCAGCTGCAGGCTCACCAGGCTTAGGCTCTTGCCCTGGAATTGGGGCTACAGGGGCTACAGGAGCTGGTTTATCTTCTACTGGAGCGATTGGATTAGTGTCGAGGTTATCGACGCTAGGAGGCTGTCCTGTGGCTGTTCCGACGTTAATTATGCCGTCTGGTGAGAAGAGGAATACAGATTGACCAGCGACCAGCATTGGCTGATCTGCAGCTGGTGTGTCCAAGAGAGGAAGTCCGAGCTCTGAGCGACGCTCGTTGATTGTGCGAGTAGCTCCACGAAGCTCGAGGTCAGCTCGCTTAGCTTCTGACTCGTTATCGCGTCCTTCAGCGATCATAAACTTAAACTCAAGCTCACGAGGCATACCGAGGTAGCTATAGCTCATATTGGTCAGCATTTTGCCTAGCCAGCTGACAAGTGGGCCGACACCGATTTGCTGAGCGCTTTCCTGCTCGCCTTGCTGGTGTCCTGAGTTGCCTAGTCCACCGTGACCAGAGAAGCCGATTTCAGTTGGCATAACGCCAAAGTGTCCACAGATAGAAGTCACGAGATAGGTGTCGAGGATTTCCTTGAACTTCTCGCCGTAGCCGTCGAACTGCACTGGATCAAAGCCAGCTGGGAGAACACGAGCTCTCTTACGCTGTTCAGTCTGACCTGAGAGGTCGTCGTTGATTGAGTCCTCAAGCTGACGAAGCAAGATTGGGTCATTACCAAAGTCAGGATCGACCTTGAACATAAGCTCTGGGAGTACGCCGTTTGTCCACTCAGCTCGTAGCCACTGCTGGCGACGAAGGTAGAGATCAGCTACAGGTAGGCAGCGCTCGACTGGTGAGTTGCCGTAGACGCTCATAGCTCTACGGTTACGCACGAGGTAGGTCAGCTCTTCAGCTGTGAACTCTCCGTCAGCGTCTGGAGTTTCATTTGCAGCTGAGAACTCAGAACGTGGGAAGCCGTAAAGGATTTGCTGGTAAGCAGCTCCTGGTGGCATTGGACGCATACCGCGATCGTCGATAAGAGGCTTAATGGTTGAGCCGTCGAGTACCTGGAGTCCGAATAGATCTCCACCGACTGTCTTTTGAGGCCAGATAGCCCAGGCGTCGAGTACAAGGATTTCCTCAAGAGAGATCATTAACCAGTCAGTAAAGGTAAAGCCGTTAGCTGGATCTGGGTTTTCCCAGAAAGTGCGAGCGCGATAAATGTCATCTGAAAACTTTTCACGAGCTTGCGCCATAGCGCGAACGTGATCGCCACCTATCTCAGCAATAATCTTTTCTGAAGCGTCCTCAGCTATGACAATATCCCAGTCCAAGCCTGTGATCTTTGACTTGAGAACTTCGATACAGCGACGAATAATGTCGATCTGCTCAGCTGCGCCACGAAGAGTCTTAAACGGTACGAGCTTCTGCTCTGTAGCGACGTTGATATTTTGCGCTACCTGGTATTCGTAACGACGTGGATCAGCTTGTCCGTTAGGGCCGACAGGGTTGATAGCGCCAGGAGTAATAGGCAGACCTGGTGCGAAAGGTACGTTACCGAAATTAGGGTTACGCGGGAGAGGCTTAGTCGTATAGCTGTTATCTCGAGCTGCTTGCTGCATTTGCTGTTCAGTCATAGAGACTGCACCAGCAGGCAGGCTAGGAGCCTTTTCTAATTGAGCTTCGACGATCGCTTTTGCTAGACGGTCTAATAGACCCATTGTCTCTCCTTAATAGCGCCTCTCTAATTACAGGCTAGGTGTAATAGTAGCGCTATCCGAGGATTACTACGCGATAAGCATTAGCGCTAGGAGCTACAGAGAAGTTAAGGGTCACTGTATTTGTGGTAGCGCGTAGGTTATCGACGACAACTTCTGAACCGTCAGAAACTGTGTACACCTGAACTACAACGTCGAGAGTACCGAGGTTGTGGGTGATGGTGTAGCTAGTAGCTGAGGTTGAAAGAGTTGCAGCGTACTTACGAGCTACGACAGTGGTATCTACCGAAACTGTGCCAGTGCTGACGACGATACCTGTACCAGCTCCGACAGCTAAGCCAGAAGAGCTTGTACCGAGACCTGAGTTAGTAGCGAGGAGGATCGAAGCTCCACCAGAAGCTGCCTGGAGTCCACCAGTCGAAGTAGGGTTGAAGCTGAAAGTGTTGCCTGAGAGAGATAGGCCGTTACCAGCTAGGTAAGTGCCAGCTCCAGAGAACTGAGTAAAGGCGATTGCGTCTGTGCCAATTTTGATTCCATTGACAGGGTTTGTCGAGGTACCAGTATTGGTCTGTACCCAGCCAGTATCTGCAAGGGTTGTGCCAGTTGCAACGAATACGAAGTCACCTGCAACGACCTGACCTGCAATATGGTTGTCAGAGTCTGTAGCGCGTGTGAGGACTGTAGCTACGCCAGTTGTACCAGCTGTGGTGACATAGTAAATACCGTTTTGAGTAGCTGTGCTCTGATTCTTGACGAGGACACGATCGTTGAGGACAAGTGTGTGTCCGTCGATTGTGGTCGTTCCAGTTGAGCCGTTTGTAAGAGTTGCGCCTACGCCTGTACCGCCGTCTGCACCAGCTGATCCAGCTGCGTATGTCCAGGCAAGGTTAGCTGTAGTAGCTACAACGACTGAGCCGTGAACGTTGAGGCCCTGGGAAGCTGCGTCTACATAAGACTTGTTAGCTGCGTCTGTTGCAGCTGTAGGTGTTGCAAGGTTTGTGATCTTGTAGCCACCGAGCGAAACGTTATTAGCTGCAGCTGCAAAAGTATCGAGCGAGAAGTCTGCAGGTGTAAAGCCGTGTGTGTGGTCGTCGTGTGAAGCGTTAGAAGAAGTACCAGCTGCACCTGTTGTACCTACGATTGCGCTAGGTGTAGCTGTACCGAGTGAAGGCGTACCGTGTGTGTGATCTGAGTGAGCTACGGTTGTAGCTGATCCGTTTGAGCTTGAAAGTCCAAAAGAAGTTTCAGCTGTGACGTTACCGAACCCTGGGCCTGCGTGTGCGTGATCTGCGCGAGCGTAGTTAGTCGAAGTACCGTCTGCAGCTGATCCAGCGATAGCTACAGTCGTAGATTGACCAGAGCCGAACGCTTCAGCTTGCTGCCAGCTTGATCCGTTTGAGTAATAGATCAAGTAGTTATCTGTGGCGTAGTAGAAAGTACCTGAGTTAGCTGAGCTTGCAGAAGGACGAGCTCCGAGAGTGCCTACTGTAAATCCACCTGTAGGGATCCAGCCGTTACCGTTGTAGTAAAGGAGAGTGTTAGAAGTGGTGTTGTAGTAGATCTGGCCTGTTACTGGTGATGATGGCGCCGTTGCAAGATTCTGGATCTGCGCGTTAAGGAGCTGATTCTGGCTAAGGTCGATATTTACTAGAAACTTGCGTGACATTTCATCTCCTAGATGACGTAGGCAGTACCACTAAAGGCTGAGCTAAAGTTTATCAACATTTGATTCACTGAGGGGTAGCTAAAAGTACCCTCGACCTGAGTACCAGCGCTGTCGAATACAACAGCTGTCGGGTGTCCGTTGAGGTTATGGTTAATAGTCCAGGTAGCTGAAGAAGTACCCTGGCTATGGGTGTAGAAAATCGTTGTCGATCCAGAAGGCCCTTGAAGCCCGACCGTAGCGATCGTTACGTTAGGTTGAGCTTGAGATAGCGTGAGGTTTGTGACTTGCTGGACGATCGTTACGTTTTCTGTGGTCACTGAACCCTCGATTGAGCGATCGTGAGAAATCCGTCAGACCAGTCGTAGTTAATCCCGCCACCAGAGGTAGCTTTAATGCCGTAGGCGTAAGTACCGATAGGGATAGCTGTAGTTTGAGTACCAGTTACGCGATAGGTCACTAATCCAGCTGTAGGCGTCGTCAGGGTGATTCCTGAGCCTGTTGTCAGTCCTAGCACCAAAGAATTATCGACCTGGTTACGGATCTGAAGCTGCACTGAGTAGCCTGTGAGATCGACAGGGTTTCCTGAGCTATCTGTCGTCGTCGTAGTAAAGATCCAGTCAATACCTTGATTTACTGATGGGTTGTATTGCGCCACTAGGCACCTCCTGGGTTAATGATAGCCGTTTGACACTTAGGACAATACGCTGTGCCTTTTGGTGATGGCATACGACAGCTCGGACAGAAATCAACTTTACTGGCGAGATATTGCATAGCTGGCGAAGCTACTGACAGCTCTGTAATTGCCCAGACTAAAGCGTCCATACGATCGGGAGAAGATCCAGAGTCAGGTGTCCAGCTCACCATCTGATCCTCAAGCTCGTTAAATCCTCCGACGTGGTGAACCTTGCCTTGCTCATAAAGAGCTGATACTGGCTCAGCTCTTACTTGTTTTCCCCTGGTAGCTGTTACTAGCTTGATTGGCACCCTGGGATCAACGTGATGGATAACTGATCCGACCATATCGCCACCATTATTCTTTTCAGCGACGATTCGATTAGCTTTGTACTGGTGATAAAGCTCAACAGCTCTTCTAGCCCAGCCGTCAGGAGAAGCCCTCAGAGTGCCGTCGTAGAGGACGTAATACTGTCCGTCCATAGAAACACCTGCAACGATCATTCCTGTCTCGTCTGAGTCCTCTCCAGAGGTCACTGCGGGGTCAATAGCGACGCAGATCTTCGTAAGATTAGGAGCTTCTGTCACCCTGGCGTCGTCGATCATCTTTCGCGTCCATAGTGCGCCTTCAATATCTTCGAGCAGCTCTCCGTATAGCTCCTGGCGTCCTAACCTAGTGCCGTTGTATCGCAGCTGCAGCTCGATCAAAGCTTGAGGAGCGAGGTTAGCTGCGTTGTCAAAGGTTGAACCTCGGACGATCTTTACTGAGCCATCTGTGCGACTGACCAAGTTACGCACGAGAGAAACAGGTTTAGGCGTAGTCGTTACTACTGTTCGTGGGTGCTCCCCCAGGCGTAGACCGAATTGCAGCTGATCCCAGGTATCTGCATATCTCCAGGAGCTGAGCTCGTCACACCAGGCGCCGTGAAATTGTGGGCCACGCAGACGATTAGGCTCGTCAGCTGAGAATAAGCGGATCAGTGTGCCATTACGCAGCTTGATATGACCGTAGGTGCGGTTGTATTCCTCGAGGACGTCATACTCGCGCAGGATTCCGACGATTCCAGAGTTACCTTCAGCGCAGACGTCTCGAACGTCACCAAAGGTAGGAGCTACGATCGCCCAGCGCGTGTAGTCATTCGTCGCTGCTTGCCAGGCTAGCCATTCAGCTGCCATACGAGTTTTGCCAGCGCCTCGACCAGCCATATAAACGTAGGTAGACCAGTCGCCTTCGTCAGGAAGCTGCTCAGGCCTCGCTGATAACTTCGCCCACTCTGCTCTCCGTATCGCCGTGAGCTTCAATGATTCTGATAATTTGCTCAGCTCTTTCTCGTAAGACTCGACCGTCATAAGTAGTCACCTCCACTCGAGATTCTTTAGGTGCATAAATACCCAAAATATCGCCCTCTTCTTTGATTGCTGCCATAAAGTGAGGAAACGCTTTGAGCTCGCCAGCTTGGATCTTGGGCCAGAGAATAGCTATAGAAGCTTCTAGGCGCGTCATATTTATTTTGCGATATTCCTCTGCAGCTTCAGACGGATAACGAGCCATAGCTCTCAGCCAGGCGTCTCTAGCTCCTGAAGCGTCTGCATATCCAAGCTCTTTAGCTATCGCGTCATAGGTCTTACCCTCAGTACGGAGCTTGATAACCCTGTACTCGCGCTCGAGCACTGCCATCTCTTTCCTGATTTTTTTCAGGCGCTTTGGACTCGCTTGTGCTGGTTTTGGAGTCTCAATATCTGACATAAACGTAACTGTACTGTAATCGTTACGAGTGGTCTAAGCGACAACCTTCTGCATAGCTTCTAACCGTGCGTCAAGAAGATCGTCAATACTGCTCTCCAAAAATTGACGCTTGCGCCAGTCCATACGATTACCAAAGGTATCTGTCTTTAGCTGGGCGTAGAGGTGCGAAATAGCTTCGTCTAGCTCAGCTATCGAGACTTCCTCTGTAATGACCAGTGACATAGCAAGAGTTTAGCCTTGCTTACTTTGCTCCCGCTTAGCTTTGTAGCCCTGGACTTCCTGAGCTATGTAATAGACCTTTCGACCCTGGCGCTTCTTCCACTGGACTCTTCCCCTGTGTTGCAGCTGTCGAAGGTTATTTAAGGTGACGCCTAGATACTCAGTTACCTGGTCGCAGCTCCACCATTCCTGGTCGTCTACCACCCTGGCGCCTCGTTACTTGCAGCTTTCTTAGTCGCCTTAATAGCTATAGATACGTCGGTAGCTGTGATCTCGAGTGAGCTCTTTTCTACGCCGTCTTTATTGGTGTAGGTCGATTGTCCGAGCTTGCCTGTGACGGTTACTGAGTCGCCTTTACGCAGCTCACGAGCTACGCCTTCGACCTTATTACCCCAGACTGTAACCTTGAACCAGATTGGCTCGCCTTCACCCTTTGTCTTGCTCCAGGGAGTGTGAGCTAGTGAGAAAGTGCATAGCTCGTATTCGCCTGTCTGCTTAACTTCTGGGTCTGAGCCTAAGTTGCCTTGAACGATAATCTGATTCATTTTGCCTCCGTTAGTATTTTAATTGTTCCGTCGTTAAGTAATAACACGACCGAGCCGTCAGCTCTGGTTAATGGAGCTTCTTCAGGGTCTTGCCAGCTTGCCACCATAAACCCGAGCTTTTCAGCTGCTCCTGGTCGTAAGTGGATACTGCTGGTTTTCATATTGTGGCAGCCGTGATGGATCAGTACCAAATTAGAAACTGTGTCCTGACCACCGCGAGACTTGAGCTTACGGTGGTGCAGGGCCATAGTTTCCTCAGCTGGGCAGTCGCAGTATTCGCAGTAATCCCCAGCTCGAGCTTTGACAAGATCCACAACAGCTTTGTCGATCATTCTTCCTCAGTCTCTTCCTCAACCCATTCGTCGGGATCAACTGAAGGAATATCGACTCTGAGAGGTGAGATCGGCATAACGATTGTCATTAGTACCAGCTTCCCCTCTTCCAGAACTCCCACGCCTTACAGGGTGTTGAGTAACGTACTGTAATGTATCTAAGCCCAGCTTTCACCTGGACAAGCGGATCTTTAGGCTTCAACGGATAGTTGTAGTTACCCCAGGTCTGAGGCAAAAACTGAGCTATTCCGAAAGCTCCAGAGCTGTGATTAAGAGCTTTTGGATTCCAGTGGCTTTCGTGCGTCCAGAGCTGATCCAGACAAGCGAACTGGTGAGCTGGATCTTTCCACTGTTTAGCTATGAGCACTTTGCTGTAAAGCTTAGGTGACATAGTGAAATGGATAGCTCTGACTGGAGCTACAGCTGCCTGAGCGCTTGTTATATGCAAGAGTCCCACCGTAAAGGCTGTTAAGAGGACTCGAGCTTTTAGAACTATGCGGGAACCTTTCCTCCAGATCCGCATACTCCGCAGGCGTTACCCGCATAAATCCACTCGCCACAAGTGCAGCGACTTATTTTTTTATCTTCTGTTATCTGGCTATTCATTTTCGTCCTCCTACGAGAGATAGCGAATAGAGTCCTTAATTGTACTGAGAAAGGTGAAACCCGCCAAGAAAGGTAAAGTGGCGGGTCTCACGAGAGCCCAGGATCAGGAAATCCTAAGCTCGATTTAGGCTCAAAGCAGGTAGAGCCTAAAGATATTTTCCATATAGTGACATATAACGCTTGCCAATTACAAGCGCCCTGGGATC
>Ga0214164_1001385_pt1 | contig 13803 bp, 12 predicted proteins | sample TroBogepilimnion_13_FD_153003 | JGI IMG/M metagenome (GOLD analysis project Ga0214164, IMG submission 153003) | Freshwater microbial communities from Trout Bog Lake, WI - Practice 03JUN2009 epilimnion v4 | ecosystem: Environmental > Aquatic > Freshwater > Lake > Epilimnion/Euphotic zone ...
ACCAGAAAAAATCCATTTATATATAAGGGTTCTGGTAAATATTGGAAAAATCATTTAAAACAACATGGTAATAATGTAAACACAGTTGTCATATTTCAATCTAATAAAATGAGCGAAATTAAAGAAAAGGGAATATATTTTTCTCAATTTTATAATATAGTTGAATCTAAAGATTGGGCAAATTTAGTTGTAGAAGAAGGTTCAGGTTCTTCATATAATAAAGGAATTTTAAGAAGTGAAGAAACAAAAATAAAAATATCTAATTCTAAAAGGGGTAAATCTTGGTATCATAATCCTAATACATTAGAAGAAATGTTAACAAATTCTCCTAAAGAAAATTTCATAAAAGGAAGGTCACCCAAAACGAAACATGGTGGTCGTATTGGTGAATATGGCAAAGGAACCGAAAGAAGTTTAAAAATATCTAATTCTAAAAAAGGAATTTCATCATGGAATAATAATATACCCCACACAAAAGAATGTAAATTAAAAATATCTCAATCTTCTAAAAAAACATATGAAGTTGGAAGAATAGCTAATTGTGCTAAAGAAATAAAAATAAATGGCAAATTATTCAATTCTTTAAGACAAGCCCATAAAGAATTGAATATATCTTTATATTTATTAAGAAAAATGATTAAAATTTAATGTTTAACTCTACTTCTGTCATGATAACAAATTCCCAACCACGATCTTTACAATATTCAGTAGCATATTTCCATTTAGCTTCGTTTACGCCCCATGTAAATACTTCATTAAGGTATTTTTTAGTTTTTTTCGAAGGAACTTTTGGTGGCTGAGTTTGACTTTTTGGTTTGACTTCAATAAGTATAGTATTTTTAATTCCTTTACTATTTATTCTAGTTACAATAAAGTCTACAAAATATCTATGTACTTTACCATCAATAGGTGATATATAAGGGATGACAATTTCTTCTGAACCCCATGAAACTACAGATGGGTCATCATCAAGCCTAAACATAAGTTTCAATTCCCAACTTGAACGATAGACAATATTGGTTGGATCACCTTTATATTTTTGGGGATTTTTTGGTTTAAATTTTCCCTTATACGTTTTCATTAATTATTAAAATCCTGTATAAATACACTTAAAGAAGTATTTATAAAGGTCATAGGATGACAATTATCAACAATATAGCACCATCAAATATACCTAAAAAGCCATATACTAATAAAAATATATTTTCATTTCCCAATGATTTACAGGCAAATGGTAGAGATTTTGCTATGGCTATTTCATTTTCTGATTATACTTCGTCTACTGTTACTGGAGCCGCCACAGAATTTAATACAATTAAAACTATTCCTGCAGGTAGTGTTTTGTTACCTTTACCTAAAAGAATAAATGATGTTCAAACTATTTCATGGGAAGAGTTTTCTGCAACTTCTGCTGCAGGTCAAATTGGTGGTCAGCTTGCTGAAGCGGCAGGTGCTATAGTCAAAATAGCTGGTAATTTTTTAAATAGCACTGTATTAAGTGCGATTGGTTCTGCTGCTGGTTCTGCTTTACCTATTGCCGAACATTATGCAGGGGCTGTAATTAATCCTATGTTATGGATGTTATTCAAACAACCTAATTTTAGAGAATTTACGTTTCAATGGACTCTTGCCCCCAATAATGCACAAGAATCATTAACTTTAATGAATATGATAAATTTTTTTAAAAAAAGTGCATTGCCTACACTATCCACTAATCAATTTATTATGAATTATCCACGAACTGCAAACATTTATATGCTTCCATCAAGTCAATTTATGTTTGAATTTAAACCTTGTGTCGTCACAAGTGTACAAGTAGATTATACTGCTGGCGGTCAACCATCTTTTTTTAAAGGTACAAATGCACCTACAATTATAGGATTAACTTTGTCTGTGAAAGAAATGGAACTTTGGACAAGTGCTGATTTTTAACAAGGTAAAATTAAATGACTACTAGATATTTTGATCAATTTCCAACTATTACCTATTCAAATACACAGGCAATAGATATTACTAAAAGAACTGCTGTTCTCAATAGTGTAGCTTCTAATCCATATGTTGTATTGCCATATGAGCTTGATGTATTTGAACGTCCTGATCAATTTAGCAACAGATATTACGAAGATTCATATAAAGCTTGGATTTTATATCTATCCAATAATATTACTGATCCTTATTATGAATGGTACTTACAAGATAATGAATTCTATGATTTTCTTACGTCCAAATATGGTTCTTCTACTCTTACCCAACAAAAAATAAAATTTTATAGAAATAATTGGGTAGATGTAGATAATATTAGTGCATCTGAATATAATGCGCTTCCATTTTCTCTTAAGAAATATTGGGCACCAAATCCTGTGTATGCAGGACAAAATCAAAGTATTTCTTACACTAGAATTCAACAAGATTGGACTATTTCAACAAATAAAATTGCTACCTATACTGTTCCTTATGTATATCAATATGTTTATCAGATGGCGCAACCCGCAAACTCATATATTTTAAATGAAAGTTGTGTTATTGAATTTGATCCGTATAATGTTGGGTTGGGTAAAATTATTAATATTGTCGGTAGTAATGTGTATGTTATAGGTGCTAATGGAACCTTTGTGCCAAGTGGTACAGCATTCATAAGAAATTCTTCTTTTATTTATGGCATTTTTTCTAACACAACTATTCCATTTACTTCTGTTACTGCAAACCCTATATTTGCTACAGACGAACTTTGTAATATTGTATTCGACAATAATGATTCTGGAACTGGTCAAGTTGTTGATATTGTTGGAAATATTGTATACATGCAACATTTATCTGGAACTTTTGTCCCAAGTAATACTGTATCTATCACAGCAAATAGTTATATCTATGGGGTTGAAAATGGTGGAAATTCAATCTTTACTTCTGCCACTCAGGTCGCAAACAATCTTGCACCAGAAGAAGAAGTGTATTGGCAAGCCATAACCTATTTTGAATATGAAACTGAAAAAAATAATTATAATCAATCTATCAAAGTTTTAGACAATAGATTAACAAAAACTATAGTAAACAATTTAACAACATTAATGAGTCAATAATGGCAGTTGGTGATATTTCAATAGATACATTTACAATTGGTAGTTTAAATGCTACAGACCCTTCACAAGTTACTTTAGTGGGGTTTAATATCTATGAAGATATATTTAATATTTTAGGCCCAGTAGCAGAAGTTCATCTTGGTGATACCAATGATGCATTAGGGCAGTTTAATATAACTGGTAGTCAAGATCAGGATGTCACTATAAGCTTTAGTGTACCACAAACCTCTACCTCTGCAACATATAAATTTAAAATGTCTAAAAACAAGGATTTGAACGATCAGTCAGATCAAGGCAAAGGTTCTATGCACAGCAAATTTTATACATTTAAATTTGTTTCGCCTGAATCATTATTGGCTCAAAGTAATGTAGACGAAAAGTCATATTCTACTACAACTGCTGAAATTGCCAAAGATATTCTTACAAATAATTTCAAAACAACTAAAAGGGTTCAAATTGATTCGCCCACAAATGGTATAAGAATATTTCGTTTTTCGCAGGATAAACATCCTATAGATAGACTTAAAATTATAAACACTCAGCATGTATCAACTAAGAATAAATCATCGTGTTATGTGACATTCCAAACACTAAATGGCGGAAATCAAGTTTATAAAATTACAGAATTTGAAGAATTATTTAAACAATCTCCTGTTGCAACATTGACACAAACTTCTACATTAGGTACAACTGGAACTACTAATGATAATAAACAAAATTCGATTACATGGTTTAAAGTAGAAGATTCTTTTGATGTACATACTCGTGCTTTAAATAATGTAACACAAAAAGGATATGATGCAACTACTGGTACAAATAATGTCAAAACAACTCCACCAGCGCCTAAATTTACAACTTTAGGAAAGCCTTTATACAATTCTACATCAAATCCGGCTATTCCTTCTGCCCATAGCTCTGATGCTATCAATAATAAAACTCCAACTGGTTTGGCTGATGCTAAGGCCAACAGATTAAAATTTCTAGCCCATTTATCACAAAATTCTGCAGATTTAGAAATTATGGGAAATCCTGCAATTACTTTGGGTAGTGTGGTTGAATTAGTTATTCCCAAAAAAGCAAGTTTTAATAATGGAGATGGTGAATCACAATTCAATGGCAAGGCATTAGTTGTTGCTATACGCCATAAAGTAAGACCTATTGGTCAATCACCACGATATACTATGATTTTAAAAGTGATTAAAGCAGGTATTGAAGAAGGAGGTAATGGAATTGGGTAAAATGTATTTTGCAGAAGTCAGAGATATTATGGACCCATTATACTCTGGCCGAGTTAGAGTTAGAAAATATATGCATGAAGATGATGAACAAAAGGTTAAAGATAATGATCTTCCTTGGGCATTACCTCTTCAGCCTGTTACTTCTGCTGCCACTGGAAAGGTGGGAACTTCGCCTCTTGGCCTTGTAGTTGGATCAAGAGTAGTTATAACATATATGGAAAATGATACTGCTGAACAGCACCCAATTATTCTTGGATCATTTTCTCGTGGCGCATTACCTTTAGGATAAAATATGTCATTATCACCAATAACACCACCAAGCGGCCTAAGCCAACTTCCTAAATCCACATACGGAATTGATAATCCTTCAGTAGATAATTCAGGTCCACCGGGAGGAGCGGGACCAGGTGGTAAAAACCCATTTCTTCCATCCGCAGGTGGAAATCCTTTAAAGTTAATAATACCTACTGATAAGCCCTATGGTGACAATACAAAGGCAACAACCCCAAACAGTGCTGGTAGTCCAGAAAGAAAAACTATTGTTGCTAAGAAAGCTCCTAATGCACAGAAACCAACTACAGCGGCAGGTGATCCATCTATAAAAAATTTACCTACTTTAATTAAACAAATTGACCCTCAAGGCGCTGCACAAGTGCTTAAGGGAATGATGTCAGCAATGGCATTGGTTACATCAACTATGGCTTCAAACAGTCCTACATCGCAAAATAATAATATTACAGATGGATTAACTGGTGCACTTGCTATTCTAGCAGATAATTTTGGCTATGGTCAAGTGGTAGAAGCATTTAATATTGCATTACGTTATGGCGGATTTTCACAAATAAATCCACTATATCAAGGCATCGTAACCAATGCACTTTTATCTCTTATTGAAGATGCAATAAAATATGGAGAAAATAATATTCCGATTCCTATAGTTCCTCCTATTGTATATGGAACTGATGTGCCATCGCCTCTTACTATTGTTGTTCCTGATCTTTATGTGCAGCAATTTTATACTTCTGATGAAGACCCATATCCTGGGTATATTCAATGGCTTGGGCCAGAAGGTGATTATGTCTATACATTAAGATTACCATCACAGCCACCATTTTCTACATTACAAGATCAAGTAGTTTATATTTCCCAACAAGAAATTGTTGCAACATTGACACCATTTATACCAAATTATACTTTAAATTCAACTATAATAAATTTGGCTATGGCTGAACAGGCCACCAATGTGCAAAATAATCATACTGAAGGAACTATTGGTTCAGGTAGTAGTTCAAATTTATTATCATTATTGCCACAAATTCTTGGTATTCTTGGAACTTCAATTAATTTAGTACAAAGCGCTCATTTACCCTTTTCTGTGATTAATCAAAGTTCTGTCACACAATCTTTAGAAAAATTTTCTAAAAATATTGCTATGTTAAAAATGATGAAATTACAATCAGCATCTGCATTTCAATTACCTTCAGCATTGTCTTCGCTTGGCTCTGTTGCATCTTTGTCTAATGTTTTAAGTTCTGTAGGTATTTCTATACTAGGACTTTCTTCGGTAATTGGTAATTTAAATTCAGTTTCTGGAATTTTAAATTCTTTAGCATCTACTTCTTTGGGTTCTTCAATACCCGTTTCTTCTTTGGTTGTTTCCACATCATCAAGTTCTAATGTAAATGCTGCTTCTATTCTGTCTGCATTGGCTGCATCTGGAGCTTCGAATACCGATGTTGGTTATACCAAAAGTCTTCTTAACGATATAAATGTGAGTTAAATAAATGGCTGGATTTGTAAACAATGACGCTGCTGTATTAACGGCCTTTCCTAATGCTCAACCTGGTCAAACATTTACTATTGGCGGTCAACCATATGTATATGGCTCAGGTTCTAAGCTAAAAGACACAAATGCAAAATTACCCGATGATGCATGGACTGCAGGACGAAGCACTCCAACCTATCCATTTCTTCATACAGAATTAGATGCATTGGGCAGAAAAACAACCATATACAGAGACCCCACTAAACCAACACAGGCCTTTGAGCATCATACAGATCATTCTGGTGCCATTACTACATCTGAAGTAAGTCCTTCATATACTGGTATGACAACAGCTATTAATTATGAAAATCGTGTTTATACTGTAGGTGGCGATTCTAAAAATACAGATGGTCACAAAGATGATAGTGTTGGCGCAACCAAAAATGAAACAGTTGTGGGTGATGCAGGGCATCAAGTTGGGGGTGATCACCATCATGGCGTAGCAGGTAAAAAAATACAAGGCGCTGGAGATGGCTCTTTCCAAACTGATGCTGGTGGACATACATATAAATCTTCGTCAGGAGATATTATATCAGATCATGACGGTAATCACCATAGCAATTATTCTGGTGATTTTGTTGAACAAGTTAATGGAAATAAACATGAAATTATTGGTTTCGGTGAACGTGTTATAACTGTTAATGGTGGAAATATGGATATTAACGTTCTTGATGGACAATTTCATGTTCATTCGCAACAGCCATTAACTGTAAATTCTAGTTCATCTGTTTTTGTGGCATCACCAATAAGTATAAGTTTAGTATCAGACAATTCAATTGTTGAAGTAACACCTAATCAAATTTCATTAGTTATTGGTTCTTCTTCTATTGTTATAACTTCAAGTAAAATAACTATTAAATCATCTGATATAGAATTTGTAAAGGCATAAGTATGGCAATTTCACATAGAAATGGGGATAGTAGAAGTTGTGGGGCTACAACAACTGTGGTGGGGCAAAATTTTGTAAAAGTAGATGGTCAACTTTGGGCAGTTACAGGAGACCCTGAAACACATGGGGATGGTCAACTTATAAACACTCAAACCTATATTAAAATAAATGGGTTATATGCATGTTTAGTCGGTGATTCTGCTGCACCAGATGATCTATGTCCTATTGTTGGCGGAGCGCATTGTGATCCAATAGCATCTTCTGGTGATTCTCTTATCAATGTTAACTAAATACACCTAAAGGGCAAAAATAATGGCATCAAGACCAACAAGAGCAGATACTATAACATCTTCTGGCAAAAAGCCAGAATTATATTCTGATTTTTTAAATAGTTTTGCAGCAACACCTTTCGGCAATCAGCTTGGACGCGCAATCAACGAACAATCCGTAAGCCAATCTATTAGAAATATTATTTTAACTAATTTAGGTGAAAGATTTTTTGCGCCTTATATTGGCGCTTCTGTATACAATAGTTTGTTTGAACTTGATACTGTAATAAACACATCTTCACTAGAATTAAATATCCAAAATGCGCTAAAGAATAGTGAGCCAAGAGCAAATATAATTGAAATTAATGTTAATATAGACTACCAGAATCAAAATGATATTTTAATAAACATTGTTTATAATTTGATAAATAACATAAACCCGATAAATCTCAGTGTTGTATTAAAAAGAGTTAGATAAAAATGGCAGCAAATAGTGCATTAACACTTACTTCCCTCGACTTTGACTTACTTAAAAATAATTTAAAAAGTTATTTGTCTACTCAAAGTGTATTTCAAGACTATAATTTCGATGGATCGAACATCAATGTTCTTCTCGACGTTATGTCATATAACACCTATTTGAATTCATTTTATTTAAATATGGTCGCCTCAGAAATGTTTCTGGATTCAGCCCAAAAATTGGATTCGGTAGTTTCTCACGCCAAAGAACTTAATTATATTCCGCAATCTGCCAAATCTTCAGATGCAACAGTAAGCTTTACTGTGCAAGCAACTATATCAAATAATTCATTGACTCTGCCAAGAGGTCTAAAATTCTCTGGCACAAATTCAAATAATTCATTTATTTTTACTACCGAAAGCGATACTTCATATATCTCGACTACTGGTACATATACCATATCAAATTTACAAATCTATGAAGGTTTGTTTATACAAGATACATTTGTCTTGAATGCTAATGTTAATGGGCAACAATTTATTCTTTCTAACAAAAATATTGATACAGATAGCCTTTCTTTAGTTGTAACAGAAAATGGGGTAAACACTACATTTACACAAGTACAAACTCTATTTAATTTAGATGCTTCATCTAATGTATATTTTTTACAAGCTGCTCAAAATAGCCAATATGAAGTTTTATTTGGTGATGGTCTTTTTGGTAGAATTCCTGTCAATGGTGCATTAGTAACTGCACAATACAGAGTAACTAATGGCCCATTAGCTGATGGAGTTACTTCATTCCATTTAGCTGATGACATCGGTTTACTGAACCAAACTTCAGCCATTGTTTCTGATATTACTGTTGTTGCCAATTCTTCTGGAGGTTCAAACTCAGAAACAATTGATTCTATTAAATTTAACGCACCTCGTTATTTTGCTACTCAACAAAGAGCAGTTTCAACGGACGATTTTAAATCATTAATTCTTGCTAAATTTAGTGGTCAAATTTCTGACGTTTCAGTATATGGTGGTGATACATTAACCCCAAAACAATATGGTCGTGTTGTTGTATCCTTAAAACCATCTGGCGGAACAATTGCCTCAGATGCAGTTAAGAATAGCATTTCAACATATTTAACAAACTATATTAGTTTGCCTACAAGAGTAATAATCTCAAATTCCGATTACTATTATATTGGTGTAACTTCTACTGTTAATTTTAGTCAAAATAGTACTACATTATTTCCAAATGCTATTCAAAATAAAGTTGCAAATACTATTTCTTCATTTGCTTCTTCTAATTTAGGAAATTTCAGTTCTATTTTTAGATATAGTAAATTTGTGGCAGCAATTGATAACACAGATAATAGTATTCTTAGTAATGATACAAAAATTACTATGATCAAAAGATTGGCACCATTACTTAACTACGGAACATCATTTAATATTAATTATAATAATGCTCTTGAGTATGAAAGCCATTTAGTTACAGCAGCTAGATTATCAGACGAAGCTTCTGTTTATTCGTCTTCATTTACTTACGTAGATTCATCTGGCAATCAAACACCAAATGCAATTATTAGAGATGATAACCAAGGTATACTCGTTGTTTACGCATATGTCAATGGCATTTTCACTATTTTAAATCAAAATATCGGAACAGTAAATTATACTACTGGCATAGTACAGATAAATTCTCTTATAACATCATCTTATGTAAATTACATTTCACTCTATGCAACTTTATCAGTTAATGACATTGCTGTCAATCAAAATCAAATTTTGATGATTGATAATGCCGATGTTAACATTTCAGTAATAGCAAGTTAAGTTTATGCAGTTTTCAGTAGAAAAGTATATATCAAATTTTGTTCAAAATCAGTTCCCTCAATTCTATCAAGAAGAGGGTCCAAATTTTATATTATTTCTACGAGCATATTATGAATGGATGGAAGAAAACCAAGAATATCTTTCATCAGATGGAACAATTACCTATGAAGGAAATCCTGTAGCTGAAGCTAGAAATCTATTTGATTATAGAGACATTGATAATACTCTTACAAAATTTCTTTCCCATTTTCAAGAGAAATATCTTTATGGTATTCCTTTTAATGTTATTATTAATCAAAGATTTCTCCTAAAGCATATCCTTGACGTATATCGTTCCAAGGGGTCTATACAATCATACAGACTTCTTTTTAAACTTATCTATGATCAAGACATTGAAGTATATCTTCCTGGTACTGATCTTTTAAAACCATCAGATGGTACTTGGGTAAATCCAAAATATATTGAAGTTACAAATAATGGCAATTTAAATAAATTTTTAAATCAAACTATCATTGGTGTTACATCTGGAACTACTGCTGTTGTTGAGGATGTAATTTCTGAAAAAGTTAATAAAAATATTGTTAATAGTCTTTATATTTCTAATATACAGCCAACTGGCGGAACATTTCTTAATAATGAACAAATTGTCATTAATGGTCAAACAGGAAATTCTGCTGCCATTTCTTCTGCGCCTGTTATCTTAGGATCATTAGATTATGTAAATATATTAAATGGTGGACAAAATTTTAAAATTGGTGACACATTAAAAATTGTCCACAGAAATCCAGCCAACAATCAAATTATTTCTTTTGGTGATGGCGGTTATCTAAAAGTTACTGGATTGACTACATCAAGTAATGGACAGTTAAATATTAATATTTTAAATGGCGGATTTGGATTTACTACAAATCCAAACGTGTTTCTATATAGAGGACTAGGCGATACTACAGGTACAGGAGCAACATTATCAATAGGATCAATAAGTTATACTGAAACTGTTTCATACAATACAGATGTTATAGCTGATTATTTAAGCACATCAATTTCTGCATCTTCATATAATCTACCATTATATCCTGCAGCAAATCTATCGTCAACAATAAACACTGCTTTATCATATACATCAAATACATTTGGTTCCATATCATCTTTAACTAACGTAAAAACTGGTTCTGGTTATAGCAATCAAGCATATGTGTTTGTTAGATCAACATTGTTGTCTAAAACTCAACCTGGAACCCTTGCATATTCAACTACATCAAATACTATAACAGGAACTTCGACTACATTTACCACATTATTTTCTAATAATGATGTTATTTTTATTCAAGCAAATTCATTTTCAAATACTGGCGAATACCAAGTAATTAATAAAGTAGTTAACAATACTGTTATTACTTTGTATGGTCCACCATCACATAATGCATCTAGCGGAACATATAATTTAGCACCATCTGTATTCCCTTCAAATTTTGCTCTTTATGAAACTATTATGGCTAGAGCAGATAATACTGTTGATGGCTTAAACGCCAATATCCAAGCATCATCTATTTCTGGTGGTAATATCATTTCTACTGCTGTTGCATTGGATTCTGGTAAAGGTTATGTAGAGAATGAAACTGTTGTAGCATATCTATATGGCTCTGTTAATAATGTTATAATAACTTCTGGTGGCTCTAATTATAAAGTTAATGATTCTGTTGTTTTTGCGAGTACTGACACATCAAGCCCCGCATTAGGATATGTTTCATCAATTAATGGCAATGGTTCTATAACTGGTGTTACCATTACTAATACTGGTTCTGGTTATCTCAGTATTCCAAACGTTAGAATTCAATCAAATACTGGTTCATTTGCTTTATTAACTTGTACTATTAACCAATATAAAACAACTACTCAGGTTGAAGCACAAATTATTAAGAATGGTGTAGGAAGACAAAGAGGATATTGGTCTACAACAAAAGGCTTCTTGAATTCTGATAAATACATTCAGGATAGTTATTTTTATCAAGATTTTTCTTATCAAATCAAAGCTGCTACAACTTTAGACAAATTTAAAAATATTTTGTATAATACTTTTCATCCAGCAGGTTCAGAATTATTTGGGGAATTTTTATCTATTAGTAATATTCCATCTGCCATAGAATCAATATTATACAATAGTACAGGACCAGAAATATCAGTTATTGAAGATGAATTGTTAAATATTTTAGTGCTTGAAGATGGTTCTACAGAATTGACCCAAGAAAACACATTTTAAAGGTATATAAATGAGTACTGTATCAAAAGCAATTATTGAAGAATTGATTACCAATATTTCAACGGGTAACTCTGCATATTATGCGTTTGCATCAAATCCTGTTCCTATTACGGGTAATGCAATTTCAGAAACATATGATGATTATACTGTCAATTTCATCAGTGATTGGCAAATGCTTTTTGGTAAAAAAATAACAAATAATGATATTATACCTGTAATTTTAGATTTTCCTTATGTCGCAAATATCGTGTATTCTTACTATGATAACCATAATCCTTACCTAGAAGCTTCAAATTTTTATGTTAGAACTTCTCCTATTGTTGGTGGAGGATATAACATATATAAATGCATTGATAATTCCAATGGAACCCCTTCTTTATATGCTCCTGCGCAAATTCAACAAAACGCATTTACGACAGCAGATGGTTATGTATGGCGTTATATTACTACAATTAGTAGTGAATCATATTTAAAATTTGCTGCATCAGGATATATTCCAATTTATCCAAACACTGCAATTTCATCAGTTGCCTATCAAAATAGCGGAATAGATAAAGTTGTTATAGTTAATGGGGGTAATGGGTATAGCGTTTCATATAATACTGGAACTATCCAAAGTATAGTAAATACTACATTAGTTCAAATTTCAAGTAATGCGTCTTCTCTTGATACTTATTCAATGAGTTCAATTTATATTACCGGATCATATGCAGCAGAATTAAAAACTATTTCTTCCTATGTTTCAAACATAAGCGGAAATTGGGTATATTTAAATTCTCCTTTAAATCCAAATAATGTTACAACAACTTCATCATACATTATATCTCCCTCTGTAGTATTTACATCTGATGCTGATGCTGCGCCATTAGCTTATAGTGTTGTAAATACAATATCAAGTTCCATTTCAAATATTATTATGGTTGATGGTGGATTTGGTATGACATGGGCAAATGTAAATATTGTAACAAATCAAACTTCAATTAAACCTGCTCAAGCCTATGCAATTATTCCACCTGCTGGTGGTCATGGCGCTGATCCAGAAACCGAATTGTATGTGCAAGGTTTCGGGTTATCTTTTAGTTTTGCTAATACTGAAAGTTCTAATGTAATTACAACTACAAATTACAACAAAATTGGTATTATTAAAAATCCATATTCTATAAATGCAACTTCATATGGAAATTCAGGAATATTATTTACTGCCAATGCATTTAACCAAGTATTACAGGCAAATATTACGCCTTCTACTTTATATACCGTAGGAAGTCAAGTAACTGGTTTGACAAGTAATGCATTAGGTACAGTTGTATTTTCAAATTCTACAGTTCTTTATTTGACTGGAGATAAATACTTCTCAAATGGTGAATATATTACAGACGGAAATAACGCTTCTCAAATTGCTATAAATAATAGAGCTAGTGTTTATACTAAAGGAATTAAACCCCTTTATATCCAAAATATTAACAATGTAGTTAGATCGAATACACAAACTGAATCATATAAGCTTATTATTCAAGCATAATTAGGAAAAGAAATGCCATTATCAACCAATTTAAATGTTTTTCCGTTTTTTGACGATTTTAATGCCAACAATAATTATTATAGAATATTGTTTAGACCTTCTGTGCCAGTTCAAGCACGAGAACTCACTCAAGTACAGACAATTCTACAAGATCAAATTGAAAAATTTGGTAATTGGGCATTTCAAAATGGTGACATTGTTTCTGGTTGTAATATCATTGACATGCCAATTGTTCCTGCAGTATTTTTATCAGATGTAAATAGTAGTGGCGTTTCATATACTGCTACTGCATTAGCTAATACTCAAGTGGTAAGTGTACAGACAGGCCTTTCTGCGCGTGTTATGTATGCTAATTCTGGTCTTGCAGCAAATTGGCCTAATACTAATATTGTATATCTTTCATATAATAATACTGGTAATAATGGTGCAAC
>Ga0214164_1001389_pt1 | contig 13782 bp, 11 predicted proteins | sample TroBogepilimnion_13_FD_153003 | JGI IMG/M metagenome (GOLD analysis project Ga0214164, IMG submission 153003) | Freshwater microbial communities from Trout Bog Lake, WI - Practice 03JUN2009 epilimnion v4 | ecosystem: Environmental > Aquatic > Freshwater > Lake > Epilimnion/Euphotic zone ...
CCTCCGTATTACCCAAAGCCTTTTCCACCCTTTCCTTCATCTCTGCCGCAGCCTTGTTGGTAAATGTCAGCGCCAGTATATTGAATGCATCCACGCCGCCATTCATCAGGTGTGCAATGCGCGTAGTGAGTACTTTGGTTTTTCCGCTACCCGCTCCGGCAATGATCATTATCGGCCCGTCCACATGTTCCACCGCTATACGTTGCTGCTCATTCAATCCCGCTAAATAATTCTGCATCCCACAAATTTAAGCAAATGAAAAATGGAATTGAGTTTGCAGAACCGGGTTGTGGATAAAAAGTGGAATGTGTGGATTGGAAAATGGAGGATATACAATTATCTGCACCTTGCTGATTTCCTGCCTTAGTTACAATAGTGGCAATGATTTGGGCTTGATGAAATTTGAGATTATTACTTTAAACTAAAAACATTGGGAAACATGGAGCTGTTTTTTTGTATAATTGATGTCTGATATTCCGGCAATCAATAAATAACCAAAGGTGCTTTTTAATTCATTCGAATACTTATTGTTTCTCCCGATAGTTTTCCTGCTCTATTGGTTTGTTTTTTATAAAAAACCGGCATGGCAGAATCTGCTGATTCTATGCGCCAGCTATTTTTTTTATGGCTGGTGGAGCTGGAAATTCCTGGGTTTGCTTCTGTTCGGCACTTTACTTGATTATATATTTGGTTTCGGGGTGGCATCCCAAAACCCTAAAAAAGCAAAATTCTTTTTGTGGTTCAGTATTATCAATAACCTTGGCATACTAGGGTTCTTCAAATATTACAACTTCTTCGCCATACAGGTCCGGGAAGGACTGGGATTACTGGGAATACACACTAACCCGTTTTTACTGCAGATTGCACTTCCGCTGGGCATATCATTTTATACTTTTCATGGCCTGTCGTATATTTTCGATATTTACCGGGGCAAGCAAAAGCCGGTAAGCAATTTCATAGATTATGCCGTATTTATCAGCTTCTTTCCCTTGCTTGTGGCTGGCCCGATCGAAAGGGCCGGGCATTTATTGCCGCAAGTGCAGAAAGCGAGGCGATTCAGTTATACACAGGCTGTGGAAGGAAGCCGGCTGCTACTTTGGGGCCTTTTTAAGAAAATCGCAATTGCAGACAGCCTGGCCCGGTCAGTTGATCTGATTTTCAGTAATTACCACAGCTATAATGCCATTACCTTAATCCTCGGTTCGGTAGCATTCAGTTTCCAGATTTACGCCGATTTCAGCGGGTATTCAGATATAGCCATTGGCACTGCCAAAATGATGGGGTTCGAACTGTTCAGCAACTTCAGGTTCCCCTATTTTTCCCGCGATATCGCTGAATTCTGGAGGCGATGGCATATATCATTGACTTCGTGGTTCAGAGATTATCTTTATATCCCCCTAGGTGGCTCACGGGAAGGAAGGCTTAAGGCTGTCCGCAATGTAATAATAGTCTTCCTGGTTTGCGGGTTCTGGCATGGTGCCAGCTGGCATTATATTGCCTGGGGCATGATAAATTCTCTAGGTTTTTTACCCTTACTGCTACTCCGGCGTAACCGTTTACATGTGGGTGAAGTGGTAGCCTATGATCGTAAACTGCCCAACCTTAAGGAACTGGTAAAGATGTTCGCTACATTTACATTCATCACTTTTGCCTTTGTTTTCTTTCGTGCCGGGAGCGTAGGAATTGCTCTCGGCTACCTGAAACATATAGCGGTCAGCGCCATACATCAACCCGGCCAGTTATTAAGTCTTCCCGACCTGGCAATTACCCTGGCCTATATTTGCCCACTGGTAATGGCCGATTGGTGGCTAAGGAACGATGAGCGGATATTAAGAACACCAAAAAACAGAATAATCAGATATGCAGTTTACTTTATCCTGACTATTGCCATATTTTATTCATTCACCTACAATACCAATGAACAATTTATCTACTTCCAGTTCTAAAATCCGGTTTACTCTGAAATTCCTGCTCTTTGGATTTCTGGGGTTCCTGATAATAGCTTTGTCTTTCCAGGTTTTTAACCCTGTTAAGACAAGAAGCGGCGGTGGCTATAACAACCTGACCCGTATCTATCACAACGATTTCATCCCTGAATTACCAAAAACACTTATTGTCCATTACAATAATATCGGTTTCCTTGGCGAAAACTGGTCGGACACAATAACCAGGGATAAAATATTATTTATTGGTTCAAGCAATACTCAATCGCTTTATATACCCCAGGGAAGTACCTGGATAGCAACAGTCTGCGCAGGCAGTCATTTCTGGTTTAATAATTGCGGAATTGATGGCAGCGGAAGCTACGAATGGATAGATTGTATCAATAAACTATCCTGGCTAAAGCCAAAGTATATTTTAGTCCTGATCAACCCGTTCAATGATAAAACCCTGGCCCCCAAAACGGGCAAATCAAGCCGCCTTATAAATAAGCTGAAACAACTTGCCTTATTCAGATCAGTAATTATACCTTTCTATTTATCAAAATTGAATAACAGCCTGGAGATAGGGCATAGAAAAGTGGATTGGAATAATATGCCACATACAAACAAAGGTGAATTTGCTGAAAACACAAAAAACATTTTTATCCAATCCAGCTACCAGTTAATGGCGCTCAAAAATGCAATTGTTAAAACAGGAGCCATACCCGTTTTCATATCCCAACCCACACCATTCGGGAATTACACAAACATTAATGGCATAGATATTTCCCGAATAAAAAAAAGCCTGACTACCGATGCATTCTTTAAAGAATTCAGAAATGTACTGGCAGATTTTTGCCGGAACAATAAGGTCCTTTTTATAGATGGTTACCCGCTTAAAGGGACTGAAAATTTTTATGATATCACTCATTTCAATATACGGGGATCTGTTCAATTCGGGCGTCTGGTGCAGGAAAAATTTAAAGCCATTACCGACAGTTCCAATGCCAAACCAGGAGAAAAGGAGTGAATTAAAACAGGTCGTTTAAGCTTATTTAGCTTTCAACCCTTAAGTTGAAAAGTCGGGAATTGAAGTTGCCACAGCTACTAATTAAAACTAAAATTCCGATAATCATTATTTGACTGCACCTTATTCAGTCTAAAGATAAAAGCAGAAATATTTAATCTCATTTCTTATATACCGCAAATTTTAATTTTTAGCTAAATATACTTAAATTTTAAACTGCTGCTCCTGTGTTTAGAATCATGTTTCATCTGCTTTCCATTAGTTTCATAGGTCTTTCCCCAACCTTTCCAAATCAAATAATGTCTTGTATATGAGCACTCTATTTTAATCCGCCTTTTTTTTTGAAAACTATTGATATATGAAATTATCAATTTAAATTTACACTATGAAATTTTACCTGAACCGGATCATTATGTCTTTTTTCTTCGCCTTATCACTACTATCCGGCGGCAAACTATACGCCTCACATATAGTAGGAATGGATCTTATATATACTTATGTCAGTGGCAATACTTATACTATAACACTTATAGCTTATGGCGATTGCGGCCCGGCAAGCGCTGCCGCATTTGCCACATTACCCACTTGTTATCCCAAAATATGCATACAGGACGATAACAGGTTCGGAGATACCCTCGACCTCCAGATTCAGGCTCCCGATTCGGGCGTGGAGATTACTCCCGTTTGCCCCGCCGACAAGGACAGTACACAATGCACAAATAATACTTATGCTATCCCCGGAATCAAGAAATTTGTTTATACTGCCCAATACACCTTGCCATATGCATCCGCAACCTGGAGCTTTACCTTTACCGGCGCCATGGGTGGTGGCAATATAGCAGGCCGTGCTGCCGCTATTACCAATATTGCGCCCGGGTCGGCCATTCAGATATCTGATACGCTGAATAATCTGGTAAATCATAACTCAAGCGCTATTATGACTACGGACCCTGTTCCTTTCTTTTGCAATAACAACAGCGATGGTTATAATCCGGCGGCAGTTGACCCGGATGGCGACAGTCTTTCCTTTTCGCTGATAACTGGTATCAGCGGTGTTGCCGATTGCTCCGGCACATTCTCCCCTGTAACCTATCTCTCTCCCTTTAGCGGCGCAGCCCCGCTATCAGTGGTTCCTGGCAGTTTTACTTTCGATAACAATTCAGGGCAAATTTCTTTTGTACCCAATGTGCTCCAGCGTGCCCTAGTAGTTTATAATGTCGAAGAGTTCCGGCATGGGGCCTTTGTAGGTAGTTGCCAGCGTGAGATGACCTTCCTGGTTATAACCTGTACCGATATCCCGCCTACAGGCTTTATCAATACTGCATCTGCCGGCATTTTGTCCGACAGCGCCCATTTCGACATCTGTGTTGATTCAGGTGCGTATACATTGTATATCAATCCTACAGAAGCCGATACCAATAACCTGATTACGGTAACCTCCAGCGGAGTTCCTCCCGGTGCTACGCTAAACATTTTTAACAATACTACCAATCACCCTTCCTGTACTTTTAGCTGGACTTCAACCAACGTTTCTCCTGGCAATTATATATTTTATCTTACTTTTAAAGATAATGCCTGCCCGCTGTCAGGCACCCAAACCAACGGCTACACCATTACCGTAAAAGCATTACCAGATATACATACTACCGGGGCAGTTACCGATTGTTATAATCCAATGGGTACCCTTACTGCCTCAGGAGGGGTTAACTATGTATGGACATCTGCATTATATTTATCCTGCACCAATTGCGACACAACTATTTCAACAGCTCCTGTCACTACCGTATATACCGTGACTGTTACCGACATGTATGGCTGCCATGCCAAAGACACTGCCAGTCTTCAGGTAAGTACCATAAGTCTGGTACATTTTATGACTAATGTAACTGCCGATGCCACCATAAATTATGGCGACAGTATACAGTTGAATGCCGATGGAGCGGTGCTCTGGTACTGGACACCTGATAATGGCACACTGAGTAATGCAAACATAAACAATCCCGTTGCCGATCCGTTGATTAACACTACCTATACGGTTTATGGATATAATCAATATGGATGTCTGGACACCGCACAGGTAACTGTAGATATAGCCACTACCTATGAAGTAATACCCTCGGCCTTTACACCCAATGAGGATGGCCTTAATGATGTATTCCGGGTTGCCAATCTGCGCTATGGCAAACTGGTGGAGATGAATATCTACAACCGCTGGGGGCAACTGGTATGCAAAACAACCGACAACAATAAAGGATGGGACGGTAAGTTTAACGGTGAACCGCAGGATATGGGTGTATATAACTACTACATTATTGTAGAAAGGGAAAACGGAAAAACCTATAGATATAAAGGCGACCTTACATTGATCCGGTAATATGCAGGTTTTATCCCGCGATCTTTGACTAATCTTTGATTTCCAGGAAATAGTTACTTCTTTCTTTGATAGCTTTTCGTTTATTTAATGATCTGCTCATTGTAGTCTTTCTGTTTGCCCAAATCCTTTGCGGGAAATTTTTTATTGCACATTCTCGAAAGGCGGGTGCCGTTATTTGCAAATTTAATTTCTTCACACTAATTCCGGAATGCGGTTGATGATTGCATTATTTACCTGACACTAATTTTTATAGGTACAATTTTACAAGAAACTGCCATTAGTCAAATACAAAAATCAAAATAATAATTACTTTTAAGCCACAAAACTATCTGTATGGGTAATAAGAAGCTTTTAAATACTCTGTTAGTTGCAATACTGGTTATGAATACTGCATTATGCAGTGCACAGAACAGGTATCTTACGGCAGGCACCTATTATTATGCCGAGGTGGGAGATGTTATAGGCAACCAGACCTGTATAAAAGCGGCCCTTAATCTAATTGTCTATCAGAAATATGTACTCACTGGTGGCTACTATATGTGTAGCCGCAATACTCCTTATTTGCCCGATGGCATATCTGCACCGTTAAGCATTGGCTTTCCATCCAGCGCCTATCCGCAGCAAACATCTAACATGTTCGGCCTGATGATAGGCAAAGCTATCTTAGCCCGTAACTGGAAGACGAGATTGCTGCTCCGCGGAGGTATTTGTTTCGGTACTGTAGCTACGCCACAGTATTTTTCAACCTATTCGGGCAGCGCCTATCCTTATCAGGCAGAAACCAACGGTACGCAGAAAAACTTTACAAACAACCAGATAAATTACACCTATTCCATAATCAGCAATGGTGCTTCAGGGTTATTATTTAATCCTACCTATGAGTTTCCGTTCTCCGAATACATCGGAGTATCCACCGGTATATTCTGCATGGCTACCCGCAACAGCAGCGCACTTGGTATTGATCTGAACCTGATGCTGGGCAAATGCCGCCATAAGATATCCGACGGAAATTAGGAGCTTCTGTGCCCTGTTGCATTTACACAATAAAGCTTTAATACTTAGTATCATTCAGATTGGTCTGATGAATACTTATCTGATACGTTTAAGCTGATTTTAATTGGTTAGATGGTAATCCCTAAGGGATTACAGGTTTATAGTCTTTCAATAGAATACTTCGCCAGTGCAGAAGGCATCGAATGTGATGGCAGCAAAATTAGCAATCAGTACAATCAATTGATTATCTAATTAATAAGCCCGGAACTGAAGTATTTTTTGAAGCTATTCTTTTACAATCCTGAAATTTTCAATCAAACCATTTGCTGATTGAATGCGGATAATATAACTCCCCTGTATCAATGAATGAATATCTACTGTCTCATTATTCTTTCTGATAGTTGTCGATAAAACCTCCTGACCCAACAGATTAAATACCTTCAGCGAGCTTGCCCCGTTCAACCCGGTAATATTGATTTCACCGGTTGTTGGGTTAGGGGAAATATCCAGTGCCTCAGGAATCAAACTGTTTGCAACTCCTAAAAGTGCTGAGCATGGTATCAAAGTAAATGTAATGCCTTGCGCAAACGAATTAGCGCAGCCATCAACCGACAGCCTGATATAATAAGATACATTTATTGGCCCTGTTGTAGTATTGGTAATATATTCCGAAATACTACCTGATCCGGATGAACTTGGTGGAGTTATGCCAAGGATCGGGGAGCGGTTCCATATATCAGTAACACCTGGTGTGGCACTGGTTGGTAAATAATTAAACGGTAGCGTATCGCATTGAGAAGGAGGAGTAAACGTACTTGACAATAATGGAGTGGGGTTAACAGTAACAGTAACCGTCTCCAAATTGCTGCAACCCGATGCTGATAACGCATACACATAGGACACTGGTAAGGGCAAAGTACTGGTATTGATCAGTTGTTCATTAGGGTTGCCTGCACCACTCGTGGTACCTTCAAGTATACCTGGAATAGCTGCCCTTCCCCAGGTAAATAAAGTTCCCGGAGTTCCGCTCATGGGGGTATAATTAAATATGGTGCTGTCGCAAATGGCTGGTGGGGTTAGTGCACTGGATAAAGAAGGTATCGGATTAACCGTTACCAATACTGATTGTGTATTGAAACAACCTCCGCCATTCATAAAATAGGAATAAGTTACCACTACCGGGCTTGCAGAAGTACTGATCAATGTTTCGCTAATAGTTCCGGTACCGGTGGCCGCCGGATTGCTGATACCAGATACTGCGGCCCTGCTCCATGTAAATGTTGCGCCGGGCATTGTACCTGCAGGTACGTAGATAAACAAAAATCCGCTGCAAAAAGTAGCTGTGAGTGGGCTGGAAAGCATTGGAGCCGGATTTACGGTAACCGGCATAGTAACATAGCAGCTCGGATCGAAGTAATAAGAAATAGTGGCTACACCTGCACTCACACCTGTTACATTACCGAAAGTAGTTCCTGCAGCAGCTACTGCTGCATTGCTGCTGCTCCATATCCCTCCGGCATCGGCATTGGTCAATAGTATTGAATCCAGCGCACATACTGTAGATGGGCCGGCTATAGCGCCTGGAACAGGATTTACGGTTAATGGCATCACTGCATAGCAGCCTGGCCCAAGTGTATAGGTAATATTAGTAAATCCCAGCGCAATCCCTGCATCAACTCCGCTCGAAGTTCCAATTGAGGCAATTGCCGGAGCGCTGCTGCTCCACACCCCGCCTGCCACTGCATCAGATAATGTTCCGGAAGTTCCGGCACATACATGGTTTAAGCCAAGAATCGGAATAGGAGTTGGGGAAACAGTGATTACTTTCCTGGCCGCACAGCCTGTAGGTAATGTATAGATAATGGTATCGATTCCTGGCGCTATGCCGATGATTGCTGCAGTATCAATTGTTGTTCCGAAAGCATATGTTATTCCAAGGCTTAATGAGTCACTGCTAGTCCATACTCCTGAAGGCGCAGGATTAGTAAGTAATATTCCGAAACCAGAACAAAGGAACCCGAGCCCGGAAATCGGATATAATGGATAAATATTAAAGGGCCGTATTACAAAACTGGACCCAACTGTATAAGTTAATAGAATTGTACCGACTGATAGTCCTGTAACAATACCGGTTGAAGAGCCTATTGTAGCTATTGCCGGATTGCTGCTGCTCCAGGTTCCACCAGGTGTTGAATCAGTAACAATTGCGGTCAGTCCCTGGCATACACTCGAATCTCCTGTTATGGGAGCAATTGCAAAAGCCTGGCTTAATGCAAAAAAGCTGATCAGGAATATCAGTAAGGTTTTCATAGTTATACTTTTAAAAAGTTGGAGAATAATGCCGAAATAAGTTAACAAAGATATATAAACCAAGGCAATAAACTGTCGGAGTATTTTTACATTTTAATCCATAAAAAACCCTGAATCTTATATATTTGCTCTATGAACATGAACTGGATTGAACTTACCGATCTGCAGCAACTCGAACAGATAAAAGAACAAAGCAAATTACAACCTGTTGTCATCTTCAAGCACAGCACCCGTTGCTCCATAAGCAGCATGGCAAAAACGAGGCTGGAACAAGACCCGCTTCCCGATGAAGTACTGTTTTATTATCTCGACCTCATCACTTACCGACCGGTCTCCAGCCAGATAGCTGAAGATTTTAAGGTATATCATCAGTCGCCCCAAATACTCATTATTAAGGATGGTGAATGCACCTTTAATGTAAGCCATTACGGTATTACTGTGGAGAAGATCGTTGCTGAAGCAACCTCCGTAAAACCAGAACCGGAAACAGAACGTGTAACCAATTAAACAAAATCCAAAATCCAAAATCCAAAATCTAAATCCAAAATCCAAAATCCCAAATTCCAAATCCCAAATCCCAAATCCCAAATCCCAAATCCCAAATTCCAAACTCCAAACTCCAAATTCCAAACTCGCAGCCTATATCTCCTTCCCACGCCATCTGCCTGTTCTCAGGTAAAACACTGAGCCTATCAGCAAGGTGGTCCAATATATGAATTCAGAACCCCAGCAGATAAACAAGGGGCTGTGCATTACATGAATAATAAAATAACAATAAACAAGGTAAACGGCAACACAGGTAATTTCCATAGTAAGATTAACCATGGTGTTGCCTGTGCCTACCACCCCATTAAATACTACAGTAGAGAGTGACATTATCAAGGTCGCCACCACTATCACCCTCAGGCTGGGCAATGCAAATTGTATGAGCCCGGCATCGTGGGTATAAATGGATAAAAAACTTCCTGAGAAAAGTAGCAATAACAAACAGATGATCAGCGCATAAGCAAAACTCAGCCTGCATATTTTCCAGATAATTTTCATTACCTCTTTTTGCCTGCCTTGCCCTATCAGGTTGCTCACCATGGTATTGCAGGTGGTAGCGAGTGCCCAGGTGCCTATACCCACTATACCAAAAATATTGCGCAGCACCTGCGATGCCGCCAGCGATTGCTCGCCCAGATGCTCAACAAATATAAAAAACACAAGCCACCCGCCAATGCTGAACAGAAACTGCACAATAAGCGGAGATGCCACTGTCAGTGTGCGCTGAGACAATGAAAAATCGAAAGACAGGTACTCAGCAATTGGGTATTGCCGGTGCATATTGTGATAAAAAAACATACCAAGCATCGAAAGGCAATACAATATTTCGGCTATAACAGATGCAAGCGCAGCGCCCTTAAAACCCATAGCGGGAAGGCCCAGTTTACCAAATATCAGCAGGTAATCAAATAAAACATTTGTAAGGGTTGCCACCAGCGAGCCATAAATCAATAGCCTGGAGCGCCCTATGGAAATAAAAAACGAACTCAGCAACTGGCACATCATCAGAAAAGGCAAACCCCATACCCGGATATATACAAAATTCACACTCAACGACAGATTATCATAATCGTGCAGGCTGAACTCAAACAGCAGGGGAACAAACCAAAGTGTTATCAGCATCAGCCCCAATGAAAACATGATGGAAAGCATGGCGCCATTGGTCAGCAATTGGGTAAGCCCCTTTTTATCGCCTTCTCCTGCGCGCCGGGCCATCTGTATCTGCATACCGCTGCTCAGGCCATAGCCTATCATACTCAGTATCAGGTAAAATACACCGGTAATACCATTTACACCCAGTTCCTTCAACCCAAGCCTGCCCAGGAAAAGCGTATTGGTGAAATAATTAAGTTGTGGTATAAGAAGAGCAAGCGAAATAGGCGCGGCCAGCCTGATGATCTGGCTGCTGGTTGTTTTTACTCCAAGGCTGTCTGAACGGTTGTCGTGAATCAAAATTTTAATAATAAGTAAGGATCAGGGTGCAAAAATAGCTTATTGCCTTAATAGCTACTGAGATATTTGAAGGAAATTATAAGATGAGGATATAAAATACGGTTATACTGATTACTATGTAAATAAATTCTACAAATCTTCCTCCGCTTTAGTTAGGCTCCTGAACTACCTATGAAAGCGCTATTGCATGAAAGGATTCAAAAACCGCCGGTCATACAAAAAAGTCTTATCTGTAAGCGTCATCAAAAAAGCAAACAGGCATTTTTTATCTTCCTCTGATAAATGGCCGATTTTCTTCATCTCAACAGCTGCATGGCTCCCAAAGTTGGCTGGGTCGCCATAATAATTGAGTACAGCAGCCAGGTTCCTGAACCGCCCGTCATGCATAAACGGATAGGTTCGCTCAATATTCCGTAAAGTAGGCACTAAAAATGTATACTCATCCTTTTCTATTCCTGTTACCACTCCCCTGCCTTTGTCGTTGAGGGCGCTATCTGGATTCAGTCCGTTATTTTTATAGCTGTTATCAGTAAACAAGGGTTCCTGATGGCAATCATTGCATTTTGATCTGAATAGCTCCATTCCTTTCCGCTCAGCCACCGAAAAAGTATCCTTGCCCTGCATATACCGGTCATACCGTGAATCTCCCGATATCAGCAAACCGGTAAACTGCGCCAGCGCTTTCAATACCCTTTCCGTACTGATAATTGTATCTCCATAGGCCCTTTCAAAATCAGCTCTGTACATAGCACTCAGCCTTAGCTTCTGCACCACATGGGGCATAGATTCGTCCATTTCCACTGGGTTGGTAATGGGGTTTATGGGCTGCAACTCCAGGCTGCCCACCCGGCCATCCCACATATATGCGTCTTTCCATATCAGGTTCTGCAGTGCCGGTACATTCCTCGTCCCAATCAACCCATTGATTCCATGGCTCAGCGGATGATCAAAATGCCCGAATGCCGCTATCCGCTGGTGGCAGCTTTCACAGCTTATGGTACTGTCTTTTGAGAGAATGGGATCATAGAACAACTTCCTGCCCAGCACAAATATTTCCGGCTTCAGTTTGTTGTCTTTAAACCTGTACAATGGTTTCGGGAAACCCGGCGGCACCTTAAGCTCCACATCTTTTTTGGTAATGGTAAAATAGGGGTTATCCGCGGTAAAGCCATAAAGCAGGCTGCTGAGTATCAGAATTGACAACAGTATGGCTTGCTTTCTTTTCATTTTTGTCTCAAGGATTTTGCAGCAACAGTTAAATATACTTTTTATACAACTTAATAAGCAGTTGAATAAACAGTTGTGCCACACTTTAAAAGTGTGGCACAACTACAAACCACTAATATTTACTTATTTTTCACTATCTTCTCCGTTACCACAGCATCCCCCGACACAAATTTCAAAATATACATCCCGGCAGCAATATCCGTCATGTCCATTGCATAGGCTATTGATGGCTGAAGGTCATAAATGGCCCGCAATGCCCTGCCGTTCATATCATAAAGGGTAGCTGTAACATTATTTACATTGCCGGCATCCATATAGATATAAGCAAAGTCTTGTACAGGGTTAGGAGCTATTACATACTTTATGGTTTTACCCGCCTGCTGATTTACAGCAAGAGAAGCAGGGGTATAAGTTGTATCCGGTCCGGCAGGTGTAATATGGGTACTGGTTGACCCTACAACACCATAATAAGTTGGCCCCAGCACAAACGGATAAGCTGGTTTCAGGCTGTCGTCTATAGTCACAAAATAGGCATAGGTGCCACCCGGGTATTCAGGTGTTACACAGGTACGGCCATTATGTACATCCAGGTCGCCCGATCCTGCGGTATAGATATAGTCATCTATACAATCACCCATAGGGTAAGTACTAACAGGTGGGCCACCTGCTGCCCTTGAGGTGGCAGTAGAGAGTATATAACTGCTCTTCATTCTTTTCACTGCTCCGGGAGTTGTTGCGCTGGCATATCCGTATGCTCCGTAAATAGGAAATCCATCAAATGCATAACCTATTAAAGGTGAATGATGCGTACTGTCGGCATCATTATACAGGCATTTGGGGTTCACATGGTTATGATAATCGCCTCCGGGTGCAGGGTGCCCCAGGCAGGAATCAAAACTCACGCCTTCAAAAATCAGAGCGTTCCTGTTCCACTGAGTGCCGGGCCCCATAGCCCATGCTGTACCGCTCCAGTGAAAACCATCTTCAGAATTAAAAATAGATACCCCGTTACTCCACAGCCCTATGGTTCCTAAACCTACCGCAGTTGCGGTTCCTGTATTTTGAACAGGGTGCCGTGGAAATTCACAAACAAAGTTTTGCCACGAAGGAATGTTGGGATTTGTTGGCCATGGCCCTATTGCATATAAAGGTATGCAGCCCGTGCTCACATACACTTCATTGGCTGAATACTGCACCAGCTGCACATTGGCTGTAAGGCTTGCATACCCGGTAAGGGTCGTATTCTGGAGCCAGCTGGTAATATCAGGGCCCACCTGGCCCATAACTACCGGAGTGTAAAATGCCATGGCAACACACACCGAAAAAAGCAATTTTTTAATCATAAAAAGGTATTTATATCCTGTTAGACGAAAATAGAGATAGAATCCTTCGGGTAGTGCATTTTTTTTATTGAATCTTCTCCAACAGATTTCCCTGTTAATGTCAGTTTGATAGAATCCTGTAGTGAAGATAAATATTTTATTGGCCTGCTAATTCGCCGGTCTGATAATTGTTCTGACCTTTTTTGCAGCATACAGCCGGCAGGTAATTATACTGCCAATTCTTTTTTGTAACCGAATGTTAATAAAACCAAGAAACTACAAATAAAAGTGGTTTTCTTTCTGATATTTCCTAACGAAATTAATTCAGCGCTCGTCAATATGAATAACTAAAAAATCACAAAAATGAAAAAAATCATTCCCTTCTTTCTATGTTGCCTGTTCTCAGCCGCTTCGCATGCGCAAACAGCTTCATTCACTTTAACCACTGCCCCGTGCCACGATGACGGGGTACTGACGGCCAATTTCACGGCCCTTACTCCGCCTCTTACCGTAACCTGGTCTACTTATGGCACACTTGGCACCACCATTACTCATACAGGCGTAGGAACATTGTCTGATGCATTGACCAGTTACTCCGGCGGCCCGGTC
>Ga0214164_1001395_pt1 | contig 13751 bp, 14 predicted proteins | sample TroBogepilimnion_13_FD_153003 | JGI IMG/M metagenome (GOLD analysis project Ga0214164, IMG submission 153003) | Freshwater microbial communities from Trout Bog Lake, WI - Practice 03JUN2009 epilimnion v4 | ecosystem: Environmental > Aquatic > Freshwater > Lake > Epilimnion/Euphotic zone ...
TATAGTAGGTTCGATCCCTACCCAATCCACCAAGTTTAGTAAAGAGATTGTTCAGGTTTAGTCCTGTGGTAGTTAACAATCCCGAGGCGTTGATAATATCTAGGCGTCCACCATATAAAAACATATTAAACGCCCAATCAGGGCGGTCCAGCGTCAACTGGGCAAAGTTGTATTTGACGGTACAACGGATTTAGTATGTTTCTATATGGTATGTAATGATACAAGAGGGAGTAATTGCCCTTCGAGTATGACCTAGAAGCGAGTGGACAAACGTGACTGTGGGCCACTAAGGTAGTCAACATTTATATCATATACGCAAACGTCAGCGTTAGGCGTGACATCTAGGAGAGACTGGCTCTATATAGAAACACATTAGAGTAGCGACTATTGTTGGAGGCGGTAACACGTAATTAGTGTGTTTCTATATGGGCTGATAGTGATAACGGGAGCACATGTGCTTTGCAAGCATGAAGTCGGGGTTCGATTCCCCGTCGGTCCACCAAATCTCACCCTTACATACGGTGTACAATAGGACAAGTAGTATGTAACCATATTGAAGCACATTAATTCATGGTGAAATGATTAGGTCTGACCGTCTTAATGTTTTTGCCTACGAAACAAGGTAAATAACCCCGCTCGTCACGGTTCTTGTAGTGTGTTTCAATATGGCGATGTAGCTCAATTGGTAGAGCAGGTTCTTCATACGGACAAGGTTGGGAGCTCGTATCTCTCCTTCGCCACCAAATTGTTGGGGATTAGTTAAATGGTATAACAATGGATTTTGATTCCATCATCATAGGTTCGATTCCTATATCCCCTGCCAAATTTATGCCGTGGTAGCTCTCTGGGTAGAGTACCTCACTGTCGATGAGACCTAGGCGGGTTCGATTCCCGTCCACGGCGCCAATTCTGTCCTTAGCACAACTGGATAGTGCACTAGGCTACGAACTTAGAGGTTGGGGATTCGAGTTCCTCAGGACAGGCCAATTTGCCCCTTTAGTTAAATGGTATAACAGTTGATTTGTAATCATCTATTGGCAGTTCGATTCTGTCAAGGGGCACCAGATATATACCCGTGTAGCTCAATGGCAGAGCAAAGTGCTGATAACGCTGAGACAGAAGTTCGATTCTTCTCATGGGTACCAATTATAAATCGAACTTCTACTAAATAACTATATCAAGTTATAATAGAGGTTCAAAATGTTTAAATGTTTAAGATGTGAAAAGGAACATGACGGTTCTTTTGCTTCGGGAAAATATTGTTCGTTACCGTGCGCTAATTCTAGGGGTCCAAGAACGGATGAGTTCAAAAAGAAAGTATCTAAAAAATTAACTGGTACATTACCTTGGAATACAGGCCAACAATTAAGTGATATACATAAAAATAGTATATCAAAAGGTATGAAAGGTAAAAATAATAATCCTAGTAAATTTACAAATGCTGATGTGTTTGTTGAAGATAGTTCTTATCCAAGAATTGGAATTAAGAAAAGGATATTAAAAGATAAGTTATTAGAATATAAATGTGCTTGTTGTGGAAATGAAGGAACACATAATGGTTTAAAATTGGTATTACAATTGGACCATATAAATGGTGTTAATAATGACCATAGGTTAGAAAATTTAAGATTTTTGTGTCCGAATTGTCACACACAACAAGATACATATGCGGCTAAGAATAGACATAATGTTTTTAGAAAACCTAAAAAATATGTTTAATATAATCTCGGTGTAGTTCCAATTGGCAGAACGTTGATCTCCAAAATCAAATGTTGGGAGTTCGAATCTCTCCACCGAGGCCAAGAATTATTAAAAAGGTGGTTGATATGAAAAAATTTAACATACAGGAAGTAAAAGATTTTCTACTTACTCAAGGACCAGACACTAAAGTTTACCTCGGTGCGGACTCTGAGCGTATAAGAATCAATGGCGTTTGGTACGCTGACTATGCTTTGGCTGTAGTTGTTCATATTGACGGATGCCATGGTTGTAAAATCTTTGGTTTTGTGGAACGTGAATTAGATTACGACCACAAGAAAAGTAAACCATCAATGAGGTTGATGAGCGAAGTTTACAAAATTTCAAACTTGTTCCAAGAAATGCAAGATGTACTAGAAGATAGACACGTTGAAGTTCATTTAGACCTTAACAAGTCCGATGAGTTCGGTTCGTCTTGTGTAGTACAGCAAGCTATTGGTTATATCAAAGGTACCTGTAACATGGAACCAATGGTGAAACCAAACGCACCAGCTGCTTCATTCTGTGCTGACCGTCTTAAACGGATTCTAGCAGAGCAAGAAGCTGTTGTTTAATTTATGCAGTTGTTAGTTTAGTGGTAAAACCTCGGGTTGTGATTCCGATATCATGGGTTCGATTCCCATACTTCTGCCCATTTTTATTATAAGGATTTTTATGATTTATTCCCCATTACATGATAAGTTAGTCATTCAACGTATTACACCAGTAAAAGAAACCGCTTCAGGTATCATTTTACAATCATCAGTAGAACCAGATAGAGCAGTAGTAGTTGCTGTAGGTCCAGAAGTAGATGAGGTGGCCGTTGGTGAAGAATTGTTAATCAATTGGAATGGTGCCATAAAAATCAAAGACGATTTATACTCAATGCGTATTGAACACGTAATTGGTGTATATGAAGATAATGCCTCGGTAGTTTAATGGTAGAACGGCATCCTTACACGGTGCATACGGGAGTTCGATTCTCCAACGAGGTACCATTTGCAACTTTAGCTGATGTGGTCATAGCGGTGGTCTGAAGAGCCATTGAAACAGGTTCGATTCCTGTAGGTTGCACCAGATGCCCTGGTGGTGGAATTGGTAGACACACTGGTCTTAGAAGCCAGCGCCAAAAGCATGAGAGTTCGAGTCTCTCCTAGGGCACCATTATTATGCGGGTATAGGCCAATTGGTAGAGTCAACAGATTTAAACCCTGTAAAGTGTGAGTTCGAATCTCACTACCCGCACCAGGCCCCTGTGGACAAATTGGTAAAGTCGCCTCTCTCAAACAGAGGAGTATAATATATCCGTTCGAATCGGATCAGGGGTACCAGTTGCCAAAGGCACATATATAGTATATAATACAAACAAATGCGGGATTAGTTTATTGGTAAAACAGAACCTTGCCAAGGTCCAGTGATGAGTTCGATTCTCATATCCCGCTCCAAATACCATGCGGAATTAGTTTAGTGGTAAAACTGGAGATTTCCAATCTTCTGTCAACAGTTCGATTCTGTTATTCCGCTCCAAATTTGCGGTCTGTCTAGGACAGGTTAGAGTTCCCCTCTGATAGTTCGGTGCAATTCCGAAGGACCGCTCCATCTTTACACACTCCTGACATATTTTCAAACCTAAATATAGGCTTATAATACTTTTCCGGGGGTTTTTATGCTCGACTACCTCAAATCTCTTTTTAAAAAGGAACAAACTATGTCACACCATGTAAAATTACATAAGTTAATCAACGGTGAATTGCGTACATTCGCTTTTGCTTTTGAAACACTAGAACACGCTAAAGCTTTCTTAGAAAATACACCAGATGCACATTCTGCTCAAGTATATGAGAATGGCAATATTGTGCACACTGTAGAACCGACACCACCTGCACCAGTAGAAGTACCAGCTCCCGTAGTAGATACAACTCCTGCACCAACACCTGAAGTTGCATCAGCACCAGTTGCTGAAACACCAGCACCTGCTCCAGTAGAAGCAGCTGCACCAGTTGTTGAAGCACCTGTTACACCAGCTCCAGTTGCTGAGACTCCTGCACCAGTTGCTGAAACACCAGCACCTGCTCCAGTAGAAGCAGCTGCACCAGTTGTAGAAACACCAGTAGCTGAAGCAGCTGTTCCTGTTGAAACTGCACCAGCAACTACAGAAACACCAGCAGCACCTGCAGCTTAATTAAATTGACGGAATAATTGTTCCGCTTCAGGTATTCTGGTCTTTGTGCTACGACTACCAAGTACAATAATTATTCTATCATTTATTGTCATCATTAAACACCCGCCAGCGGGGAATGTCCAACCGGTTTTACTTACCACAATGTTGTGATTTTTCTCTACTAGCGGGTTTGTGTTTGTAAATGGCACCCAATTATCATTGACTAATATTTTTACTTGGTATTCTTTACTAAACTCTGTAACTTCTTTATAATTTGTTGCTTCTTTGGCCAATAGAATTAAATCTCTAGCGGTACTTACATTATCTTTATCTAAACCGGTAGGTTCAACTACAGAAGTGTTAATCATACCTATAGATTTTGCTTTATTATTCATAGCTAAGATACAAGCATCATAACCATTTGGATAATTTTCACAAAGAGTTAAAGAAGCCCTATTATCTGACGATACTAAAGCCATCTCCATTAATGACTTTCTGGTAATCTTTTGATTTTTTCTAGGAAGTTTATCTCTAAGTTTTGTGGAAAGAGTTAGTACTTCTGATGGATTTTGTTTGGCATCTAACACAGTAATTATGGTTAGAAGTTTAGTAATACTGGCTATTGGTCTCACTTCATCAATGTTTTGTGAATCATAAATTTTGCCAGTAGTATCTGCCACTACCCATGATTTGGCCGTTAGTGGTTTTGAATTACAAAAAAATGCGAATGTTAATAAGAAAATAAATAATAGACGAGACAATTAAAACCTCTTTTTGCTTTGATGAATGAATATTTATGGATGCTTTCATAAACATATTTTTCAATCACCAAATGCGTTTCACAACAAAACTTTTAGAATACTTAGAAACAATAGAAAGTGTTGGTAAATTCTTCCTATTATTTCTTTTATTTGGTCTTGTCGCTTCTGCGGCCGTTTTATTCCTCTTCTGGTGGGCTCTCAAAAGTCGGCTTCTTTGATTTCTCAATATATTCCAGAATCTCTCTCTTACGAATTTCCTGCAAAGCATATTGATTTGTGTGTTCTTTAAGACCTGGATATCGTTTCTCGGCATCATGTGCAATATAGGCAAACATACAACCCATTGCAAAAATTATAGCTAGAAACAGTCCACCAAAATATGCATCCGCTTTTAGTGTTTTCATAAAGCGTTCTTTTCTTCTTGCATCGGCCGCTTCCATTTTCATTCGCTTGGCAATAAGAATCTTTTCTTGTGAACCAAGTTCTTCCATCATCTTGTTCACATCGGTCCATAGAGCACCAAGTTCTGGTGGGCTTTGATACACAACCAACTCACGTAAATCTACAGACATTTGTTCTAATTTCTTTTTCATTAGAACACGTTGCAGAGCACGTTTACCAAGACTAGCTCCACCTTCATAAAGGTGTGTCTTAGAATGTTTTTCTTCTTCCTCTAAAACAGTTTTGCATTTGTGGAAAGCATCAAAGAATTCGCCAAGTTTTTCGCCAATTTCAGTATAAACATCATCCGTTTCTCCACCCTTTTTATTGAGCTCGATGATTTCATTTTTCTTTTCGATGTATTGTTTGCGTTGCTCTGGTGTGGGAGGTTTATCTTTATGATTTTTATTGAACTGGTCGTCAAGATCCTTGAGGACACCTTTAACGTCCCCAGCAGCACCTTTAATATCTTTGTAGAGTTGGCAACCTTTTTTGACAGCAGACACAGCCGCATTTGCCATTGCGAATAGCGTAATCGGATCCACGGTTCTATATGACCTTTGTTATTTTCACCTATAATAAAATGATGGTAAAGTTAACAGGAACTGCTTGACAGTTCAGACGAAATCATATATACTAATGTATTATTTATATTGGAGTTATTATGGCAATTAAAGTTTTGAAGTTGACTTCTGGTGAAGATGTGTTAGGAGATGCCGAAATAGTTTCGGGAGAATGGTGTGTTACCAATCCTGTGGCCATCTCAATTGTACGTGGTAAAGATGGAAGTCCTAACGTAGGTTTGGCACCATTTCCACTCCATGCCGAACCTCCTGTGACTGGTAAAGATACGAAATTTGCCATACCTATCTCAAGTGTAGTATACTCTTATACACCAGCACAAGATTTTATTGATAATTACAATCAAGTCTTTGGTGCCGGCATCATCGTTCCTAAAACACCACAAATTATTACAGGTTAATGTCAACATTTTACACTAACGTTCAGTCAGTTGGTGGACATATTCTCTATCGTGGAATCAAAAACGGTAAGAGAGTACAGGCCAAACTAGACTACGAACCATGTCTCTATCTCCCATCAAACAAACCAACACAATTCAAAAATCTTAAAGGCGAATTCCTTAACCAGAAACGCTTTGACTCTATCTATGATGCGAGAGAGTATCTTAAGAAGTTTGAAGATGTGGGTGGTTCCTTGGTCTATGGCCAGAATCGTTTTGAGTATGCATACATTGCAGAGCACCATCAAGGTATGGTTGACTATGACTTCGATAAAATCTCGGTTGCATTTATAGATATTGAGGTTGGATCAGAAAATGGTTTCCCTGATCCATACGAAGCAAACGAACCAATCACAGCCATTTGTCTTACATTCTTAAACGGATCAACACACGTTTGGGGTTGTGGTGACTATGAAGTACAAGGTGATGAGAAGTATCACAAATGCCGTGATGAATGGACTTTGTGTAGAGAGTTCTTATCATTCTGGCAGGCCAATTATCCTGATGTGTTAACTGGTTGGAACACAGAGTTCTTTGATATACCATACATTGTTAATCGTTTCAGACGTATTCTTGGTGAGAATGAAACCAAGAAATTATCTCCATGGCAATATCTACCTGAACGTAAAGTTATCAACATGGGTCGCCAAATGATTCATTACTTGATGACTGGTATAGCCTGTTTAGACTATATCGAACTATACAAATGGTATGCACCTGGCGGTAAGTCACAAGAATCATACAAGTTGGATGCTATTGCAAACGTAGAACTTGGTGAACGTAAATTGTCCTATGATGAATATGATAACTTACACGCCTTGTATCGTTTGAACCACCAAAAGTTTATTGAGTATAATATCAAAGACGTACAATTGGTTTTAAGATTAGAAGATAAACTTAAGTTGGTTGAGATGGCGGTAACTCTGGCTTATGATACAAAGTCCAATATGGATGATGTGTTTGCTCAGACTAGAATGTGGGATGCAATGACTTATTCCTATCTGTTGGAAAAGAATATCATTGTACCACCAAGAGTTGTGAGAGAGAAGACAGAAGCCTTTGAAGGTGCCTATGTTAAAGACCCACAAGTTGGTCTACACAATTGGGTTGCCTCATTTGACTTGAACTCTTTGTATCCTCACTTGATGATGCAATACAATATCTCTCCAGAGACTTTGATTGAGCCTGGTGATTATACGGAGGAGATGCGAGATGTAATATCTCAAGCACCAAGTGTTGAGAAGATGTTACTGAAGAAGGTTGATACTTCTAAACTGAAAGGTGTTACAATGACACCAAACGGTCAATTCTTCCGTACAGATGTCACAGGTTTCTTGCCCAAGATGTTGGAAGAAATGTATGAAGATAGAAAGAAGTTTAAAAAACTCTATCTACAAGCTAAACAAGAATTGGAGAATGAAAAAGATGTCTCAAAAAGATATGCAATTGAAAAACGAATCGCTAAGTACAATAATTTACAATTGGCCAAAAAGGTCTCTCTCAACTCCGCTTACGGTGCTTTGGGAAGTCAGTACTTTAGGTTCTATGACCTACGCATGGCACTTGGAGTTACTACGGCAGGCCAGTTATCAATTCGTTGGATTGAAGCAAAGATAAACGAGTACATGAACAATCTGCTAAAGACAGATAAAGATTATGTCATTGCATCTGATACCGATTCTATTTACCTGAGACTTGGTGAATTGGTTGATACTGTGTTTGATAAAGACCAACAAATGAATATCAATCGTATGATATCATTTATGGATAATGTATGCGAGAAGAAGATTCAACCATACATTGATAAGTGTTATAAAGAGTTGGCTGATTATGTCCATGCTTATGCACAAAAGATGCAGATGAAACGTGAAGGTTTATCTGACAAAGGTATCTGGACTGCCAAGAAACGTTATATTCTTAATGTGTATAACAATGAAGGTATTTGGTACAATGAACCTGACCTGAAAGTTATGGGACTTGAAATGATTAAGTCTTCCACTCCATCTATTGTACGTGAGAAGATGAAAGAGGTAATCAAGTTGATGGTATCTGGTACAGAACAAGACGTACAGGATTTCCTGGCAAAATTCAGAGCAGAGTTCAGTAAATTACCGGCAGAAGATATATCTTTTCCTAGAGGTGTGAATGGACTTAGAGAGTACTCGGATCCTACAACCTTGTATAAAAAAGGTACGCCAATTCATGTGAAAGGTGCATTGTTATATAACAAAGCCTTGATAGACCGAGGTCTTGAAAAGAAGTATCCTATGATACAATCCGGTGAAAAGATTAAATTTACCTATCTTAAAACACCAAATCATTTCCAGGATACCGTGATATCTTTCCCTGGTAGGTTACCGACTGAGTTTGGGCTTGACAACTGTATAGACTTTGAGTTACAATATGAGAAATCGTTTTTGGAACCCATCAAAGTTATTCTTGATTGTATGGGCTGGAAAACAGAACAGGTGAGCTCACTACAGGACTTCTTTACATGATATTTTTGACATTCTTAACGGCACTAGCATTGTCTGCCGTTTCAGCATACTTCTCTGTGGTCGGTATGGCATCAATTTTCCCTGGTGCTTACTGGCCTATTATTCTTATGTTCTCCATTATTGAGGTTGCTAAAGTAGTAACTATATCATGGACGTATCGTAATTGGGACAATGCACCACACACTTTGAAATATCCTTTCATTTGTGGTGTTGTTGTGTTGATGATGTTCACTTCAATGGGTATCTTTGGTTTCTTATCAAAGGCTCATTTAGAACATTCTGCTGATGTGGGACCTATTGTTGATAAGGTGGCATTAATTGATGAGAAGATTAGAATTGAGAAGGACAATATAAATGAGTATCGTAAGAATATCAAACAGCTTGATGACACAGTTGACCAAATCATGGGCCGTTCAGACTCGGAAAGGGGTGCGGAGAATTCGTATAGGATACGCAAAACCCAATCGAAAGAACGTAATGAGTTGGCTTCGAATATCGAGTCATCGCAGAAGCATCTCAACCAACTTAATGAAGAAAAGGCTCCGTATTCTAATCAATTGCGGAAAGCTGAATCCGATTTTGGTCCAATCAAATATGTGGCGGAATTAATCTATGGTTCGGACGATAGAAGTATCATTGATAAGGCAGTTCGATTATTGATTATAATGATTGTATCTGTATTTGATCCATTGGCAGTATTGTTATTGATTGCGGCTAACTATTCTTTACACAGAGAAGTGGAAACAAAGAAAGTAGAAACGGCCGTAAAGTCTACACCTATAGCCGAAACACCTGATATTCCAGTTTTCATTACACCTAATGTTGCAGAACCACCACAATGGAAGACAACAATAGAAGTGCCAAAAGAAAATATAGCAAATATAACATCAGCAGGTGTGGCCACAACTACATATGATTATGACGAACCTTTTGCATTTAAACCAAAGAGCAAAGGTGTTGATGGTGGTGATTTTTAAAAGGAAATAAAATGAGTATATTAGATAAAATTAAAAAGAATAGTAGTATCAAAGAATCTGCTATTCTATCCAAATCAAAGTTCTTCACCGAGAAGGATATGATACCAACGGCAATTCCAATTATCAATGTGGCATTGTCTGGTAAATTAGATGGTGGTCTTACACCAGGTCTTACAATGTGGGCAGGTCCATCAAAACACTTTAAGACTGCTTTTTCACTTTTGATGGCAAAATCTTATCTGGACAAATATGAAGATGCGGCTCTCTTATTCTATGACAGCGAGTTTGGAACTCCTCAGTCTTACTTTGATTCGTTTGGTATTGACACTAACCGTGTTCTACATACACCACTTACTGACATCGAACAGTTAAAGTTTGATGTGATGCAACAGTTAACTCAACTAGAACGTAAAGATAAACTGATTATCATTATTGATTCAATCGGTAATCTTGCATCTAAGAAAGAAGTTGATGATGCATTAGAAGGTAAATCTGTGGCTGATATGTCAAGAGCCAAACAAGTTAAATCATTGTTTAGAATGGTAACACCTCACCTGACAATGAAAGATATACCAATGATTGTCGTAAATCATACCTACAAAGAAATTGGTATGTTCCCTAAAGATATCGTAGGTGGTGGTACAGGTTCATATTACTCTGCTGATAATATCTTTATTCTTGGTAGACAACAAGAGAAAGAAGGTACTGAAGTTGTTGGTTACAATTTCATTATCAATGTAGAAAAGAGTCGTTATGTCAAAGAGAAATCTAAAATACCTGTTACTGTTTCTTTTGATGGAGGCATTAGCAAGTGGTCTGGTTTACTTGATATTGCGTTGGATTCAGGCCATGTAGTTAAACCTGCTAATGGTTGGTACTCACGTACTGATGATGATGGTGTTGTTGAAGAAAAGAAATACCGTATCAAAGAAACTGATACCAAAGAATTCTGGATGCCAATTCTTAAAAAGAAATCTTTCCAAGAACATATCGAACACAAATACCGTATTGCTTCCGGTAATATCATGCAAGGTGATATTGATGAGGCTTTTGAAATTGAAACAAGTAATGGTGTTGAATGACAGAAGGATTAGATTATGAGTTTGTATTTCCTGAGGGAAGTACAACCGAAACACACATCAAATTAATTACAGGTAAATATGCAGGCACCGTCTTTAAGTATGGCAAGGTAAAACTCCTAGAACATAATGACGGGCCCCATTTACATTTTGCTTTTGATGTGATACAATCTCCAGTGATGAAGCCTAAGAAACTTCAAAAAAATGAGGAGTTCACACAATATTTGTTTGAACTTCTCTTAGAACTTATGGCTGATAGTGACGAGGAAATAATTGATGAAACTGGAACAGACGATATTAAAGAACCTGATTTACAATGAAGACTATTTACGCAAGGTTCTCCCCTTCATTAAAGATGAATACTTCACAGACAAAACTGAAAGGATGTTATTCACCGAAATCTCTGAATTTGTTTCGAAATATAACACTACACCAACGATTGAAGCAATTGGATTGGCCGTCAAAGAAAGGCGAAATCTTTCAGATGACGAAGTGGAAAAGTCCGAATCTTATTTACAAGAGATTGCATTGGCTAAGGGAGAAGAATCCAAGATACAATGGCTTATTGAAAAGTCGGAAGCCTTTTGTCAAGAGAGGGCAATCTACAATGCAGTATTGGGCTCTATTAGCATTTTGGACGGTAAGGATAAAACCCACGATAAAGGTCAGATTCCCAAGATATTATCGGACGCTTTGGCGGTAACATTTGACAGTTCTGTTGGCCATGATTACTTGGAAAATAGTGATGAACGATATGAATTCTACCACAGACATGAAGAACGAATTCCTTTTGACTTGGAATTCTTTAACAAGATTACAAAAGGTGGTCTTCCTTCCAAAACTCTTAATATTGCTCTTGCTGGTACCGGTGTTGGTAAGTCCCTTTTTATGTGTCATTGTGCCGCTGGAGCTATGTCGTTGGGTAGAAATGTTCTTTACATTACTATGGAAATGGCTGAAGAACGTATTGCGGAAAGAATAGATGCGAATCTATTGAATGTGACCGTTGACGATTTAAACTCTTTACCAAAGGATATGTACGACAAGAAGATTGCCAAGATGAAAGAGAAGACGACTGGCAAATTAATTATCAAAGAATATCCAACTGCCTCGGCTTCTGCAACTCACTTTAGGACATTATTAAATGAGCTCAATCTCAAAAGGTCGTTTACACCTGATATTATTTTCATTGACTATCTCAATATTTGCTGTAGTTCTCGTATCAAAGCCGGAGCCAACGTCAACTCCTACACCTATGTTAAATCAATCGCAGAAGAATTGCGAGGTCTTGCCGTTGAGTTCGGAGTACCAATTGTATCTGCTACACAAACAACACGAAGTGGTTATGGAAGTTCCGATCCAGGACTCGAAGACACGAGTGAGTCTTTTGGTTTGCCAGCTACAGCCGACTTGATGTTTGCTTTGATTACAAGTGAAGAACTAGAAGAACTTGGCCAATTGATGGTCAAACAATTGAAGAATAGATATTCTGATCCAACCACTCATAAAAGATTCGTTATTGGTATTGACCGTGCAAAAATGAGACTTTATGATGTTGAACAAACAGGACAAGATGGACTGGCCGATGCAGGACAACCTTCACAGAAACCTAAAAAGAACTTTGATGGATTTAAAGTATGACCTTAACTAAAGAACAAGCATTACATTGTCTTAATGCGTTTGAAGATTACTTCGGCAACTTTGACCGTATTGACCAATATATGCGTGACCAGAAACTAAACTCTCTGTCTGGTATGTCATCTAATCCATTATTTCCTATTGAAGATGATTTGTTTAGTGATTTCACTATGCATCCTAATGATATGGATATCGAAGTGTGTGAGGCTCCTGGTGATGAGTGGGAACAACTATTGAACATTACCAGTTCCCATGTGAATATTGCACCTGTTGGTCGTAATATAAAACTGGCAGTCAAAGAAAAGACTACAGGAAAGTATCTAGGATTCATTAGACTTGGTTCACCAGTAATCAACTGTAAACCTAGAAATGATTTGCTTGGACAAGTGTTTACGCAACAACCTGAATGGGGTAAACGATTCAACAACTCCGCAATGATGGGTTTTGTGATTGTACCTACACAGCCGTTTGGTTTCAATTATCTTGGTGGCAAACTTCTGGCTGCCATTTGTTGTTCTCATGCAGTCCGTGAGATTGTAAACAAAAAATACAATATGAACCTTTGTCTATTTGAGACTACCAGTTTGTATGGTTCATCTAAGACAGTATCACAATATGATGGTATGAAACCATATATCAGATATAAAGGTCTAACCGATTCAGACTTCTTACCGATGATGCACGGTAAACCTTATGATAATCTAAGAGACTATGTACAAGATATTGTTGGTGAATTGGTTGAGAAAGATGCTTCTAGTAAGAAGTTGAAGATTACAATGAAGATTGTCTCCTTGACTAAGGCTGCCTTGAAAGGTACAGATGACTTTACCAGATTCACCACAATCATTGATAATGCCAAGAACTTGACCGAACAGAAAAGGTACTATACCTCGAATTATGGCTTTAAGAATTTTGTTGATTATGTAAATTGTAAAACGGATGTGTTGGTAAAAGACGACAACTATGACAAGTTTGAGTTGGAGAATGTTGTACAATGGTGGAAAAACAAGGCATCTAATAGATTTGATACTCTTAAGGCTGAAGGTCGTTTGAGAACTGAACTAGAAGTGTGGACTTCAGGAAAGGACATCCAAATTATTAGATAAATACTTTCATTTGAGGTCTAAATGGCATACACATTCTTCCCTGAATCAGCTACTGATATAAAAACCACATTAAGGGGTGACAAGGCCAAAATTGATGAAATTATTACCGTATATGGATACTTACATAAAAAATTTCCAAAAGTTAAATCTCCAATTAATATTGATCCAGCATCCATATCTAAGATTAATATAACTAGAGATTTACAGACAGATATTGATATTGCAGAAATAAAAAGAGCGACTAAATTTACCAAAATAACCATGAAATTTGGTTCTGGTTCTGCTGGTGGTAGAGGTGTGCAAAACAAAGGTAATGCTTATGAAGGTATCTT
>Ga0214164_1001398_pt1 | contig 13745 bp, 13 predicted proteins | sample TroBogepilimnion_13_FD_153003 | JGI IMG/M metagenome (GOLD analysis project Ga0214164, IMG submission 153003) | Freshwater microbial communities from Trout Bog Lake, WI - Practice 03JUN2009 epilimnion v4 | ecosystem: Environmental > Aquatic > Freshwater > Lake > Epilimnion/Euphotic zone ...
TGCATATATTTAAGTATTAAAAATAATATGATAATTATTATAATTAACTTACGGAATTACTTATAAATCTTCGCTGAAGTTTTTTCAATAAAGGACTTTGGCAGTAAATTCATAAATAAAACACTCAATTTATTAATGAAGCCGGGCACTATTTCCGTTTTGCCTGCCAGCATTTTTTGCACTCCGATCGTAGCCACCTCCTCAGCAGTCATGTTCACCTTTTTGGCTGCTTTCAGTGCCTTCTCTTTTATTTTTGCACGGCTCACAAACTCAGTATCGGTAGCTCCGGGAGAGAGGCAACTAACAGAAACCGATGTTCCGGCCAGCTCGTGTTTTAATGCCCGGCTATAGTTTAAAACAAAAACCTTGGTTGCAGCATACAGGTTCATGCCTGGCATTGCCACATGGGCTATTACGCCTGAGATATTGAGTATGTAGCTTTGGGGTTGTTGCTTAAGCATGGGCAGAAACACCTGGCACATGGCCACCAGTGTGGTCATATTGAGCTGCATCATGTTTTTATTATCGGCCAGCTCATAATCTTCAAAATTGCCACACAGGCCATAGCCTGCATTATTGACCAGAACAGAAACTGTATAATTATTGCTCTGGCACCATTGAAACACCTCTGCTTCCGAATTGGCTTTTGAGAGATCGGTGGCAAGATAAAACAGCTGAACGGAGCATGCATTTTTTAATTCCTTTGTCACAGCTTCCAGCAGGCTTCCGGAGCGGGCCACGAGCAATATATCGTAACCTTTTTTTGCCAGTTCTGCAGCAATTGATTTTCCTATCCCTTTGCTTGCCCCGGTTATCAATGCGTATGACATAAGCTATGATCAGATTGTGATTACCAATAATTTTTTTGCAACGGAAAAGTAATGATTATAAGCCGGCCTTAATCAGTTAGCTTGTTAAAAACAATATATACTTTTCGTTTTTCCAGCACTTTCCTGGCACACCAGAAACAGCCGAAAGCAAATACCGGAGCTACAACCACATCGATGGTATAGTGCACATGCTGCACCAATAACAAAACTCCGGTATTGATACTTGCAGCCAATACATAGCGCCGGTCATACCTTTTTTTCAAACAAAGAAAAATCAAAAATAAAGTAGAGGTGTGGCCGGAATAGAACAAGTCCTTTGTAATGAACCTGCCATTATAGGCTATATTGCTCAGCGGGTCTTTAAGTGCAATAAGGCTGCCTGGAGCATTTAAGGGCAGCAGGCTGATAGTAACAATGCGGGAAGCACATAGCAGAATATAGGCCAGCAAAAAAGTAAGAAACATATTTGGATCGGCAGATGCCCTGATAACGGCCAGAATAACCGAACTCCAGATGAAAACAAGAATAAAAACCGAGACATTTACAGCAGGCAAGAAATTTAAAACGCGGTCATTAAATATCATGCCTTGACGGGCTTCTATGACATCGAAAAAATGAGACATGCAGGCCAGAATAAGCATTATTGCAGCTAACTGGAGTATTAAATATTTTCTGAAGGGCTGCTGATGGACTGCAATTTTCCAATTATTCATCAATAAAAAAGTATTGTAAGATTTTCCCGATGCGACATCACTACAGGTAACAAAATAACTGATTAGTCGAATCTGAACATTTTATTCATTTTGTGGTAGAAAGGAGTTTTAGTTTCTGGCATCCGGATATCCTGCTTACCACAGATTAATGGTATGTACATTACCCTTCTCCTGCTTTTTGCCCCGGTATGGGGTGATTTGGCTACCCGGTGCCACAACCGACCATCGTGCAATACCAGGTCTCCGGCCTTTGCTACAACGAGCAGTTCATCGGGATCAACCTTCTTATCAACCACTTGTCTTTTCCGGAACATCATGCTCCAGAAAGATTGGGTATGCGTACCGGTAAGGATCCTTAATCCACCATTTTCCTCACCCGAATCATCGAAATAAACACCCACATTAATCATGGGCAACACCTTCCGCAGCATCAGAAAATCCCTGAGCACATCGGTATGCCAGCCCATTTGCTTATAAATACTGTTCTCTACATTTACAAAATAATTGCAAACGGCGCCATCCTTTTCATCAGTACTCAAGCGGCTGGGGTAATCAGGAATAAATTGTTTAAGTTGCTCAAAAACAGGGTGGGAATATAGTTTCTCCACCTCCTTAGCTACCTTATTGGTAAAGGCCAGCCTCTGAACTATTATGTTATTATTTTCATCAACTCCATATTTCAATGGAATTCCGTTTATTTTATCAATCCTGTTATCAATAATATACTTGTGGGCTTCAGCAACAGAGGCCCAGATGACCTTTAATTGATCTTCAGACAAAAATTTTTCGAAATGAACAAACCCATATTTTTTATAAAAATCTAAATGTTCCTGTGCAATACCGTCTTTTAATGAAAATATCTTATTAACCTCATTCATCCCGAATTATATTTATCATACAGATTATTAAGTTTAATTACCTTCCTGCTTACTGAATTAAATTTGAAATAAAGTAATCGTTCATTTTTATTAGTTAATGATAAAAATTTCTGAACTCAAACCTTTTGCCAGGTTATACCAAATCATCTGAAACCAAACCAATATTATCAATTACCCACTCTTGCTTATGAGCTTGTTTAGCCAAATAAATAACAATTAATTAATGTACACTATAGCAATATTACAAAATAAAATGACAAAACGAAACCGGCTACCGGCTTATAAAATTGAAATAATAAAATTCAGACAGGAAAACATGCTGCAGGAAGCTAGCATGCTGATAATAAAACAAATGTTCAACCGCCTTATTTCGTCGGAATTTATTATTGCTAAAAAAAGTTCCAATCAGTTCTACCGGCCCTACAATCCATATCGGGCAGCAAATCAGAAAGGTAATTTCGGCACAGGAACATTCAAAACCGGTAATTTTACAAAAAATGCAGCCATATGCACAACAGCACCAGGAGATTCAGCAACAGAGTGGAAGATTATGTAAAATACCGGCCAGGCTACCCTGCCGGAATCATAGATTTTCTGAAAAATAAGTATGCACTCACTCCAGACAAGGTAATAGCTGATATAGGCGCAGGAACGGGAATTTCTTCAGCCTTGTTCCTGGATGCCGGGTACCCGGTTATAGCCATAGAGCCAAACAAGGAAATGAGAGAAAAAGCAGTTGAGCTGCTGGGCGCCTATCCCGGATTTACTATACAAGATGGCACTGCTGAAAACACCGGACTGGATGCAGGAAAGGTAGATATAATAATTGCCGGACAGGCTTTTCACTGGTTTGATGCAATAAAGGCAAAAGTGGAATTTGAACGGATTCTAAGACCGGGTGGTATTATCGTTCTGGTATGGAATGACCGGAAGACAACATCGGATTTTGAACAGGATTATGAACAACTGATCAACCTTCATTCATCTGATTACAAAGAGATCAATCACCGGAATATTGATGATGAAAAAATTTCCGCTTTTTTCAGCCCGGAGCCCGTTCACCTTGAGGTATTTGCCAATAAGCAGGTATTTGATTTTGAAGGGTTGAAAGGAAGGCTGTTGTCTTCATCTTATATGCCTGCATTTGATGAAGAAGGATATGGGCCAATGATAGCGGACCTGAAAATCCTTTTTGACAGATATCAGCAAGATGGGTTGATAACTATTAATTATGACACAAAGGTTTATGTGGGGAGACTATAATTTTCCGATTTAATAGAAGGCACAAGTGATTATTAGAAAAGCGTGGCTTCCCAAAAGATTAAAGGAGGAGATAAATTGCTTATTACCCTACATCAATCATCACTGACTTCATAGATATCGAAGCCATATCGAACTGGCTGTTGAAGAAAGTTACTTTATCATTCTTTTGCTGCAGCCCAAGGATATAAAACAACGGCAACAGATGTTCATAGGTGGGATGTGCCATAGTGGCTGTGTTACCTAAAACCTTCTGGTAATTCATTATTGAAGCATGGTCGCCTTTTTCTATCCACTCTGTAAATCTGCCGTCGAATTCCCGCGCCCAGTCATACACCTTATTGCCACCGCTCCAGTCAATCTCGCGCAGATTATGCACCAGGTTGCCACTGCCTATTATCAGCACTCCTTTATCGCGCAGCTTGTTCAGTTGTTTGCCTATTTCGTAATGATAAGTTGGCGGCTGATCGTAGTCCAGACTCAGTTGATAAACCGGTATATCTGCTGCAGGGTACATTGGTAGCAGCACACTCCAGGTACCATGATCCAGACCCCAGGATTCATCGGTTTGAATATGGCTGTAGTTTACCATTTCAGCAGTCAGCTTTGCCAACTCAGGGGTGCCGGGTGCCGGGTATTCCTGGTCAAACAACTTCTTCGGGAAACCCCCGAAATCATGTATCGTTTTGGGATGGCTCATTGCCGTAACCCTTGTACCCTTGGTTGTCCAGTGTGCCGAAACCGATAAGATAGCTTTAGGCCTGGGCAATGTTTTTCCCATAGCCTGCCAGCTCCTGTGGTAGCTGTTATCTTCTATTGCATTCATCGGACTGCCATGACCAATAAACAACACAGGCATTCTTTCGGTGGGGGCAAGATAACTGCCCAGTTTCTCTAATGCGGATAATGTACTCATACCTGATATTTGCGCCAGGGCCAGCAGGCCCCCGGCTTTTAGTATTGTGCGCCGGTTCATGATTGGTATTTCAAAAATAATTCAAATTAAGGTTGAATTCCAAATAAAAGTCAAAGTTACGTGTATGTACATTTAATTAAAAATCCAATTTACAATATAGCCATAAAGGGTATTTATAATTCCTCAAGGTGTCCAGCACTTGAATGTGTTGGACAACTGAATATACTCAGCAGCTTTTTTTACCTAACTTTATCTCTATGCCTGCCAAAACCAACTCAGCTCCTATAGAGCATTTATCGAAAGACAAAAAACTGCTGCCATTGCTGCAAACATTGGAACCCTACCAGCTTAAAAAGCGTAAGAATGTCTGTCTGAGGCTGTGTGCTTCTATAATGAGCCAGCAACTGTCCACAAAGGTAGCTGAGGTGATTTTCAAACGCTTCCTGGAGCTCTATGAGGGTAATGAACCCACACCACAACAAATAATAGATACCCCTTTTGATGTGCTACGCGGCATAGGCCTCTCAAATGCCAAGGTAAACTATTTGCAGAACGTGGCAAAGTATATGCTGGAACATAAAGCGGATGACAAGAAACTGGCAAAAATGAATGATGAAGAAGTGGTGGAATTTCTGCTACCAATAAAGGGAGTCGGGAGATGGACGGTTGAAATGCTGCTCATGTTCACCCTGGCAAGGGAAGATGTTTTTGCAGTAGATGACCTGGGAATACAGCAGGCCATGACAAAAGTTTATAAACTCGATGCCAGTGATAAAAAAGCACTCCGGGAAAATATGCTCAAAATCTCTGCCAGGTGGTCGCCTTACCGCACCTATGCCTGCTTCTACCTTTGGAAATACAAAGACACCAAATAACCAGTTACGTTTGCATTTCAAAGGTATTGACCTGATTTATTTGCGCCCTTAAAATTAGATTTGCTTCTAAATCCACATCAGACTTTGCGGCTTAGCGCCTTAGCGTGCAACCATTTTTTTCTTGAAAGACTACTACAAAATATTAGGCGTAAAGCCATCGGCCTCCCATCAGGAAATCAAGAAAGCCTATCGTGCTCTTGCATTCAAATACCATCCGGATAAAAATCCGGAAAATACACTTGCTGAAGCGCAGTTCAAAGAATGCCAGGAAGCCTATGCAACACTCTCTGTAACCCACAAAAGAGCAGCTTACGATGATGAACGCTGGCTGATGGGCATGGGGGGTAAAACGCAATACCAGGAGGCAGTAACCCCGGCCTGGCTGCTCAAAATATGCCTGGAACTGAATGCCAGTCTTGCAACCATGGATACCCACCGAATAAGCCACAGAGCACTACAGGCTTATATATTACTGATTCTGGAAGATGCCCACCTGGCCGTTATTCTGAAAGAAGGTGATGAACTGATCACAAATGAAATCATTAAAGAGATATTGAAAGCAACTAAAAAACTTGATGCAAAATACCTTTCTGAAATTGAACAGAAACTGGTAATAATTGCAGCTGGTAATATTGAACGGCTTCAGGCCATTTATGAGTACACAAACGAACGACAAAAACAAGAACAATATGCAAAATTATTTCCGTACATTATTATGGCAATAACTCTGGCTCTGTGTTACTTCATGTACCTGTATGGCAACAGGAATTAACCTGAAATAGCCTCAAAGAACCCAAGCTGCACTTTCATTTTCTCTATCACATTATAGATGATCGGGCAACGGCCATAATGCATCAGAGTGCCGCTGAGCCTGTCTTTGAACCCCGGCTTGTGCAGGTGTGGAAAATCGCGACATTCTGTAAACCGGGCCTCATAGATTGTACATTTATTATTGCTCAGGAAATGACAGGGGATGGTATTAATATAACAATTGCCCTGTTGGCTCTCCTCAATAAATTTTTCTTTGGTATCTGCTTGTGTTAGTTGCAGATGCTCAGAGAGTAAAACAACCTCTGAAGCGGTTACATTTATTACCAGTGATCTGCAGCAATTTCCACAAACAGTGCAATCAATAGCAGCACTAATTTTATCATTAACCTGATGAGCAAGTGAATCTAATGATTCATTATCTCTGTTCCGGAGAAATTGAGCAAAATCATCATTTTCATTTACTTTCGAGTCAGCTTCGAGCGCTATGAAGTTAAGATCTGTCGTGTAAGTCGTGTTTGCAGGCAAAGTGTTAAAAATATGTGGCAAATTTAGGGTAAATGATAGGAAATCCTGCATTTATACATATTATCCTCAGGCCTAACCGCTATACTCTTCTTTGCACACTTTGACTTTATAAACCCAGGAGCCATTTAGAATCCCTGGTAAGGTAATTTAAAAAAACAAAAAAAGAATGTATGTTTAACCACCTATAGCTGCCATCGACTCGTGTTGAGCCGATTGCTCAGCTTCCCAGCCATCTTTTGCCCTGTGGTTGAGCGCATCCAGCAGTGCAGTGCTTATTTCCTGATCATTCATCCCAGCCCGTAACAGGTCTTTTATGTTCATTACACCGCTGTCGTAAAGGCAGGTTTTAAGCATTCCCTGCGGGGTGAGGCGTATCCGGTTACATGATCCGCAAAAAGAGCGGGTATAAGCCGCGATGATTCCCACATTACCTTTGTGGCCCGGAATGCTGTAATTGTAGGATGTGGAGTAAGCAGGGTCCTGTATTTTGGCCAGGCCAGGAAAGGCTTCTTTTATTGTTTCCAGTATTTTTACATAATCCCAGACCAGCGAGTTATAATGCTTATCGCCTCCATTAAAAGGCATTTCTTCAATAAACCGAACACTTAACGGCAACTCTTTTGTAAGCGCCACCAGCGGCACAATATCCTGAATGTTCTTCCCTTCCATTACCACAGCATTGATCTTCACATCCATATCCTGTTTCAGTAACTGCTCAAGAGTATCCATCACTGCAGGCATTTCATCGCGGTGGGTAATGGCCAGAAACCGTTCCCTGTCGAGCGTATCGAGGCTCAGGTTTACTGATTTTATTCCCAGCTTTTTCAGTTCAGGGATATGAGGAGCCGTAAGAACACCATTGGTAGTTATTGCAATTTGTTTAAGTCCTTTTATTTTTGAAAGATCACCAAGGAATGACATAATATCCTTGCGCACAAACGGCTCACCGCCGGTAATACGTATTTTCTCCACACCCAGCTTCACCGCTATATTGCAGATGCGCATCATCTCCTCATAAGTCATCAGTTCGGCACGCGAAAGCCAATCTATTCCCTCCTCAGGCATGCAGTAAAAGCAGCGCAGGTTGCACCTGTCGGTTACTGCCAGCCTTAAATAATTAATTGAACGTCCGTGATTATCTCTTAACAATTGAGCGCTTACTTTCGGATAAAGTTCGTTCTTTTTATCGGAATAGCCATTTCCGGGGCAAACTGTTACCTCTTAACGCCAGCTTTGCCATTTTGGCAGCACAAAATAAAGCAATGTATTATCAGGATCAGAAAAATGCAGGTAATGGCCAGACTTACCATCGTCTTCTTTGTAAGGTATTTTAAAGTCATCCAGCAACATTTTTGCTTCATTGATATCATCAATCATAAAACCGACAGATACTGTTCCTGAGCCAGCCTCATCATTCCCTCCCGGATGCAGCCCGATAGTAATTCCTTCAGCTGTTAACATGGCATAATGGTTATCCCATCGCTGTTTCAGGGTTAAACCTATATGTTCATAAAACAGGATAGCGTTATCCATGTCCTTTACCATTATGGTTACATTGGATTCCTTAATCTGAATCATAATCCTGTTTCATTAAGAGGGTAAAAAAATTGCCGCTTACAAATTAATAAATAGGAACATCTTCAATAATATTCTCACAGATTAATTGGCAGTATAAGTAAATATCTGGTTCTGGGTAAAGGTAAAAACAGGCGCTGCATAATAATTTACCACCGGGTCGGTAGTATTGAGGTAAATATTAGAGCTGCTGTCAGCTATCTGATAACCTAAGGGATTTACCTTACCAAATATATTGTAAATCGTAAGGCTATCAACCGTTTCTGACGGAAGCAGATAATCTATATGCTCCTGGGTGAGGTAGTAACCACTGTTATTGATTACCTGCAGATAATAGTAGCCAGATGAAGCATTTAAGTATCTGGTAAGTGAGGTATTTCCCGCAGGGAAAACATCACTTAAACTCCAGGAAATTGTCAGCCCGATGGGTGTACCGGCACTTGTAACACCCCTGGTAGAGGCCGAGCCGGAAGCTGATGCACCCGGAACACCCTGGAAGATTACTGTACCACCAACAGGTATTACCGATTTTGTAGCATTGATAGTAATATTAACCGGTGTAAAAGTATTGTTCTGATAAATAATTGTTGAAGGTTCCTGTGTCTGGCATTTATCGCCTGAATAACCAGTAGGGCATTTGCAGTTACCACCCGAGCAAACACCTCCGTTAGAACAGGATACACCATTGCAGGGGTCTTTTTTGCAGGAGTAATAAACCGTTGTTGAAAATGTGAAAAACACGATTAAAACTGCGATCGCTATTTTGTTTAGCTGTTTCAAATTGGTCCGGAGGTTTGTAAAGATTTAAGGGTAATGCTTCAATCAGCGAGTTAAATTACAACACTTTTTGAATATTGGGGAAAAAGGCTGGTAACAATCATTCAAAAGGCGTATAAACTCAAATGGAATTGCTTAAGTCCAAAACGCATTAAAATGCCACCTACAGGATAAACGAATAACTTGCCCACGCTTCTGAACCATACCACCGCCATGAGAATTTTGCAACATGGCTTAGCAAAATTCTTATACTAATTATGGAGAATTTCATCAGTTAATAATCACCTTTGCCACATGCCGGCCAGTGGAAGTAGTGGCATTCAGCAGATATACACCTGCTGCATCACTAAGCTGGACATCGGTTACCTTATTGGTGCTTGTTGTGAATTCCTTCACCTTCTGGCCAATTACATTGGTGATAGTTACCTGCACTGGTTCATTAACCGCAGCGATAAGATTCAGAGAAAAAGATCCGTTATTCGGGTTAGGTAATACTGAAAGTGTTTCACCGGATTCGGGGGGAGTGACCGGCACAAGTGTATTACAATATTTGTGTGCGAGCACATTTACTGTAAAAGTTGTACTGGCAACAACGCCACAAAGATTGGTAAGCGTATAGGTTACTGTTGCAGTTCCTGCAGCAATACCTTTAATCGCTCCTGTCAGGCTGTCGGCCTTTGCTATAGTAGCGGGGCTGCTGGTCCATTTGCCCCCCAGCGTATCATTCAGCAATATAACAGAATCGCCCTGGCATATGGTATCAGGGCCGGTGATGGCTGCCACAACAGGCAAACCCGGTACAATAATAGTCTTATAGACATAAAGTTCTCCACACACAGTGTTGTAGACTGAATAAGTGACTACAGATATGCCTGCCGACACTCCGCCAACAATACTACCGTAAATGGTGATAGCAGATGAGCTTCCGCTCCAGTACCCCCCTGTTGTAGTATCAGATAGCGTAACAGAATCTCCGGTACATACAAAAGACGGACCAGTTATAGCACCTACTACCGGAGCAGGGTCTATGGTAACGACAATAGAAGCCGCTGTTGAACCGCATGCATTAGTTACTGTATAAATTACGGAATCAGTACCTGTACTCACACCTGTTACCATACCACCTGAAATTGTCGCATCGGGATTGCTGGTACTCCATATGCCACCTGGTGTCCCATCTGAAAAATACCGCACACTCCCGGGACATACTGTTTCAGCACTTCCTGAAATAATACCTACCACAGGTGTGGTATTAACTGTTACCGGCATTGTTGCCACTGCAGTGCCACAACTGTTGGAAACGGAGTAGGTAATAGTATCGCGACCGGCAGATACACCGGTAGTAATGCCTCCTGATACTGTGGCATGCGGGTTGTAGCTACCCCATATACCACCCGGCACAAGATCGGTTAATGTTACAGTACTTCCTGCACAAACCGTATCTATACCTGTTATAGCACCTGCATAAGGCAGTGGGTTAATGGTTACAGGCATGGAAACTGAAGCAGGGCCGCAGGTGTTGGTTACGGTATAATAAACCGTATCAAGGCCTGCAGACACGCCGGTAATTATCCATCCGGTTACCGATGTATGTGAGGTGCTGGTTGTCCATACACCTCCTATAGTTGAATCGCCGACCATTAAGGTGTCGCCCGGACAAACAAAAGGAGTTCCCGTAATGGGAGGAACTACAGGCAACACGACACAGAAAAAATTATATTTAGCTAAAAAAGCATCAAATGAACCACCGGCAAAATACTCCTGGTAAGCGCCATAAGCTGAAATTGCCGAAGTACTGCTGGTGTAACCGGATATATATATATTCCCGGAATCATCGTTGGCAATTCCAGTTCCGTAATCTATTGCTGAGCCACCATAATAGGTTGCCCATAAAAGGCTACCCGCGCCGCTGAAATTGGCCAGATAAGCATCATCGCCACCACCTGGTGAAGGCTGAACCGCATCGGAAGTGGCTATAGCGGTTGCGCTCGAAGTTCTGCCGGTAATGTATACATTTCCTGTGCCAATGGTAGCAAGACCATAACCGTAATCCTGCGAACTGCCGCCGTAATAGGTAGCCCATGAAAGGTAACCCAAACTGTCGAATTTGGCCAGGAGGGCATCGGCTCCGCCGCCGCCAATGGTGGTTTGATAAGCCCCGGGAGTAGCTATTGCCGATGTGCTGCTGGTCCACCCGGTCATATAAATATTTCCGGCAGCATCTGCTGCCACCGCATAGCCATCATCCTCTTCTGTGCCACCGTAATAAGTAGCCCAAAACAGGTGACCTGAGGAGGCATTAAACCTGGCAACGAATGCGTCATCGAAGCCGCCTAAAGACGGCTGGATAGCAGTAATTGTGGCAATGCCGGTAGTGCTGTAGGTTATACCGGTCAGGCATACTGCACCAAAGGCATCTGTAGCAACCCCCATACCATTATCATTATCAGGGCCGCCAAAATAGGTAGCCCACTGCAAAGCACCTGAGGTACTGAACTTAGCAAGAAATGCATCGCCTACCGACCCGCCTGCCAATACTGGCTGGTGAGACCCTGCGGTGGCTATGCCTGATACGCTGGCTGTTGTTCCGGTAATGTATACATTACCGGCGACATCTGTGGCTACACCTGTTGCTATATCCCTGTCGGACCCACCATAATAGGTGGACCAGAGCAATAAGCCGGAAGCCCGGAATTTAGCCAGAAAAACGTCATAAGTACCGCCTCCGTATGTAACCTGGTGGGCGCCTGCAGTGGCTATACCAGAGGTACTGCCGGTATATCCGGTGATGTAAATATCGCCAGCAGCATCAGTAGCTACCCCGAATGCTTCGTCAATGTCGCTGCCACCGTAATAGGTGGACCACTGCATGGCCCCGTTACTGTTCAGTTTTGCAAGGAAAGCATCAGTGGCCCCGCTTAGAACAACATGGTATGCACCAGTAGTAGCAATAGCGGTGGCGCTGCTGGTACTACCCGCAATATAAACATTGCCATTGCCATCGGTAGCTACGCTGTTGCCCTGATCTATGCTGGTGCCGCCATAATAGGTAGCCCAGCAAAGTGTAGGGTCTATTACAATTTCACCATTATACCCCCCCGTGGTATAACTCACCACATTATCATTCAGTTCAAATCCACTGCTCACTTTTTTACCGTCTTTCTGATAAGTTTCAGGAGCTTTTTCTGTTATAACCCCTTGTGGCGTAATTGCGATAAGGCTGCCATCATCATATATTTTCAGATCACTGGCGCCATCATATTTCAGTTGTATATCGCTCACTTTTCCTCCCTGCCTGATAACAAATTCGTGCTCCAGAACACCGTTTTTTATATAAAGCACCCAGTCTATGCCGGGGTAAATATCTTTATAGGTTAGCTTATTGTAAGCATCTGCTTTATTATCGTTATTTCCTGCTATGTCATTAAAATAGCTTTCGGAATACTCCAGTTTACCTTCTGATACAACTTTTGCATTTTTATTAGATCCAATCAATTCCACATCCATACGGTCCATGGTAAATGCTACTGGCCCTGCCGTTTCAAATTTCGCTCCGGAATTTTTTGAATCCTGCTTACCCGCACTCAGGTTATCAGACTTGCTGAACTGATAATGAATTGAACCACAGCCGATAAAAACTGTCAGTCCCGGAGCGGCTTTGATGATGAATTGTATGTTGTGCCTTGAATTATGGCTCTGATCGGTAACCTGGCCTTTGTTTTCAATAAATGAAAGTGGAGCAGGTTTATGGGTAAGTTCATTTTTACCAGGATCAGCTAATAACTGACCGGAATAAAATGCAGCAAAAAAAACCAGTATTAATTGTTTAAGGGTGTTCTTCATAAAAGTGGGTTCAATCAAGTATGATAAAGTTAAGCAAGTGAATACATTTATCCAAATATACAATGCAACAATAACCATGCCAGAAAACAAAAAGCGCCGATTATTACCTTAACTATCAGTAATACTAACTTTCTGGAATTAATTAACCATTATTTTTGTTACCCCCAACTAGTTTAAGAACCTCGTCTTTTATGATTGAGCTACCGGTTATTTATCACGGATCACTTCAGCAATAGCTTTAATCCATATTTCAAACAGTTTATTTTCTACAGCACACATATCCCCTGCAAGTTGCTGCCATTGAGGATGAAACACTTCCAGCATCCGCTGCATCTCTTCGAGGTGGCCCTCCTCTTCGGCAATAATAGATTTCACATTCACTTTCGACTTATGGCTGGTCAGCGCTTCCTGGTAGATACCATAAAGCATATCCGCACGAACCTCAATGGCATAGGTTACCAGCAGGTATGCGCCATGTTTCAATTCGCGGCCTGCAAGGTTAAGCTTATTTTTCAGGTACCTGCAAGCCTGCACATCCAGTTGCTGCAGGTAATGATAACTCTCAACGGGGGCAATCAGGTAAGGATAAGAATAATCAGGGCATGCCTCTTTAGCGAGTTTACCTATTTTTGTTTTTACCGCAGGATCTAGTTTGCCATCGGCCGCTAATTCAAAAAACAAAGCCTTGACGTTGCCTAAGTCAAAGAAATCCCGTTGCCATTCCCATTTATAATCACCACCATAACGAAACCAAGAGCCACCGATACCTGCGACTTCGTAGT
>Ga0214164_1001400_pt1 | contig 13722 bp, 15 predicted proteins | sample TroBogepilimnion_13_FD_153003 | JGI IMG/M metagenome (GOLD analysis project Ga0214164, IMG submission 153003) | Freshwater microbial communities from Trout Bog Lake, WI - Practice 03JUN2009 epilimnion v4 | ecosystem: Environmental > Aquatic > Freshwater > Lake > Epilimnion/Euphotic zone ...
AAATTTTTCCGTTTGTGAGATTTTCAATTAAGTATAAAATTGAAAAATAAAAAATTGATTTTTACAAAATTTGAATTTAAAAAATAAAATGTTGTTATATAGCAAATCAATGATTTCGACTCTTAAGAAGATTCTGAAATCTAATCGTGTAGATGGTACTAACCACACACATGTATCATTAATGAATCCAAAAGGATCATTCCAGTTTAACCGTCAAACTACTGAAGAATTCTGGAATGTTTATTGTGAATATATTGAAACAGAACAAGAATATAATCTTGGGATTGCTGAAAAACCCCAAGTTTATATGCCTATTCTTGTTGATATTGATCTTAAAATAGAAACTACTGACATATATGTTCTTTATAATGAAGAACAAGTTAAACAAATTATTAAACTATATCAAACTGCATTAAACGAAATTATAGATAATCTTAAACCTGAAGAATTAACTTGTGTATTTCTCGCCAAAGAACCATATCAACAAGTTAAAAAAGATAAAACATATTTAAAGCACGGTTTTCATCTTCATTTTCCATATATATTTATGCATAAGGATAGCCAAAAATCTTATTTATTACCAAGAGTCAAAAAAGCAATAACTGAACTTAAACTATTTGAAAGTATTGGTTTTGAAGATTCTGGTAAAGTTGTAGATGATGGTTATTGTAATGCTCCCTGGCTTATTTACGGAGGACGTAAAGATGGAGATCAACACAAGCCTTATTTAGTTAAAAATATCTTTGATTTTAAATTAGATAAAATCAGTTTTGAAGATGCTTTTAAAAACTATTTTATCTATGATAATCGTGAACATAAAATAGATATTGTAGGTAATGTTAAACATTATCTACCTCGTATACTATCTATTGTTCCGTGGAATCGTGGAATTAAAGAAATTAAAAGCAAGTTAGAATGTGAACTCCGCATTAAGCGGAGCCAAGCAACTCTGTTGAAAATTAAAATAGATGATGAGCTTGAAGAAGAAATTAATCCAGAAGATGAAGAGACTGAAAAAACAGTAAGATATATAATGTTACATATAGGTGATTATCACGCTATTGAATATAATGATTGGATGAGATGTGGATGGGCTTTACATAAGATTTTTAAAGGTAATGATATTGGTATTAGTATATGGAAAGAGTTTAGTTCAAAATCTGAAAAATATGATGAGACAGAATGTGAATGTTTATGGGAAAAGATGATAGATAGAACTTGTGGTATTTATATGTTGGATAAATGGGCAAGAACTGATTCACCAAATACTTATAAATCTATTTTGAATAAGAAGAAGTTTGCTGGTGGCTTTGACTTTGAAAAATTAAAAGATTGTATTTATGAAGAACCTGATACATTGCCTATTAATGGATTTCAAGATATTGTATATAGTGATTTATTCAAGAATTATAATACTCTTTTTGTGAAGGCTAATATGGGAGCTGGTAAGACCCAAGGAATTTCCGAATGTCTCAAGAAACACAAACGTGTTCTTTTTGTTACCTGTAAAAAGAGCCTTGCTTATGATACCTTAAATAAATTTAGTTCGATTGGATTTGAACTATATGAAGATTTAGAAGGTACTATTAATCTTGAAACGCATAATAAAGTTATTTGCCAAATCGATTCTATCCATAGAATTATTGGTATGTGTGATTTATTTATTGTTGATGAGTTTGTTGACCTTACAAATCAACTACTAAAATCAGAAAAAAGAACAGACTCTATTTCTGCCTTTATTGATTATCTTTCTGGATCAAATAAAAAATTAATTATGGATGCTAATCTTGATCGTGTAGATTATTTTAGTACGTTGGGATTACTTGATAAATCATTGTATATCAAGGATTTCAAAAAATACCATACAGATAAAACAATAACATTTAAATCTAATGAAGGTTTTATAAGACGTGGTATTATAGAAGAGAAAGGAAGAATATTTGTATGTAGTGATACCAGAACATTTGTTGTTGAGATGTATAATGAGTATATTAAAAAATATCCTGAACGTAAAGCTTTACTACTAACTAAAGATTCAAACAAAAACGATAAGAGAAAAGATTATGGAGAATATCATGCTATATTTGTATCTCCAACAGTTACTGCTGGTGTATCTCATACAGAAAAAATAGATAAAGTTTTTGCCGTGTATACTAAAAGAACAATTACTGCATGGTCTGCAACTCAACAAATGTTAAGATGTAGAAACTGGAAAAAAGCTGATGTATATTTAGGAGTTGGAGATCATGATCCTAATTTACCACCCATAACAGATGATGAAGTAGCTCAATTTATTTATAATCAATGGACTCATGAAATAGAGGACTTTCAAGGTTTTAAAATTAATAGACTTTGTAATACATTTGAAAAGTCATTTGCTTATTATCTATATCATGAAGATTTTAAGCGTAAAATGAGATCCCGTCGATTTTTTGCATTCTACTTCAAAGTAATTATGAAAAGACATGGAATAACTATTAAAATAGACGCAGATAAACCCACAAAAGAAGATATAAAGGAATTTACAGAATTAAAAGACAAATTGAAAGAGATGTCAGAAGATAGAAAAATTGAATTTTATAAAACCATATCTGAGGTTGAACCAACAACAGAAGAAATTCAAAAATATCAAAACAATGATTTTGAAACATTACCTTCTGAAGTATATGAATATTTACATTTACAATCAACATATGGTATGGTTAAGAAAGATATCATATGGATTAAGAAGATGATTGATAGTAATATGAAACGTAATTATAAGAACTTAGATTCATTTAATGAACCTAAAGAACAAAAACAACTTGATGTTAATACTATAAATATAAGAGATTTGAAAGATGAGAAAAATAAGCGTAAAGTTGTTATGTGTAAAATGATTTTAAGTTCAGCAGGTTATGATGGAGATATTAGAATAATACCAGAAGGACAATATAAATTTTTACCATCAGATTTCAAAGATAAAATTATAGAGAGAGTAGAAGATATAAAAACAGTTTTTGAAATGTATAAACCTGTTGATCTCAGCGAAGACAGAAATTTAATGAATTTTGTAAATCAAAAACTTAATACGGTATTTGGGGTTAAATTGATTAGTAAGAAATTTAAAGTAGAAGGAAAACATATTTTGAAATATACACTTGAATTTAATCATAATTGGAGTAGAAATCCAGATGATACTTCAGAACCTTGTATTTATGAGTTACAACAAATGAAAAGATTACTAATAGCGCCTTAACACTGATAATCTCACAAACGGAAAAATTTACCGTTCTTTTAAACGGTACCCAGAATGCGTTTTATATTAGGGTATTCATATGCATTCTGGGTACCGTGTAGTTTCCGATCTTCCCGTTTACAATGACGGAAGCGCAAATCTCAAATTGAAAAATTCAAATTTAAAAATAAAATGTTTTACTATTATAAATGACAGAGCATAGTGAATTACTTAAACAATCTATTATTCTTGTTGTTGAGGCATTGAAATCTGGTGAGATAACAATGAAAGATTTAATTAAGCATATAGTACCTGTAAAGGAAAAGAAGGTTAAGAGTAAAGAAGAAAAACAAAAATATTTGAAGGAGTGGAGAGATAAGAATAAAGATTATTTCAAAATTAGACGTGCTAACCTTAAGGTTAAGGGTGTGTTAGAACAATCTCAACACCAAGATCAACTCCAGACAATTTCCGAGTGAAGTATTTCCATCCTGGAAGAGGATCCATTTGCCTAAATCTAAAAAAGTGAGGAGTCTCATCAACTTTATCCCTGGACTTCATTCCGTGTTTCTTTAGCCATAAACGAGCTTGTTTAATATTCCAAAGTCTATTATCAAATAGTATAGTTTGAATCAATGAGCTCATTTTAATTTTATTTCAATGGATGAAATGAAATGAAAAAATTAATTCTTTTCTGGACTTGTAATAAATATAATGTCTACATCAAGTCAGTCATATTTGGGCGCTACTCAGAATTTAGTCTCTTCTTGTTCAGGAGCAGTCCAACCTCTTTTATCTAGTCAAGTAAGTCTGTCTGGAGCTCAAGGCTCTTATTACGCTATTCAATCGGGACAAATTATAAGTGTAGGTACTTTAACGGCTCCACTTACTATTTATCTTCCTCCAGTTGCTACTTCAGCAGGACATCAATTTACAGTCGTCTGTGCCAATCCTGGAGTTGTGGCTCAACAAATTTCAATCACTTCTCAAACAGCTACAGCAATGAAGGGTGTAGGTCTACAAGGAGCTGCAGCAAATCCAGGAGTCCAACAGGCTATTACAGGATGGGTTTCAGGAGCTGCTGCAACAAGTATTCAATTACTGGCTTCAAACTATCGGTCTGGAGACCGTGTAGAATGTAAATGTGATGGTGTTTCTTGGGTTGTAATGGGTTGGGGTGTTGCAGCTGCAGGAACTCAAACTTTCCAATTTGCTTAAATTCATTTTCACTACGTGCTTTCTTCGTTTTAATTCATCTCAGAATTAAAACTTTATAATTTAGTAACGTGTAAGAGGGTCATATTAACATTTTTACATTTCCACATACAATTACAACTTAAGAGTTGACGCTTGGTTCTCTCGATGAATCCAGAGAAGGCGGAATTGTCTTGCTCATTCGTCTCTGTAGAAATAGTGGAACCAGTTGAGATTCCACGCTCAGGCGTGGTTCCCTGCGTGCTGACATTGGGGTTTTTTTAATGTCTATCTTACTAGGTGCCACGTCCTGCGGACGGATGAAATTCTCCCTATCAGCAAAGCGCTTCATCTCATTCTGTGTAAAAAGCAAAGAGGGCGCTTCATCATCAGCTGGTGACTCTACTCCAGTTTTAGATATATCAAGAGGTCTTGGATCTTCTTGGTGGTTCAAAAACTTCCCTGATTTAATGAGGAATAAATAGCCTTCTTTATTGACGTGTAAAGCGTGACCGAATGCCTTTAAATAGCAATCTTTAAATGTATCAATGAATAATTTATGAGTGTTTATAGTATCGTAATTCTTCTGAGGAATAACAACGTAGTTTTTAAAAGGGTCAATTAGTATAGTTTCAAGTTGTTCTGAAAGGATCTTCTGAAACGACTCTTTAATATGAGAGATTTCAGCGGTACAAATGGCCTGAATCTCTGCTAATTTAGATTTTTGAGCTTCTGCTATTTTTAAAGCGGTATGAACATCTATAATTTCCATTTATTACAGAGTATTTAATAATTTAAGTTCTTAATACCTTCAACTATTTTATCGTGATTAACGCTTACATAACTAACAGTGCTATTTATACTCTTGTGATGTAAACACGCTTGCAACGTAGGGAGGTCTCCATTAAGTTCCTTATACATTTTATGAGCGAATGTCTTACGTAGTGAATGGCTTGATAGGTTCCCCGTTAATTCACAAGCGTTAAAGTGTGCTTTGATACATCTTAACATTTGACGGTAAGATAAAGGTCCGCCACGGATCGACTGGAATAAATATTCAAAGTTCTTACAGTGGTTCTTGATATAGTATTCAAGCATATCTTTACATTCTTGGAAGATTGGAGTTGTTTTGCCTTGTATCTTACCTTTACAGTCCCGTTTTCTACAGTTGATATAGTCAGAGACTTTAGTACCGTTCCATACGTCCTTTAATCGTATGCTTAAGAGTTCAGAGCAACGATATCCGATGTAGAGACCAAGTAGTATAAAGGTTCTATCTCTGTCATCATTGCGGTGAGGTTCTTTAATAGAGAAATATTTTTTGAGAAGAGCAATCTCTTCATCCAGTATAGGTCTTGCGCCTTTCATATGTGATTTATATGTTACAACATATAAATTTTTCAGTTGGAATGGCAGGAAATATGATTATACGCCATCACTTTCACTGGTGTTTTAGATGAAAATCAATTCAATGACAGGAAAGATATGTTTAATGACATCACGAACGACGCGCAGAGCGAGACTGAAAGAGTGAGTGGCCTCACTAATTGCGCTGGGTACACTTATCATTAATCCATTTAGATTGTGTGGAAGTTGGTCCTGTAGAACAAGGAGCTGAATCTTGGGATCTTAATAAGAAATTCTCAATATCTTTCAATCTTTCACATACATTCGTTAATTGACTTTGTATAGATTTTGTATTATCATTAATGGTATTCAGTAGAGGATTTAGAAGAAACCCTACATCGGTAACAGTCTTATGTAAGTTCAATCTCAAATCATTTCTAAGATTGATTTTATCAGCGACAAGATCATCGACACCTTTGTGAATAACATCCAAAGCTTGTATGAGTTCTTCTTCAAATTCGTCACCATCCTCTTCATCTCCCTGTTCTTGGTCATCTCCATCTTGTTCATCGTCTTCATAATCTTCCTCATCCTCTTGGACTTGTCGAACATATTTCTTTCTGGGTTGTTTGGGTGCTGGGAGATTAATCATAGGCATTACGTTATTAAATCCCGAAGATGAACTGGATGGGTTAGATAGTAGAAAATTTGTATGTTTTTTAGTCTTTTCGTGGGCTTTACGGTTTGTATATTTGACTTCAGAACCACATACACACGAAAATTTCTTGTCTTCTATTTCATTCATTTTTATCTATATGTAGATAAAAATTATTTATTTTGTTTTTTTTTAAGACATTGATTCAGTAATTTATTTCTTACGATGAGAGATACACACCAGAGGCATCTATCGACATATGGCGACTGAAGAAACAACTTACTAAAAGTAATAGACCAACTGAGTTAGTACTAGGGTTTTGGGAAGCTGCTGGATTACATCCAGATGAAACGAAAGAAATTGACCACGAATGGTCCCCGGAATTTGGAGCTAATAAACTGAGGCCTGATAGCTCTGAAGTCCACCATTGATTATTTAAGTTCAAATCTTCCTGAGCGTAGGGCAAGCAGCCAAATGAGTCCCAATTCACGAATTGATTCTGATACTGAGGATAGCTCATAATTTGAGTACCACGAATAAAATCCGAATTTACACGGTAATCATCTCCATAACTATAAGGCACTCCACCAGTCCAAATTAAGGGGTTATATTGTGAATTTGCATCAAAACAATTTATAGAGCCATTTTGAAGTTGAGTGGAATCCATAAATGTTTGGTAGCTTGCGATTTTGCATCCACAACGGTTATTCATATCATAATTTTTTAAGGTTTGAGTATCAGAGTTAAAAGTTGCAAATGCAATAGAATTCAATTGACGTCCATTCATCTTAGAAACCAAGAATGAGATATTAGACTGAGAAACAGAACCAGGAACGGCGAGAACTTGGTTATAACAAAACGGAACCGGAATTTTCATTCCTCCTTTTGCTATATCATCCTTGAGGTTGTTCGAGATATCAGTATTAACATCAATACAGAGGTAGAGACTAAAACTTGAGCATGTAATTGCAGCAGTAGGTAGAGTGACGTTCTTATCAGGTTGTTGAGGATTAGTAACATATTGAAAGACCTGATATAAAGGGCAAAGGTTCATGACCAAGTATGTGTCATTGGGGAAGAACAACGTCTTATCTAGAGCTAGAACAGTGTTAACAAAAGTAGAAAGTGGAACTTGTTTATTAATAGTGATAGCAGTGTTAGGTTGATTACTAAAAGATAACGCTTGACGATCCAGAAGATTTTGAGGACCTGCATAAACGTTACCAGTAGTCAAACCATCCTGACTACATACTTGAATATTATTCTGAGCCAGTTGAAAGCCACATCTGTTCTGAGTCATTATATCATTAGCACCACTTAAGAAACCTTTTTCAAGTGAGGTACGGTAAGGTTGAAAAGCCGTAACATATTTGTTAGCGTACTGTATATCTGCCAAGTTGAGAGCTGTTGAAGTTTGTAATTGGACAGATTGAAATGGAACAGTGTTTTCAGCAACAACAGTCCAGAGTCCAGCTCCACCAGCTGGAACTGGAAGACTGTATTGAATATAACTGCGAGATAAATTTATAGAGCTGAGGCCTGGGATGCGGATAGTAACCTGGGTAGTATTACTAGGATTAAATACAACATTCGAAACGTTAGTAGGGCCTAAGCGTAACCACCTATGTCTAGGAATAAGGTCGTCAGATTGATAGCCATAATTTGTTTGAGGAATTTCCATTATTTATTATATCTCACGATAAGATATTTTTAAAAAGTTTTTTGATTGCTTTTCGTCTGGCAGTTGTAAATTTACGTTTGTGTTTGTCCGCGCCAGAGCGCGGTTTTCCCTGTCCTATTAACTCCTGTAATTTAGCTCCTGTATCAGTAGCAAAACGAGCAATTTTATCTGTTACACTTGGGATACGTTCAAGTAAGGTCGAGACATCTTGATAAATGAAATTTTTAAGGGCTGGAGTAAGGCTATTATTTGCTTCTAATAACATCAATATGAACGCCTGACAATTATTCTTAAAGGGATCGTAATTTGTTACTGTATAAATAGAGTTCTTATCAACTGTCTTTTGAATAAATTCATTTAAGGTTGGTGTTCCCCTTATACTAATAGGTCCCATATATACAGTATCATTTGAGTCTTTGAAGTTCTCAGAAAATTCAGGTTTAGCGTTTTTCTCCAGAAGCAACTTCTTTCCTCCTTCCAGTTCCAACACAATACCTAAATGAAAGTACTTATCAAAATTCTTCTCTTTCCTATACTCTTCAAACTTACCAAGACTTAGAATGTTTAAGAGAGAGTTAATAGCGGATCCAATAGGAGCTCTTCGTATCCTTGCACTTTTAATCCTTAAGTTACCGTATTTACTCATTATTGATTTAAAGGCATTACTAAACTCACGAGCTGGAAAAAATATTTTCTCTTTAATATTCTGAGCCACATTGCTGATAGTTGAAGCAACATTCTTAACCCTATTAACAGTATTGCCAACAGCTTTAGTAACATCTCCAAAACTTGGAAGTAGTCCAAAAGATCCACCTATTTGTGATTTACGTATGCCTTCACCATCTTTAAATTTCTCAATGTTCTTCTCTCCTATTTTAGAAGCATCATAGCAAGTACTCTCTTGAAAACTTTTACCTCTCAACCTATCTATTAGAAACTTAACGGCAAAGTATCCACAATTAGAACTTTCTTTTTTAGTTCCCATTTTGTTGCCTTGCCAGCAGACTGAATTAATTTTATACTTGAGATAGTTCTGACAGTTTAGTTTATGAGCTACTGCTTGAATACCCTTATCTATAGGTTTATCTGGATCATCTCCATATGAGTCAAAAAATTCAATACTATGAGAGCCGTTAGGAGTAGCATCAAAAAACACAGAACACCAATGTTCCCCAGGACCTTTATCGTTATCAGTATTAACCACAAAACAACCTTTAGACTCTGGTTTAACCTTGGGGAGGATATCCTTTTCTATAGTATCACACGAACAACATCCAAGATATTTATCTCCATAAGGACTCATAATTTTATCTATTTGGATATTACTCAAAGCATCGGTATTATCAACTCTTACCCCATATCCATATTTATCAAAGAATTCCTTTCTTTCTCGTTCTCCATAAGCATTTTCAGCATCATGAGCATCTGCTAAGGCTTTAGCCTCTTCTTCAGTTATTGTGACTTCTGGATATTCAGCATCATAGGCTTCTTTAATAGCATTAGCTTCAGCATCTGTTAATTTGAGTTCTGTATCAGGAACAGGTTCATCCATTATCGGTTCACCACTTGGTTTCGGTTTATTTTTAACACCAGGAGGTCTACCCCTTCTTGGTTTTGGTTCAGATTTAACTGGAGAGATAGCTTCTTTAACTTCTTTCTCTTTTAATTCAGTCTCATTCTTCGAATCACTAGGAGTTTTTTCGAGTGGAACGAGCCGTTCAGGTAGGGGTTTTGGAGGTCTTCCCCTTGGCTTTTTATCTTCAGGTTCATATTTCCTTTCAATATCTTCTAATTTTGTACCAGAAGATAATTCAGTTAAATCAGAAATGAGTTGAAGTTTGGTTTTTCTATAAGGGTATTTAATACCAGCATTTCTTGCCATCAAAACGAGAGACTGCTTAGTTTGTCTAAATAACTCTGATTCAGCAGGGGTTGCAAGAGCCTCAGCTTGTCTTTCTATTTGTTCGGCTTGTTTATCTAAACGATCAGATACAAGTTGATTTATACTTTGTACTGATGGATAGAAGTCACCAGTTACTTTTCTTCCCCTTATAACTTTCTTTTTCTTCGTCTTCTTTTTTGAGTTAGTCTTCCGTTTAATATATCGAACTTTAGCACCTTGTTTATTTAGTTTACGTCTAACAAAATCAACAATTTTGGCTTTAGATAAACCTCTTTTAATAAGGTATTTGCGACTGGTCAAGTGAAGGATTAAATTCCCTTTCTTGTCCGTCGTTATTTTGATTTTCAATGGTTGATTCATCTTTATTAATAGTAGTATTTTTTAACAGTGTAATCAGAATATCTAATTTAGAACTAATTTCTAATTGTGTTTTAAGTAGGCTCTGTTCGAACTGTTGAGTGATTGCTTTATCTTCATTTGCTCTTTGGTTTTCTTCGTCTTTCTTTTTATAGTCATATTCAAGTAGATTTGTCTTCATATTAATATAGTCCTCAATTAATTTAAAACCCCTCTTCATCTCTGCCATAATTGGATTTGAATTAGATTTGAATAGTAGAATTTGAAAAATGGTATTTCCTCCATTAAGTAGAATTCCATTGCCATATTCATCCGTTATACTAAAAGTCATAACTTTACCTAAATTACAGGTCTGTTTAGCAGTTTCATATATTTGAGGATTAACATAGTTTATAGTACTATAGGGAGCTGCATTGCTTGAAAAGATACAAGCCAGAACATCAGTAAAACCTGATTGGGTTGCTCCTTGTACGAAAGAAGCGTGAACATAGATACTTGTTTCTGGGATAAATGATACTACATTTATACTTTGTAAAGTACCATTTGTAAAAGCGACAGTTGTTCCTGGATTAAATCCGAAAGGTTCACTAACTGCATTATTGACTGGAAATTGAAAGCTTATAGGAGTTACTGTATTGGAACATTGAAATGTATATTTACCAGTATCAACTTGGGTAAAAATGTTATTGAAAAGTAATGTGTAAGTGAAACCATTTGGAGATGAGGCTGATAGTAGAGCTCCAATTGTAGACTGGAAACTATATACTGAATAGTTTCCCTGAGGGATTGTTATATTCACAGACTGAATACCCTCTCTTAAAGTAAAGGTGTTATAACCATCTTGCAAGATATAAAAACTAACTGGGATCTGTGCTGATATTAATGAACACATATCATAGTCACTATTTATATCTGAGTCAACGGTAACTGTGAAAACGTTCTTATTTGTGGCTAATTGTGAGGTTGAATCGATATATAAAATTTTTCTATCGTTGTTCATTTATTACAAACAATTTTTAATTTCTTGTAAGGGATAAATTAGATGCCTAAAAAACAAATTGACGATGACGAAGACATTATTGAAATCGAGGAATTTTCCGAGCCTAAACAAGGAAAATCTGGATCAAAACAAATCTCTGATAAAAAAGCCAAGAAAAAGCAGCCTCCACCATCTGAAAGTGAGGAAGAGGAAAGTGAAGAGGAAGAAGAAGAGCCTGTAAAGAAGTCTAAACCTAAGAAGAAGAAACCAATATCTGAGAAGCGCCTTGAAGTTCTCAAGAAGGGTCGTGAAATAGCTGCAGCTAATCGAGCCAAAAAGAAGGAGGAACAAATAGCCAAATTGAAGAAGGAACTATGGGAAGATTTTAATGGTAAGATACCACGGGCTGAACGTAGTACTAGCGAAGCCGTTAAGAATGTGACGGAGTTGAAACCCGTTCCTCCTCCTCCACAATCTCAAAATTTATCCCATCCCCAAGAGATAATCTCAAAAATGAAAGAACGGGCTTCTTTAGATCCTCCATCTCAAACTTCTGGACGAAAAATTAAGAGCTTCTGTAAAATTAAAATATAATTAACTTAACCTATAATAAATGGGCTCCTGTTCTACTAAATTAACTATCAATAAAGATCTCTACGTTACTATGAAGGCTAACCCTTCTGATCCTAAAATGCTTCTTGTGTTTCAGTTACATTATAATATGTATGATGTTGAAAGTCAGAAACAGATTGATGAACTCACTCAGTTATATCTTGGTACAGATCACTCTGTTCATTTAGAAATCAATGGACAATAAGCGATGTCTTAAAAAAAATATCAAATTAAAATTTTTTATCTACGTATAGATAAAAGATGAGTGAAGTTAAAACTGAACGCGATTACCAAGAGGAAGAATTTATAAAAAATATTAGAGAAGGTAAAATAAATCCTGAAGCTGTTTGTAAATTACCAAAAGATTATGTTCCGCCTAATGGTAGTTATATTGATTTATTAGATAATCAATATCCTGAATTATTAGAAAGAATAAATAAAGGTGGTATGTTGTGGATGAGAAAATATCCTGAATTAGGATTAATATCCTATTATCATTTACCATTATAGCAAGAAAGCACGAAGTGAAGAAAGTGTTTCTTTGAAACGAAGAATGCACGTAGTGATGTCTTAAAAAATATCAAATTAAAATTTTTTATCTACGTATAGATAAAAGATGAGTCTATCCGTAATATCACCTATGATAATGAGTAAATTTTTGATAATTTTAAGGCGTAAATTACTTGAATGTAAGGAGCCTGATGAACCGCTATTTAATAAAGTTAAAGATATGTGTGGACCTTATCCTACATTTCGGGTTTACGCTCAATTCGCTGATAACGATATTGCTAATACTGAAACATATAACGTTATTAAAGAAGTTCCTGATGAGTTAATTTTAAAGTTTCAACGTGGAGATGATCTAACTGCTGAACGTTTAGCCCTTGAACCTTGGAGTCAAAAAATATGGAATGATGATATTGACTTCACTACATTACTATTTAAGAGAGTTATGGATGGAGTTGCTGAACATTATGCTGATTCAATAGGACGAGTTCGAGTTGGTATTAAGGGAAGTTATGAAGATCCTTTTTCTGAGACCTTCAATGAAAAGCTTCACGTAATGGACTTGATGAGTAAGGAGATGAATGTCAATCGCAATTTCAAACAAAATAAAACTCTCTGCCAATAGATAAATGAGTGATTCAGATATCTTAAATTCGCAAGTGGTCGTCTTTAACTTAGTACCTTGTTATACATATAATCCAGGTGGTGGAAATGTAACTATACGCCAAAACGTGTTTAACATAAATAATACTAACCTTCGCTTTAATCCTGACTATTTCAAACTTGAAGAGATCACAGTATCTAATTCAATTCCAAATGATAGTCAATATGTTTTATGTTCTTCTCTCACAGATGGAGGTCAATTAGTGACTTTTAGTGGAAGAACTACTTTCCCAGTTAATCTTTCACAGGTTGGAATACTGAAAAATGTACCTACTCAAGTGACTTTTAGTTTGAATATGTTAGGTCCTGATTTGATTAGTGGAACTACAGGAGTTGGTTCTCTCTCTACTCCTGTATTTGCTGATGGTACTACTTGTTATATTAGTCTATCAGTGAATTTCTTGAAGTTCAGAAATAAGTGAGTTATTATAAAACGTTGTCTTATAATAAATGCCTAAAAAACATAGTAAACCACCTTTGTTGAAGACACGCCCTAATGTGGAAAAGCCCTCTATCACTATCCAGCGTATCAATAACGTTGAAGTGAAACCTATCAAAATTAAAGGGAAGGATGAACGGCCTGCTAAAGGTCACGATATGTTTCCTA
>Ga0214164_1001403_pt1 | contig 13716 bp, 14 predicted proteins | sample TroBogepilimnion_13_FD_153003 | JGI IMG/M metagenome (GOLD analysis project Ga0214164, IMG submission 153003) | Freshwater microbial communities from Trout Bog Lake, WI - Practice 03JUN2009 epilimnion v4 | ecosystem: Environmental > Aquatic > Freshwater > Lake > Epilimnion/Euphotic zone ...
TGCATCACATTTTCTTCTACGTATTCATATTGTTCAGGCATTGCTGACCATTCCAATGATGAATATGGTATTGTTACATATTTATTAAGCTTATCTATGTAATATAACGCAACTCTATGATTATTTGGATAAGTACGAATTGCTTTTCTACGCATAATCAAAATAGGAGGAGGATCATGCGGATGATTATGTTTTTGTCTACCGTCTTCTTCTGTTAATTCAAAAGGAGGTTCATCAAAAACTTCATATTCTTCAGGCAAAGAAACTTCTACCGTTTGTTCTGGTACTTCTTGTTTTTTTGTTGAAAAATCTCTGAACGATTTCATTCTTCTTCTTTTGGTGCAATAAGACTTTGAGCAATTTCCTGTTTCTTGGCTTCAATATGTGCAGAAACTCTATCGTGAATTGATGCGTAAAGTTCTTCTCTAAATTTAACGCCATCATTTTCCATTGCATAATCAATAATATTTTTTGTTGAATAGTCTGCCATTTTTATCTCCTATAATATGCGTTTCAATTTAACTAATGTAGATTCTTCTTGTTGATCTGCTGGATTTTCTGGTTGTTGTGGTACATTAGACAACATTGATTGTTGTGCAACGTCATTCATAACACCAACTGGTAATCCAAGACCTGCTTCTCTTTCCTCATCAATCTCATCTTGCATTGTTTTGATTTCTTCATCAGTTAAACGCAAAACGTTACGTTGAATCCATGATTGTGAGAAGTAACGACCAGTATATGGATCAACGTTGGCCAACAAAGCCAAACGTTCTTTCATTAACTCAGCATCTTTGAGTTCGGCAAAATTATTGTCTTTAATGAAGTCATAATAAATATGTTCCTTCATTTCATCCCATTCGTCAGCAGTACAAATGCCTTTTAATACACATTGTACACGCATGGCTTGGTCAAACAAATCAGCAAACTTGTTACGCATACGGTCAACAAACTTGGCAAATTTTAATTCATCTCTAGTGATTTCATTGACACGACCTAAAGAGAAGCCTGAAGACTCAGGATTCAACCTGGAGATTGGAACGCACAAAGCTTTATACAACTTACGTTCAAAGTACTTAACGTCCTCCAACTCACCTAGATTCTGTCCACCAGGAAGTGTAGTAATCTCTGTGCCTTTACCACCTTCTCTACGTGGTAACCAAAAGTCTTCCATCATAGACAAGAACTTACGGTCATCCCTGACTTCACCTGTGTTGGCATCATAGACCAACTTGTTCTTGTACTTAACCATGATGTCACGGAGGTACTGTTCTGCCTTTAGTTTAGGCAAGTTACCTACGTCAATGTAAAAAATTCTACGTTCTGGTGCTCTTGAGATACGATAGATAACTGTCGCATCTTCAATCATACGCAATTGATTTAATGGCTTTATGGCCTTGTGCAAATACGATAGAACCACCGCTCTACGGGAATCCATAAGTCCGGATACAACTGAAATAATGGAATCAGTAGTGATACGAACACCAACAGGACCAAAATTGCTAGAAGAACCAGTAGTGACTTTATCGTTAAAAATATAGTATTCATTGATAACATTCATTACCTCTACGCCTGTGCGTTCATCTTTTTTCTTTTTAACTTCACGCACTTTACGTAATTTACGTGGATCAATGTATCTTAGTTCTTGAATACCTTTCATTGGATTTTCACGGTCAATAATAATATGATAGTACATTCTACCATCAACATAATATCTACGGAAAATATCTGTCGCTAAAGCATTATAGTTTAATAAACGTAGTAATGTTTCAAACTCTGTTTTTAATGCTGATTTAATTTTGTCAGAGACCTTTAAGTCATCCATAACAATTTTAATATTTTTGCCATCATCGTCTTGGCAAATAGCTTCATTAATAATATCATCTATTGCTGATTCAATTTCTGGTTGCATTGCCATTTCTCTGTAACGAGAAATTAATTCAACCTCATTCTTGGATGTACCATCTAAATCAACATAAGTTCCATAATAAGCAGCAGATGTTATTGTTAATGCGCCATCATCATTTGTTGGAGGCGTAAACGATTGTTGCACGGCTTGGTCATCTTCAGACTTGTTTCGTGCAATCGTAAAACCGAAAAGAGAAAATTTATTAGCTGACATATTGTTTAACTATCCATTTCAAAAAAACATAAATGAGAGGACCGAAGTCCTCTCTATAAAATAATATATTAAGATGTTGTGTCTGATGTCCAATATTGATAAGCAAACGTTACTGAATATTCTTCAATAGAATCGTTTGAGCTCCAATCCAAATCAATTGGAGATACATCAACAGGGAACATACCAACAAAGTCATACTTTTTAAGACTATCACCAGATTTACCGTACTGTACTACGCTAGCATCAGATGTGTAAGATGTTGGACTTACATACGCTGCATCTCTTTGGTTTCCAGTATGGCTATTAACCAAATTCAACCATTCTTCTAGTGCGTTACGTACATAGAAATCTTCATCATTAATGATTGTCAATGTCCAATCGGTAAAGGTTCTGTTACCAGCAAATTTCAATTCACGACCAAAATAATACACAGGTACAATACCGATTGTAGAACCAGGTAACTGTGATGTTTTAGCCTTAAATCTAATATCTGTGGCAGCGACGCCACCAGAAATTGTTGCTGGGAAATTTAGTAATGTGACCTCAAACAGATTAGGACGTGCGCCGTCATTAACTAGGTTGGATCTAAATTCTGATACATTAAATGCCATTTTATTCTCCTATGTGGTTTTATTTATTAAGCTGCACCAACGATTGTGTTAAAATCAACACCGGTACCAACAGCCACAAAGTTCAATTGAATATAATTGATTGAACGTGCAGGTTTAATGTAGATGTCACCAACAAATTGGTTAGCATCAATAACATCAGATGTATTATTATTTCCATCACAAACTACTTTAAAGTCTGTAATACCACGGCGACCTTGAATGTCACGTAGGAAAGGAGTTATTAATCCAACAAATTGTGCTCTTGTATAAGAATCATTGTATTCAAACAATGAGAACTTAGCTGCTTGTGTAATTGCACCTTCAATTGCCAAGAATAAACGGCGAACGTTAATTCTGTCAAAAGCAGATGGTTTAGATTGTAGAGTTTTATCTCCAAACAATACAGTACCTTGTCCAGGGAAAGATACAACAGGATTTACACCTGCTGAATACAAGGTGTCACGATATGATTTAGATGGATTCCATGCCAATTTGATGGAGTTTTTAATTGCACCACGGTTGAAACCGGCAGGAGAGTACCATGGATCTCTTACTGAGTCTGTGTAAACACAAAGACCAGCAATATCAGCATTTAATGGAATCCAACGGTATACATTGTTGTACTTGTCAAACTGATATTTCCAACCAGAATCAGCAACAACATAAGAAGAAGCACGAGCCAAAGATGTCAACCAAGTAGTAATATCTGTTGTTTCGTTACCTGCATTGTTTACTACTGCACTTTGTGGTGGAGAAATGAATGCTACACAGTCTGCTCTTTCAGCAGCAATGTTATCAATAACATATTGTTGTATTGCAATAGAAGCATCACCAGTTAAAACCAATGAAACATCAACTGAATCTTTGTTAGCAAAGTTACTAAAAGCTGATTGTAAATCTGAATCTTGTGGTACTGAGTCAACGCCTTTAGACAATGGTAACAATTTGTTTGTTGTTGCATTTGCAAAAGTTGTGCCTGAGGATGTTGTTCCCCATGTAGCCGAAGTGTTTGCGTATTCTACTGGATCAACCGCATAAATGTATTTTGATTTATTGAAAATAACTTGTTTGTAGTAGTTTGATGTTCCACCGTTCAAGTTGATAGCATCAGAAGCTTTAGATACAAATGGATATGTTTCTAGAACTGTACCTGCTGTACCTGTAAATTTACCACCAGCATCAATAACAATGATGTGCAATTCATCATTTGAACCACCTTTGTTCATAACATCTTCTGATGTTCCAGGTGCTGATGTGAAATATCCTGAATATGTCCAGCTAGAAAATAATGATGTATTAGCACAAACAGCAACTTCTAGTGAGTTACCTAATGCACCAGGGTATCTGGCCATGAAAGCGCCATATTCATTATTATTATTTGTATTTAACAATGTATATTGAAACACCTCTGGGTTTGCAACTTGAATTGCGTTGTTTCCAGAATTGGATTGTGCATTATTTGCATATACACCAACAGCACGGACAATTTTTAAGTTGTCACCGTAAGCCAAGAAATTGGCCGCAGTAAAGAAAGAAATTGCTGAATTAGAATCTGGCGCACCAAAAACTTGTTTCAAATAAAGTTCGTTATTTACCAATGTAACTACGTTTGCTGGACCCCATGAAAATGTTCCAGCAAAAGCACCAGCAGTCGTAAGTACTGAAGGTACGACTGTTGTTAAGTCTACCTCAGAGAAGCTTACGCCTGGAGAAAGTTGAAATGCCATTTTAAATCTCCTTAAAATTATTATGATTGGCAGTATAATACCATAGTAATATTTATGAAATACTATTCTTAGATATTACCGATGAATTTCTCTAAAAAATGATGCATAGGTTTCACCCGAATCGGCTTTCTCCCAAACATCACCGCCTTCTAATATAAAGTCATTTGTTTGTCCGTCATCTGCAAAGATAGTTGGCGGAGTAATTTCATCAAGTTGATTCATATTTTCCAATTGTATTTGCTTACGGATATCGTGGTTAACGATTTCTTTGAAATACTTCTGGGTAGTTACCCACCCAAACATAACAAGTCCCATCACCATGTCATCATTTGCATCATCTTCAGCCGCAAAGGTTGTCTTGTTGGCTACGAATGTTGTTAGTTCCGAAATGGTATCAAAATCATTAATGATTAACTTATCAGATTCAATTAAAGTTTTAAGATTGGAACAACCAATTCTTTTAACCTGTTGAGACATTTTGAGTCCCATTTGAATACCACGGGCAAAACCAGCAGACAATTGTTGTGGTTTCTTATTACCTGTGAATATCTTCCATAGATTTTCGTACTCAAGGTCATTGTGTATGATATCTGCAACCTGTGGATTGTTATTTATTTCAACTAAAATGTATGCATCGTTGTATTGCCTAGCTGTGTTATAGATAACGGTTGGAAAAAGGATAGGTGAAATAGAAGAACTTTTGTAAGTTGCCACTTGTTCATATGGAGCCACAGAGATATCTATGACTGAGAATGTAGATGAATCTAGTCCTTTGCCTTCTGATACGTCAACCACAAGGCAATATAAGTGGTCTTTCTTATTATCATAATCGCCTTTGACAGGTTGTTTATAGATTTTCAACATGTCATGTTCAAGTTCTGGTGTCTGGAAGGCCAGTTTTTGTAACTTGGTTGCTGAGATTAGTGTATTAGTAGAGCCTAAGAACTCAGTTTCAAACTCTTGTCTGAACTGGTGTTCTGAAGTATTCTTAATTGTTTCTTCTTTCCATGCCTCATCACGACCTGGAACCATAGACCAATGAATTTCAAATGGTACATAGTTGTTTCGTTTATTGATTGCATCTTGCCAAATCTTATAAAAAAGATTCATGCCGTTTGGTGTAGACACAATAATAATCTTGGTCTTTGTACCAGCAGTAATAACAGGATAAACGGAAGTAAAGAAGTCGTATGCGATATTAGATGGTACGAAAGCAAACTCATCTAAGAACACAATGTTATATGAACCAGATCGTGCAGCTGAACTGGATGTAGAAGATGCAATGATGACTGAACCGTTTTCTAATTCAATACGACCTTTGTTCCATTCAATGACACCTTGTTGCAACCACATTGGAAGATTCTCATATGCCAATTGTAGTTTACCCAAGATGGCACGAGCAGTTTCACCACGGTTGGCAAGAACAGCAATTGATTGTGAATCTTGAAATAGAACCGACCAAAGAAGATAAGCAACCGCAGTAGTTGTTTTACCAACCTGTCGAGGACATTTAGTGATGACAAAACGATTCTCATGGAAAGTTTTAATCATGTCCTTCTGAAAATCATACATTTTAAAAGGCACTAAACCTTCATCTAGTGTGATGATGTTAATGTATTTTGAAAAGTATATTGGGTCTTTGGCACACTTAATGTACTCATCAACCTGTTCTTCTGTGTATTGTACCTCAATGCCAACACGTTTCAATAACGGATTGTCACGGTAACTTTCTTTGATGGCCATTATTCTTTGTTATTCTTTAGAAATTTGGATAACTCTGCGGTAGAACCAACAAAAATTGCTTTGTCAATATTGGTGTTGCCTTCTTTGACTCTTGATTTATCCATGTCACGCATTTGCTTTTGCATACCTAGAAGTTCTTTATTAGCATCAACTAGATTTTTTAAAATGCCACCATATACTTCAAAGGCTCTTGGGTGTTGACCAGCCTTGGCAATCTGAAGTATTTCTTCCATGGCTTCTTTACCCGAATCAATAATTTCTTGTAAATTTTCTTTTGACTGTTGATATGCATCAGTCAAGTCCTGATCCACATCAGGTTTATTGTAATGTGTCGTAACAATCGGCTGTACCTTCTTAGGTTCAGAAGGCGTCACATCAAAGATTTCTTCCATATTCTTATCAAAGTTATTCATAATCAATCTTTATATTATGCGTAACACGTTTCTAATTCAGTACGCTCTAATCTAGCTATGTATCTATTAATAATTTCAATTGGTTGTTGTTGCTCAAGTAAACGCAATCCATCAACCCAACGACTGTCAATGTCCTCAAACTCTGATAATGAACGTAATGCACGGCCGTCTTTTACAAACTTCATTTCATCAATGTGGTATATGTTGTTGAATCTCATACTGGTTAATATACCATTAGCATATAAATTCATATGATAATCAGTAATTACATTATAATAATTAACAGTTTCATTTATAACAGTCTTATCAACTAATGTAACTTCTTGATTGTATTTATTCATTGTGATAGTGCCGATTGGAGTATCATCAGTCATTGGATAAGTAAATGCTCCGGCTTGTTTATTAAAAATTCTATGTTGTTCAATAGTTTTAAGAATTGAACCATCACTAAAGGTTAACAAGTTATACTTAGATGTTGTTTCTTCTTGCTTGATCCATAATGGTTTTGCAGTAGCAAACACACCACCATCAAAGTTCCAAACTTTCAAACTGTCAGACATTTCTATATTTTCAATGACTTTAGATGTACCATCAGCTAAGGTAATCAATGTTCCTTTAGCTAGACAAATAGTAGGAATCCAAGTTAGTACTGTGGGACTATAAGATATACCTACCGAATTAATCGCATAAGCTACTACGTTGATAGATTCATATGTAAATTCACTGGCGTTAAAACCAACTGTTTGTGATCCGGTTATTCCAGTAAGTATTGGATTTCCACAATTATCTCCGCTTCGTACAGCTTTTCTTTCTGCGGTACTACTGGTTGTAACACACTTATCTACACTTATAGCATAAGTTGTTTGGCCAGGTAATCCCCAGATGACTCCAGCTTCAATTATAGGACTACCACCATCACTGGTTATGTCAAATGTAACGGAAGCGGTTGGTTGACCAAATGTGTGTCCTGTAATATCCAAAACGGGTAATGTGATTGGCAAAACTGAACGCAACGTAACGCCGCCAGTAATTGTTGTCCCGCCGTGAATTGTTAGTCCTTGATTTGGGGGTAAACTCATTTTGTTTCCTTAAATATTTGGAGTTTCTGTAATAGTGCTTGTATATGTATACAAGCTGTTTGCGTTAGCATTAGGTGGATTGGTAGTGATATTAATCTCAGCTAATTTTTGTGCCGGCACTTGATAAGAATTAAACATATAATTTGAATTTGTATTCAGACCAATGATTGGTTGATTTGAAACAAAGTTGCCTGATATGTTAGATAAATGTAAAGTATTGTTTTTAAATAAAACAACTTTAGCCGTTGCAGTTGCCGTGTTAACTGAGAAACCTTGATACACAATTTCACCCGATTGATATTCACCAACACCTGTTGTATGCATATTAAATACCACGGTGTCATCAGCTGTTATATCATTATAGATATTTGTAATTGATGTATGAATCAATCCAACCAAAGTAGTTGGACCAAAAACAAAACCTTTAACAGTAAAGTTTAAAGTCCAAACAATCATACGAGGATCAGAATCTCTTGGACCTTCATATGTTGTTTCGTGTGTTGTGTTGTTGAGTACAACTGGAATTTCTTTAACGATTCCCATTTCAGGAACCAAATTGATTTTAATTGTATAGTCTGGTGTAAAGTATGGAAGAATATGTTCAATAATTTGTGTACCATCTTCTATATTACGGACATAGATATACAAAGAAAAATCAAAGTTGTATGGTACTGGATTGTATTGTGCTGCCACACCTTCAGAAGTCTTTGAGAACTGTTTTATATTGGTGTTTAATTTACGAGAGTTATCGTAAGAAAGACCAGTCATCTCAAATGACATACGAGGTAAAGTCATCTGAACTTTTTTATCCAGATTGTAATCACCTTCTAATCTTTGTACATATAACTCTTTTGCTGCATATGCAATAGGTACCAAAAAACGTTCAGCTTCAGAGTTATCTGCATTGTAACGTACAAGAGTAATATTATCAAATAGATTACCAAAACCCACAACGAGTTTTCGTATTATTCGGTTGTAAAATACATTAGCTGCCATTATATTGGTCCAAAAGGATTAATTTCTGTCATGTCTACAATATTACCAGCATTGTTTGCAATGTACTGGTTGTCATAGACTTCTTTAGTTGCAGGAGATTCTAATGGATTAAAGGTCACCAATGTATATTGTGCATTGCTTGTTTCGCCAATGATAACATGGTCATCTAAGAATTCACCAGCAATATTGGTAACTGATAATGTATTTGAAGATGGTATCCAAGTTTGAACCAAAGCAACAGCGGTAGCATTTGCCATAGTATTGTCTCTTGATTGGAAAACAATCTCTTGTTTTGCGTAGTTGCCTGTACCAGCACCAATGTTTAAATGTAGTGTATATGCTGAATCTGTAACCACAGAATCTATCTCCGGTTGACCAGTTTGAAAAACTTCTTGTGAGTACTTGAATTTTTCCATTTCCAATTCATAGAAATATGGAACTTTTCTACCCAACATAAAGAAATCTTTTGTTTGATTTGTAAATTTTATCTCAAATAATTCACCTGTTCCGTTTAAAAATGGAATATAAACTAAATCACCTTCACGGGGTCTATTAAATGTATCTTGTGGTACTCTTTCAGAAAAAGAACGTTTAGATAAAATCACATTGACATTGTTTTTAATTTCTAAACCAAATTTAGAAAAGAATTCTTTTTCACCCAAGTACTCAGTAGAATTAGAAAGATACATCTCAATAGAAAAAGCAGATTCAAATTTCTTAACTGGATCTTCACCAAATAATAAATCTCTTGCTTGGTCATTGTCATTTGGAAGATAATAGGCCTCAAAACCCATTATCTTAATGGATTCTACAATGAGGTCTTCAATAACTCTTTGTTCAGGTAAAGAGCCGTAATTATTAAAATAGTGATTTGTTGCCATGTTAGTTCATAAAGAATTCAAGAGGTGCTCCGTAATTCATCTCCATCTCTTTTTCAAGTCTTTCAATCTCAGCTACCGCTTCCGCTTGAATTGTTTTACCATCTAGTGTAACACCACCTGGTAGTTGTAGTCCTGCAAATTTGGAAAGATTATTACCCCAACTTCTTTTGATTAATACTGTGGCATATTCTTTTAACCAACGGTCATTCCATACTTTGTTATAGACATCTGGGTTAATTACCGCATATGCTTCGGCAATCACAACTGTACCAACTGGTGCTTCTGAGTCTCCCCAATTCCAATCAATGTATAGTCTTTGCATATGTCTCTGGAACCTGATAGGAACCTCTCCAGTAAACATAATTTCAAGTGAACGTAAGTGTTGTTGTGTTAGAGTATAATTGACGTAGGACGCTGAAGTGAAGTCATACAATTCATTCAGGCGAAGTTGGTACCTAAGGTCAAACATATTGGTGTTTGCCTGTGAATCTGATATTGGGAATATGCGAGAGATACCAACAATCTCCATTGGATTACCATCAGCATCGGTAGAACTGCTTAGGTCAAGATATCTTTGGTCTATATCCGATTGTTGAAGTGCTTTGATGTAGTAAACCTTTTGTAGGCCATCAAAATGATAATCTTGCCAGTATTGTATTGCATCATCAATACGGTCTTCTACCTGTTCATTATCTACGTTAATTTCAATAACTGGAAAACCTAGTCTGCGTAAACAGTAAGTTTTAAAATCAGCTCTGTTAGTTATGGTTGCCATGCAATCCTCCTATTGTTTCCTATTTATTCAATAGGAGGATTGGTAATTTATAACATGACTGGTCTTACTGTACTAATAGAATCTGGATCTGGATTTGGAATTTCAATAATATCTGAAATTGAAACTGTTATGCCTTTAGCATTATTATAAGCAGTAATTCCATAATATACTGAATTTGGATCACTTAGACTAGAAATATAAGATTCTAATGTTGATTTTTCTTCAGATGCTCTGATTATTGTTCTGGTTAAATTATCACTTGATACCATTATTGATACTGTGTTTATTGTGTTATTAAATGAACTATCAATATATTCACCTGTTGTATCAAACAAGGCATTATCAAACCATTTAATTGTTGTCGATGGTCTGGTTCTTACAATTGTTGTCGCAAAAACGTTTGCTGTTATTAAAGTTGTCATTTTTTTACCCTTATCCTAAAAATATTGAATCCATTAATCTTACTGATGTACTTGAACCTGAAGGTCCTGTTGGTCCTGTTGGTCCTGTTGGACCCGAAGGTCCTGTTGGACCTGGAGAACCATTTGTTCCTGAAGGTCCTGTTGGACCTGTGGGTCCAGTAGCTCCTGTCAGACCTGTGGGTCCAGTAGGGCCTGTAGCTCCTGTGAGTCCTGTCGGACCTGTGGGTCCAGTAGCTCCAGTAGGTCCTGTTGATCCAGTAGGACCTGTGGCTCCAGTAGCGCCAATTAAGCCCGAACTTGAACCTACCCAAGCGCCTGATGAATTTATTACTTGTGTCGCACCAACGGTTAAACCGTTTTTGACTACAAATGGATTTGTGTTAGCTGTTGCCAAGGTTCACTCTCCCCTTGTTGATTGTTGTTGTTATCTATTATTTAGTAGGATAGTTTCTTTTCAACCAATCTAATTCCATTCTTTCATTATTTAATTGATACCATCCGTTATTATTGTGTATGTTTATTAGTGAACCAAAATATTCTTCATACATTGCACCAACTTTATCATAAGAAAAGTTTTCTCCCCATCTTCTGCAATCTTTTGGCTTAATATTTTCTATGTTTTTTGCAGCCCAAACAAAGTGTTCAAATGTTCTACATCTATAACCAGTATATCCATGTAGATTTAATTCTGCTAACGCACCCCAATCAGTAGAGATAACTGGTGTACCAGATAACATGCACTCTATTTGTACACCTGCAAATGGTTCATTGTATAGAGAAGCAACAAATGCACCTTTTGCTTTTGACATTAAATTTTTTCTTGCCTCAACATCAGCAAAACCAAACTCTAGTACGTGTGCCGGTTTAGTTTCATAACCCATATCCTTTAATGAACCTTGGCCAGCAATCACCAATGTGGCACCTATCTGTTGTGTTGCCTGAATGGCAATGTTTAATCCTTTGCCATCATATACTCTACCCAAATAAAGAAAATAGTTTTCTTTCTTGGTGGTATATTTAAAATCATCTAAATTAAAGTAGTTTGGTATGACCGTATCATAGAATTTTTGATTACACACTTTAACGGATTCTAGTCCATAGTAAGCTGAGTGCATAGCATATGATTCGAATACTTTATAAGGTGCAAAATGTCCCCATGCATAACCAATTCCAGGTTCTACCACAATCATATCTGAATGTGCATCACAAATTTCCTTCATTGGGTGTCCCCAAAAAGGTAAAAGAAAGTCATTTGGTTTCTTTCTTTTTTTTATCTGTTTGATGGCATTTTGAATAAAGATTTTGTATGCTGAATCATTAATATCATACTTAAAATTGGTAGTTTTCCAATCGTAGTTGCCGTAACATTGATTCCATGCCACAGAAGAAAGAACATTAACGTGTTCATCACAATCAACTTTAGAGTCTTGATGACCGTAATGTATGATTGTATGACCTCTGGCCTTCATCATCTCACAAAATTTAACCACTTTTTGTGTAAAGGCGCAAGATACAAATTCTTTGGATGAAATGGTGTGTGGTACACCAAGTACATGAAATCTCATCGCCACTTAGGTCCTTCAAACCAAACGGCCAATGAATATCTTTTACCTCTTGTTACCGGTGTTGCGTGATGTTCTACAAAAGATGGAATAAAAATAGCGGAACCTTGTTGTCTTATGTCGTGAGCATTCGGCTTATCTTTTTCCGACCAGATTTCAAAATTACCACCATCATATTCTAATGGATTGGTTAATTGAATGACACAGGTTAGTTTTCGGTGATAGTATGGATCGTTGTTGATCCAGAATACGTCATGGTGACGTTTGTATTCACCTTGATTTTTTGAGTCGTATTCTGCCAATTGAATGAAAGATAGTTTGGTAACGTGAAAATTAAACCAATCGGAGTTGGCTTGTAATCCTATTTTCCAAATTTTATCAAATAACCATTCAAAGTTTGAATCATCTCTTTGAATAAAACGAACTTTACTTTTACGTACATCAAGATTTGTTTGTACGCCGTTATCTGTACCTACTGTGGATTCTTCTGGCGGAAGTTTTAATCCATCCGCCAGAATCTTTTCACATTCTTCTTTAGTAAAATAACTTTTGAAATAACACCATTCACCATTCATAACAAACCTTTCAAATTATATTATACGTTCATTGTATCTCTTAACACTCTAACTGTTGTTACAGCATTTGTTGGTGTACACAATAGATTCAATACACCAGTTGTAATAGAGGCATCAAATGTTCCTAATGAAGAACCAGTGAATGCTTCAGCATATTGTACTAGTGATGGAGTTGTACCATTATGAACAACTAACAATTCAATAACATGATAAGATGTTGAAGAAGTTAACTGTACAATGTATTTAGCAGAGCGATAAGTTGTTGCTGAAAAAGAGTCTACTGCAACTTGCGCTGTTGAAGAAGTTGTATATGTATTTGATGTTCTATAACTTAATGTCGATCCACCTTGTGCAAATGAAATACCAGCATGTGTTGGAGAAGCATTAGCTTGTAAATCTTGTGATGTATTAATTGTTAGAGTGGAACCAGAACCTGATATAGTTACGCCATTACCACTTGTAAATGTTACAACACCCGATGCAGTTGGCGTTGCAGAACCTGTTGTACCGTTGAAGGTATTAGAAGAAGTATTTGCTCTGCCGTATGCAGCCTGTGCTGATGTAATTCCAGAGTTTGCATATAATGAAGCAGAAGCTGCATTATTGATACCTGTATTAGCATATGAACTTGCTGAAGCAGCGTTATTAATGCCTGTATTTGCATAAGAAGATGCTGAATTAGTTGCATTAAAAGCAGCCTGTGCTAACGTGATACCTGTATTAGCATATGAACTTGCTGAAGCAGCATTGTTTATACCTGTATTAGCATATGAACTTGCTGAAGCAGCATTGTTTATACCTGTATTAGCA
>Ga0214164_1001404_pt1 | contig 13712 bp, 14 predicted proteins | sample TroBogepilimnion_13_FD_153003 | JGI IMG/M metagenome (GOLD analysis project Ga0214164, IMG submission 153003) | Freshwater microbial communities from Trout Bog Lake, WI - Practice 03JUN2009 epilimnion v4 | ecosystem: Environmental > Aquatic > Freshwater > Lake > Epilimnion/Euphotic zone ...
TAATAAGATATGAAAAAAGAATAGAAACTTGGTGGGCATTACAATGGATAGCATTGATTACTTTATATGCTAGAAAAATAAAAGTTTAAACAACTTCAAACACATAAAAGCCTAAAAGTAGGAAATAGGCATTTCAACACCCAAAGCATACGTTCTGGGAGTGGGATGTACATTTTGGGAGCTGGGATAGATACTTTGGGTAAAAGAAAGATATTGTGAGTTGGATGAGAAGAGATATTTTTGAAGGAAGAAGCAAGAAAAAGGAGATTGTGCCAAGAACCTTATCTTTACTCACTATTTAATAGGGTTAGCTTGAAAAAGTGCCCCTTTGTTCTAGATAAGTTTTAAACAATACAAGGATGCTAATAAAATCGATAGAGATTAATAATTTTCGATGTTTCCATAAAACAACCGCAAAAGACTTTTCCACTATAAACCTCTTTGGTGGAAAAAATAATGCCGGTAAAACAGCATTACTCGAAGCACTGTTTTTAATAACCGAGCCAAGTAGTAATAGCATAATGACATTGGTTAGGGTCAGGCACTTGGATGATGCATTTATGAGACAGATGCCTAAAAATGCCTGGGACAATTTTTTTTGTATGCAGAGCCCAAATGATGGAATTAAATTATTGGCAACCACAGATGAGTCAAGCAAACAAGAAGTATTAATTAGTCGTGATGAATCTATTGATGAATTTGTAAACTTTGTTGAAAATGACACATTTGATAAAAGTATTGTAGACATTGCTAAATCACTAAGAAACTCAGAGACTATAAAATCTACACTACATATAGAATCGTCATACAAAAATGAACCTACTAAGGAATTTTTAATTGTAGCAAGTTCGAATGGAATTATAGGAAAAGGAACCCCTTATTCTTTTATAAAAACGCGTTTTATTCCTGCTAGTTTCAAAAGAGTAGGCGCTTTGCTTGCAGCTGATTTTAGTAGAGCTAAACTAGAACTAAATTGGAATACAGATTTATTATTAAAAGCTTACAAAATAATAGATGAAAGCATAGTGGAAATAACAGTTGAATCATTAGGAAGTCCAACTATCTATTTAAAAAGAAAGTATGAAAAACCAATGCCCTTAACTCTGTTCGGAGATGCAATGTCGAAAATAACCGATTATATACTTTGGATAGTCAACAATCAAAATAGCATCCTATTAATAGATGAAATTGAAAATGGCATACATCATAGCAACCAAGAAATGTTATGGAAGATGTTGTTTGATCTGGCAAAGGAGTTCGGGGTGCAAATATTTGCTACATCACATAGTGAAGAGATGATAAAGGCGTTTGAAAACGTAATCAAAACTAACAATCTTGAAGCCGATGGTAGATATTTTGAAATGGCTCGCCATTCGATATCAAATGAAATTACAATTCAAAAAATACCAATCAATGTTTTAGAAGAAAGACTAATTACCCAAAAACCAGTAAGAGGAGAATAAGATATGAATATTCTGATAGTTGAAAGCGAAAATGATGAGTTTTTTATACGGGGTTTACTTGCAAAAATGAATCAAAAGGCGGATGTCTGTTACATTGATGAATATAAACATAGTAGCCTAGATAAAGTAAAACTAACTACCCAGATCGGTTCTGCTATCGCAGAAATAAATAGGGGAGTCTCCAGAATCGGAATAATTTTAGATTTAGATGAAGATAATACTGAAAACAGGCTAAAATTTGTAAACAACTGTGTTGATGATGCCTTTAATGAATCTACTTATGACTTTGAAAAAGTAGAACCCCTTGAAAAACCAAATGAATTTATAGAAATAAAAATTGAAGGATATGAACCAATCAAAATTGCTTGCCATTTCACAAATGTAGATGGCAATGGAGAGTTGGAAACGGTTTTAAAGGCTATAAAACCGAAGGACAAAGATTCCCATTTTGCAGATTGCTTAATTGAAGGATGGCAGTCTTGTATAGAAAAGAAGGGTAAAATAATTGCCCCCAAAGGAAAGACTGGTGATATAACTGAGAAAGAGATTTTAAAGCTTTGGGTTGATTTTTACAAGAGATTCGACACACTTAAAAAGGGAGATAGAAATCAAGATAATACTGATTGGAAAGGTATTTGGATTGGTAAAACACAAGCAAATAAAAAAGAGAAAGATGTTATTGCAAGAGGTTCTACTATTTTTGATTTAGATTCGGAAATATTAAGTGATCTCAAAACCTTTCTAAGGTTATTCAATTAAAGAGATGCAGTTTTCAATTCTCAACTAGTCAACGTCACACGCTAATAGCTAATAAGGGCTAGCGCACTGCCTTTGGCTAAAGTCTTTCTGCCTTTACCATACGCTACATATAGGTATCACTGTCGCGATTATTGTCCTTAATATATTATTAATGGAATTTTTATTAAGTAGTCCTTTTTATCTATCTTTGAAATATATACAGATACCTAATGCTTTTACAACTTCAACAAGCTAGTTCCGACAAAATAGATAAATTGATGGCTTATGCCAAACAAAACAATATAGATCTATCTGTGATTGATGATATGGAAGGCAATTATTTTTTGCCCGGTAAACCACTCTCTAAGCAAGCCATCACTAATATAATAACCAAAGGACGTGCTAGCGGAACAATTTCTATGGATGAGGTACATGCTTCAATAAGAAAAACCCACCATGCAGATTAAATATACAGTAACTGCATCTGATAGTCTAGCTCAATTAATTGCTTTCATAGAAAATACAAATACACTCGGATCGGGTTTAAGATGGTTAAATAAATATGAGCTATTTATGAATGAAGAATTATTGATATCAGTAAATCATAAAATATGCAATAATCTTTCATTGAAAAGTCTTGGGCTGAATTGTTTGTATTTTAATGATTGGCTGATTGCTTATTCTATACATCAAAATTTCATTCTTATAGAAGCATTGCTACATAAATCAAGAATTTCAGATTGATACTCCATCTAGCTCCTGAATGTTTTCTCTCCAAGGAGCAGAATTGCGAATGGGATTGCCGCCTTTACCATATGCTAAATAAAGATATCACTGTCGCAGGTTTGTGACTTGTGGTATGTGATGGTTACATCTATCGTACGTCTGTCCGAAAATCAGGAACTTGAGATAGTCCTACTAAAGCATTAACCCAATAACCATCTCTTTTAGCTCATTGGTTTTTAAATCTTCCTTTTCAGATTTATCGTAAATAGTGAGTAGGTAAATGGTATTTGATTCAACATAAACGTAGCTAATTGCCCTCGCACCGCCGCTTTTGCCTTTTCCCTTTGAAGAAATGGCAATCCGTATTTTGTAACAATCATTGCCAAGAAAAGTACCTGACGTTGGGTTGGTATTCAAATCGTTTATTAGCAAAGCAAACTCTTCTTTTAATGAAGGGAACTTTTTTACAAGCCTTTTTAACTCTTTTTCAAATCGGTTGGTAAGTAATATTTTATAGCTCATTCAGTAGCTCTTGAGCTGATTTAAGTTTTTTGTTTCCTTTTTTGTGTTCAGCAACTTCATTGGCAGCCTCTTGCAACTCTTCCCAAAGTTGTACTTTAGCCACAGAAATAGGTTTTACCCCCTTTACAAAAGAAAGACTGCGAAGCACTTCCAACCCAAATGGCACTTTATTATCTGGAATATCAACCAATACTTTCATTGTTTTTTGTTTATGTACTTACAAAAGTAGCCCTTTCGGTTTTAATTGACACAAATGAGAAAAACTTAAAGAACCTAACTAGTTCAGGAGTGTTCGAAAATTGATAACTACATCAGGACTACTGTCCTATTTGTAGCAGTTACTAGAAATTAATATAAAACCCTTCACTCTCTACAAAAAGTATATTTGTATAAATAGCAAAAATGCAAATAATACAATCTATACAAAACAGAATATACACCATACGCTGAGAAAGAGTAATGCTGGATTTTGATTTGGCAGCACTCTATGAAGTAGAAACAAGGGTGTTGAACCAAGCCGTGAAGCGTAACATTAAAAGATTTCCCGAAGATTTTATGTTTCAACTTACTGTTTTTGAATGGCAAACGCTATCATCACAAATTGTGATGATGGAAAAAAATAACAATCCAACATCACAACCCGAAGTTTTGGTATTACCCAAAAATCGTACGGGCAAATATCTACCCTACGCTTTTACCGAACAAGGTGTAGCAATGCTTAGTGGTATATTGAACAGCGATAAAGCAATAAACACAAATATTGCTATCATGCGGGCCTTCATAGAAGTACGGAAAGTGTTACTGCAACAGACTGATATGAGGGAACAATTGAGGGAAATAAAAGAACGTATGGGTGAACACGATACCCAACTGAACCAAATTTATGATGCAATGGAAAACCTATTGGATGAAAAAGCCGCTCAAAGAAAATGGGATGACAGGCAGAGAATAGGGTTCAATCAGTGATAATCTATTGCTGCAACTATTTCCCTTCCAACTAACCCCTGAATGCTACTTTGGGTGAGCAATCTATAATGAGTGTAAATTTTTAGTTACAAAAAAGTGAGCATAATAAAGAGTTTAGAATGTTACCATACAAACCAACTCTTTATTATGCTCACTTATCTTATAACTAGTAACTTAAATTAAATAATATCAAAACTATTTAGTTACCGTACACACTAAGGAACTTAATACGCATAATCTTCAACTGTTCCCAGGTGTAATCATTATCGCTTAATTCTTTTTGTGCAATCTCAAGAGAAGAAGTCTCACAATTTTTAAAGTATTCAATAATATCTTCCTGATCGTATTCGTCCAACCAATCGTCTATTGCATAATCAAGGTTCAACTTGGTACCACTAGCTGCTATGGTTTCCATTTCTTCCAGTAACTGAGGCAATTTAAGTCCCTTGTTTTTTGCAATTGTTTCTAATGGAATCTTTTTGTCGATATTCTGAATGATATAAATTTTGTTGCTCGATTTGTTTGCCACCGTTTTCATTACGAAATCATCGGGCTTTTCAATATTATTTTCCTCTACATATTTACCAATCAAATCCACAAAAGGTCTACCATATTTCAACGCCTTTCCTTTACTCACACCCTGGCACTTCTCCAGTTCGGCAAGGGTGGTTGGGAAAATGTTACACATATCCTGCAAAGAATTTTCCAGGAAGATTACAAATGGAGGAAGTTTCAGCTTCTTAGCTTCTTTCTGACGAAGTTCTTTCAGCATTTCAAACAAATACTCATCAGTAGAAGCACCTTGTTGTGCAGAAACTTCATTGCTGGTATCATCGTCGTCAAAGCCATCCCCTTCTTCAAAGATGTTGTTCATTACAATCCTGAATGAAGTTGGATTTTCTAAGAATTTAAGTCCTTCTTCAGTCAGTTTAAGTAGACCATATTCTTCAATATCTTTCTGAATTAAATTTTCAAGCAGCATTTGCCTGATAAGGCTATTCCAGAAGTGGCTTTCTTTGTCCTTGCCAATTCCAAAAACGGGTCTGCTTTCATGACGGTACATCAATACTTGTGGGGTAAGTTTGCCCATTATAATATCAACGGTGTAAGGAGTAGGGAAACGTTCGTCTAGTACTTGTATAACTTTAATAACTTTAACTACTTCGTCTTTTGCCTCAACCTTTTCTTTAGGATGCTTACAATTATCGCAGTTGCCACAGTTTTGGTCGCCCCAATCTTCTCCAAAATAGTGCAATAATACTTTCCTGCGGCAAACGCTACTCTCGGCATAGGCAACAGTTTCATCAATCAGTTGCGCACCTACTTCACGTTCGCTCAAAGGTTTGTCCCGCATCAGATGTTCCAATTTGGCAACATCTTTATGAGAGTAATATAACACGCAAAGTCCTTCCAGACCATCACGACCAGCACGACCAGTTTCTTGGTAATAGTTTTCTATGGACTTAGGTATATTATAATGTATCACAAAACGAATATCTGGTTTGTCAATACCCATTCCAAAGGCAATAGTCGCTACTATTACATGTACATCCTCATTCAAAAACTGATCTTGTCTGTCGGCTCTAAGCTTTTGATCCAAGCCAGCGTGATAGGCAACAGCTTTTATGTTATTTGCCATCAGAACCTCAGCAAGTTCCTCGGTAGTTTTTCTATTTAGTGTGTAGATAATCCCACTCTTCCCTTTATGTTGAGAGATAAAACGTACAATACTTTTTATTGTCTGCTCTTTTTGAAGCTTCGGTTGAATCTCATAATAAAGATTGGTTCTATTGAAGGAAGAAATGTAGACATTTGGCTTACGTAATCCTAGATTCTTTTCAATATCACTTTGCACCTTAGGAGTCGCTGTTGCAGTAAGGGCAATAACAGGGATTTTTGAGTTGATGATGTCCATCATTTCCCTAAGCCTACGATACTCTGGTCTGAAATCGTGCCCCCACTCACTGATACAGTGTGCTTCATCTACTGCAAAAAAGGAAATTTCTATATCACTGAAGAAGTCTAGGTTTTCCTGTTTGGTTAATGTTTCTGGCGCTACGTAAAGCAATTTTGTTTTGCCGGAAGTTAAGTCTTCTTTTACTGCATTAATCTGGGTTTTGTTGAGAGAAGAGTTAAGAAAGTGTGCTATATTATCCTGTTCACTGTATCCTCTTACTAAATCTACCTGATTCTTCATCAAAGCAATCAAAGGCGAAACAATGATGCAACAACCAGGTAACAACAAAGCGGGTAATTGATAGCAAAGACTTTTCCCTCCTCCGGTTGGCATAATCACAAACGTATCGTGACCTTCTAACAAGCTGATGATGCTTTTTTCTTGGGTTCCTTTAAATTCTGTGAACCCAAAGTATTTTTTCAACCCGGCATAAATGTCAGGTTTACTTCCATCATCATTGGTCAATTCTTTTATTACAATATCCTCATCTGCAATTTTTTTTGGCGAAACCCGCACTTTTTTTGATGCAGCACTTGCTTGAGGCTTTCTTTTGTTCGTTGACATTATATGTATTCCCATAATATTTTTTCCCGATAAACCGGGGTATTTTTAGATAGTTAAAAATGCGTTTCAAAAAGCATTTACAACGTTTGTGTTATCAATAAATTCTATTTAAAAACAACCACGTTGATTTTAAGAGGGTGACGAAGTTAATCATTACAAACTTTTTTTCGTTGCTAATTTATTATTTTTTCGTGTAACGCGAAAGTTTAATCTTTTTTGAAGGAATCATTTTGTTTAATTATCAATTTCTTCTTTAGCAAACAATTAGCAACAAACCCGGAAGAGCTTATTGTATTGAGGTTGGCATTTTTAAAACAGCAAAAGTTTTTTAGGGCTTATTGTTGTATCTGGAAACAAATAAACTTTTCTTCTATAATACTAATCCTATATCGTCAAAACATAACTTTGCTGCACAATGAATGTATCTATTTCACAAATTGCACATCACACGATTGCATTGGAAGCTGCCGCGATTGCCGGCTTGGAAAATTTTATTGACGAAAGCTTCGAGAAAGCTGTAACAGCCATTAACGAATGCAAAGGCAGGGTAGTAATAAGTGGTATCGGCAAGAGTGCCATCGTTGCCCAAAAAATAGTTGCCACACTAAACTCTACTGGAACCCCTTCTTTGTTTATGCATGCTGCTGACGCTATCCATGGAGACTTGGGCATGGTACAAGAGGGGGACATTGTATTGATATTGAGCAAAAGTGGCGAGAGCCCTGAGATAAAAGCCGTTGTTCCATTAATAAAAAATTTTAATAACCTTCTTATCGCTATTGTTGGCAATACGGATAGTTTTTTGGCACAACAGGCAAATTTGGTTATCAATACGACTGTGAGTAAAGAGGCTTGTCCCAACAACCTCGCACCTACTAGCAGTACAACTGCCCAAATGGTAATGGGAGATGCTATTGCAGTCTGTTTAATGGAACTGAAAGGATTTGGCAATGAAGACTTTGCACGTTATCATCCCGGTGGCAATCTTGGTAAAAGACTTTATTTGAAAGTAAAAGATATAGTTTCTGATTCCATTGCGCCAAAAGTATTACCCACTGCCACTTTGAAAGAAGTAATTGTAGAAATAACTGAGAAAAGATTGGGTGTGACAGCCGTAGTAGATAATGGAAATAAAGTACTCGGGATTATTACCGATGGAGATTTACGCCGGATGTTAGAGCGCAGCGACAATATCAAAAACATAACCGCAGAAGACATATTGACGCGTAACCCAAAAACAATAGAGCCTTTTATCATGGCGGTGGATGCATTGGAGATATTTGCTTTATACGACATCAGTCAGTTGATAGTAGCCGAAAATGAACAATACATTGGAATTTTACATTTACATGAGTTAATAAAAGAGGGGATTAGTTAGAAATTTTGGATTCAGATTTTTGATACTTGCAATCTGTGACCAGCAACTAGTAATCAGTATATTGTATCTAAAAATCATCTTAAATGTACCGTCACAACAAAAGACATTTTGCCACATGAATTAACCACTTACATTTGGCTTCTGAATTAATTAATATTTCAATTTTAAAAAATGAATAATCCCAATTATTACGTAGCAATTATGGCTGGAGGAATCGGTAGTCGTTTCTGGCCTCAAAGCCGTACAGGCTATCCGAAACAGTTTTTGGATATCCTAAATACAGGTAAAAGCCTTATTCAGTGGACTTACGAACGCTTTGCCGAATTTGTTCCAAAAGAAAATATTTATGTAGTCACAGCTGCAGAGTACAGTCATATTTGTGCAGAACAGTTGCCAGAGATTCCGGTAGAAAACATTATTGCAGAGCCTAGCCGTAAGAATACTGCTCCATGTGTTGCTTACATTGCATTTAAGTTATTGCAAAAGAATCCAAATGCTAGCCTCATCGTTGCACCTAGTGATCACATGATTGCCGATCAGGATACTTTCATTAGCATTGCTAAAAAAGCATTGGACTTTGTAAGCAAAAACACGGCATTTGTTACATTGGGTATAGAACCAACGTATCCAAATACAGGATATGGGTATATTCAATATGACCAAAATGATGATGCAGGTGATGGTATTTATCGTGTAAAAACGTTCACAGAGAAACCCAATCTGGAAATTGCAAAGAAGTTTCTGGAAAGCGGTGATTTCTTATGGAATGGTGGCATATTCATCTGGAAAGCAAAGGATGTAGTAGATGGTTTTGAGAAATATGATCTGGATACATTTGAATTGTTTGATGCTGAAAAACATAACCTTAACACCCCTAACGAGAAGGAGGCGATAGATCGTATTTATCCACTTTGTAAGAATGTAGCAGTAGACGTTGCACTGATGGAAAAGGCAGAAAATGTTTATGTGATACCTTCTTCTTTTGGTTGGACAGACTTGGGAACTTGGACAAGTGCTTATGACAATCTGGAGAAAGATTCTTTGGGTAACGCAGTTGCCAGTGAAAATGTAGTAATCATAGATGCATCAAAATGTATGGTGAGCGCTCCTAAAGACAAATTGTTGGTTTTGCAAGGGTTGGATGACTTTATTGTAATCGACACACCAGACGCTTTATTGATTTGCAAGAAAGAAAAAGAGCAAGCAATCAAAGAATATGTAGCCGAAGTAAAGCGTGCGAAAGGCGACAAATACCTTTAGTAATCACTAAATTAGAAAAAAGAGGGGGATAGCAATAGGTGCTATCCCCCTCTTTTTTTACACTTGTTTTTGTAGGTAAGAGGTAGTTTGAAAGGAAATAAGAAAAAATATTTTTTATAAATCTTTGTCAAGTAAAATTTTCTACTACATTTGCAATCCCCAAAACGGGGTAGGTCTTTATAGAAAGTAAAAATTTGCCGAAATAGCTCAGTTGGTAGAGCAACTGATTTGTAATCAGTAGGTCGCTGGTTCGACTCCAGTTTTCGGCTCAGTGTTTTAGGGTAGATGGCCGAGTGGTTAAAGGCGACAGACTGTAAATCTGTTCTCTCACGAGTACGTAGGTTCGAACCCTACTCTGCCCACTTTAATCTTTTAAAGTGAGATTGTTCGAGAAAGTTCTTTGTATTAAATCGATGTTTGTAAAAAAACATTGTTAGTGTAAGGTAAAGGTATTATTGCGAGAGTAGCTCATTTGGTAGAGCGGTAGCCTTCCAAGCTTCAGGTGGCCAGTTCGAGCCTGGTCTCTCGCTCAAAGCAGCAGCAACAAGTGGGAATTAAATCCCACTTGTGTTGCACTATCGCCTGTGAACGGTCTACTAGCCGTTGTAGCTCAGGGGTAGAGCACTTCCTTGGTAGGGAAGAGGTCGTGAGTTCGATTCTCACTAACGGCTCACAGGATTTCAAGCATACAATAAAGATATTATCTGTAAGGCATTCTTTCAGATAGGCAATTAAAAATAAATTTAAAAAAACAAATAAAATGGCAAAAGAAAGCTTCCAACGGGATAAACCCCACGTAAACATTGGTACAATTGGACACGTGGATCATGGTAAAACTACTTTGACTGCTGCTATCACAATGATCCTTTCAAAAAAAGGGATGGGTAACATCGCAAAGAAATATGATGAAATCGATGGTGCTCCTGAAGAAAGAGAAAGAGGTATCACTATCAATACTGCTCACGTTGAGTATCAAACGGCTAATCGTCACTATGCACACGTTGACTGTCCTGGTCACGCTGACTATGTGAAAAACATGATTACTGGTGCTGCTCAAATGGATGGTGCTATATTGGTTGTTGCTTCTACAGATGGTCCTATGCCTCAAACTAGAGAGCATATCTTGTTGGCTCGTCAGGTAGGTGTTCCTAGCATGGTGGTTTTCATGAACAAGGTTGACCTTGTTGATGATCCTGAATTGTTGGAATTGGTTGAAATGGAAATTCGTGAATTGTTGACTAAGAATGGTTTCGATGGCGACAATACACCAATCATACAAGGTTCTGCAACTGGTGCTATGGCTGAAGATCCAAAGTGGGTTGCTAAAATCGAAGAATTGATGGCTGCTGTAGATAGCTACATTCCATTGCCTCCCCGTCCAGTTGATTTGCCTTTCTTGATGAGTGTTGAGGACGTGTTCTCTATCACTGGTCGTGGTACAGTTGCTACTGGTCGTATCGAGCGTGGTATCATCAAAGTTGGTGAAGCTGTAGAAATCGTTGGTTTGATGGAAACTGCTTTGACTTCTACTGTAACAGGTGTTGAAATGTTTAAGAAATTGTTGGATGAAGGTCAAGCAGGTGACAACGCTGGTTTGTTGTTGCGTGGTATTGAAAAGAGCCAAATCCGTCGTGGTATGGTTATTTGCAAGCCTAAATCTATCACTCCACACACTGAATTTAAAGGTGAAGTTTACGTACTTTCAAAAGATGAAGGTGGTCGTCATACTCCATTCTTTAACAAATACCGTCCTCAATTCTATTTCCGTACTACAGACGTAACTGGTGAAGTTACTCTTAATGAAGGTACTGAAATGGTTATGCCAGGTGATAACGTTTCATTGTCTGTTAAGTTGATTCAACCTATCGCTATGGAAAAAGGTCTTAAATTCGCGATTCGTGAAGGTGGACGTACAGTAGGTGCTGGTCAAGTTACTGAAATAATAAAATAAGAATTTACTAAGTATTTAATAATTTCTTTTCTATAGAGTAGCTAATTAGCATTATGTTAATTAGCTACTTTTTTTACACGGGCATGGTGCAATGGTAGCATACGGGTCTCCAAAACCTTTGATCTGGGTTCGAATCCTAGTGCCCGTGCAAACTAATTTAAGAATTCAAAAAACTTAAATTAGGCACACAAATAGCTTTAAATTGGTTTTATGAACAAGATTTCAGCATATTTTAAAGATAGTTACCAAGAACTTACCGAAAGAGTTACTTGGCCTACTTGGTTACAGCTGCAACAAAGCACCTTGATTGTTTTGGTAGCAACTGTGTTGATAACAGGTGTTGTTTGGATTATGGATTTTAGTAGCAACCAATTGTTGAAGCTAATTTACTCACTATTTAAGTAGAAATTATGGAAGAAGTAGCGGTTAACAAAGAAGTTGTTGAAACTCCAGCAGATAATACCAGATACTATGCTTTAAGGGTAGTTAGTGGAAAGGAGAGGAGCATAAAAGAATATTTGGATAAGGATATCAGCCGTAATGGTTGGACTAATATTGTAAAACAAGTATTTCTTCCTACTGAAAAAGTATATAAAGTACAGAACGGTAAAAAACAAATGCGCGAAAAGAACCTTTATCCAGGGTATATCTTTTTAGAAGTATTTGAAGGAAAACTCCAAGACGATTTAGTACAAAGCATCAGTAATGTTACCAACGTAATGCACTTTCTGACTGATGGTAAAGGAAGTAAGGGTACGATTGTATCTTTAAGAAAGAGCGAAGTAAACAAGATGTTGGGTAAAGTTGATGAAATGAATGATCAAGGGGTTAGCATCAGTGAACCATTCATCATTGGCGAAACTATCAAGATTATCGAAGGTCCTTTCAATGATTTCAACGGTGTTATTGAAGAAGTTAATGACGAAAAGAAGAAATTGAAAGTATCAGTAAAGATATTTGGAAGAAGTACGCCAGTAGAGTTAAACTATGTACAAGTAGAAAAACTAGGATAGTATTTCTAAATAGATTAAATAAAAAAGCCTTCGATTTATTCGAAGGCTTTTTTATTTATGTTATCTGTCAGTGATCTTTATCTAAATATTGTTTCTGCTTTTAGTATACTTTCGGGTCTCCCAACATCAATTAATAAACTATCCGAATGATTAAATCCTTCAATAGTATTCTCCGCGCAAAGACTCATATATACATCTACTAAAGAAAACTTTCCTTCTTGCTGTATGAGGTTGAAGATTTGAGTATTGATTACGTGAATGCCACTAAAAGCTTTTTGCTGCAATGTCTGTTTCTGTATTGTAGTATAACCAAGCACTGCTCCTTTTTCCTCCATTGTTGCCGTATTTCTCCAACCACAGAGACGGTTATCCGTAGTAAATAAAAAATAGCGGCTACTCACTCTATCTGTTATGGCTAGTGTAGCCAATGGATTCTTGATTTGGTGTTGTTGTATCAATTGCGATAAAGGCATATCGGTCAACATATCTACATTCATCACCACAAAGTTTTCTTCTCCTTCAAAGTACCAAGCGGCTTTCTTCAAACCTCCACCTGTTTCCAATACCGCATCTGTTTCATCTGAAATGGTAATAGTACTCCTCCAACCCTTTTTTTCATTTACAGCATCAATTATCTGATCTGCAAAATGGTGCACGTTTACAATTACCTCCTTTATGCCATGCCCTTGTAAGTATTCTATGTTTCTTTGCAAAAGCGTTTTACCATTTACCATTGCCAATGCTTTTGGATGGTGTAGTGTAAAAGGTTGCAACCTAGTTCCTAATCCTGCTGCTAATAGAAGTGCTTTCATAAATTAATTGTTTTGGATACTGTTAACCGATGTGCCGTCAACGGTCGGTAAACGGTTTATCGGTAAACGGTTAACATTTACCTCACCCAATTTGCTTCATTCGTATGCGTTAAAACTACTTTTACTTTGTATTTATTGCGCAAGTGTCTGGCGGTCTGTTCGGCAGCAAATACACTTCTGTGCTGACCACCTGTACAACCGAAGTTGATGGATAAATGCTCGAAGTCGCGCTCCAAGTAATTCTCTACTGAGATGTCAATCAAATCCCACACACTATTTAAAAATGCATTCATCTTAGTTCTTTGCTCTAAGAAATCCTGTACTGGTTTATCCTTACCACTTAACTTCTTATAATCATCAAA
>Ga0214164_1001407_pt1 | contig 13671 bp, 10 predicted proteins | sample TroBogepilimnion_13_FD_153003 | JGI IMG/M metagenome (GOLD analysis project Ga0214164, IMG submission 153003) | Freshwater microbial communities from Trout Bog Lake, WI - Practice 03JUN2009 epilimnion v4 | ecosystem: Environmental > Aquatic > Freshwater > Lake > Epilimnion/Euphotic zone ...
GGGTCCCCACGACGGCGGTCGCCGTGCCGGAGGACGAGTTGGTGCCCTACGCACACATGCAAGACTTTGTCGCGCGCTTACCGCGGGGGCGTTTGGTGACGCTGGAATCCCTGTACGGGCACGACGCCTTTCTCAAGGAAGGTGAGGCCTTGAAACCCATTTTCGCGGCAGCACTTTCGGGAGCCAGCGAATGAACCCTCCCTCGCAGCGGACGCGGACCGTTCGGGCCGCACTCACCGAGGACGTCGCGCACAAGGCCGTCGTGCCGCCGATTTACCTCAGCACCAATTACGCCTTTGACGGTTTCGGACAGAAAGGCCGCTACGATTACTCGCGCTCCGGCAACCCGACCCGCGATCAGTTAGCGGACGCGCTGGCAGCGCTTGAAGGGGGCGCGGGCGCGGTGGTCACCGGGTCCGGCATGGGGGCGGTTGGCCTCGTCGCCCATCAGCAGTGCGCGAACGGGGATCTCGTCATCGCGCCGCACGATTGCTACGGCGGCACCTTACGCCTGTTCCTCGCGCTGGAGCGCAAGGGGGTGCTGCGCCTGCGTCTCATCGATTTTAGCGACGCCGCCGACTACGCGGCGGCACTGGCCGAGCGACCGCGCCTCGTTTGGATCGAGACACCGTCCAACCCCCTGCTGCGGGTCACGGATCTCGAGGCGACCGTCGGGGCTGCGAAAGCGGTCGGTGCGACCGTGTGTGTCGACAACACGTTCTTAACGCCCGTCTGGCAACAGCCACTCGCCTTTGGTGCGGATCTCGTCGTGCACTCGACGACCAAGTACTTGAACGGTCACAGCGATGTGGTCGGGGGTGTCGTCATCGCGGCCACCGCGGAGTTGCACCAAGACGTGGCGTGGTGGGGCAATTGCCTCGGTCTCACGGGCGGGGCATTCGACAGTTACCTGACTCTGCGCGGCCTACGGACGTTGCACGCCCGCTTACAAGTGCACGCGCAGAACGCGCACGCGCTGGTGTCACTGCTCGCCGCCCATCCGGCCGTGCGGACGGTGCATTACCCCGGGTTGGCGGCGCATCCTCAGCATGCTCTGGCTGCTCGTCAGCAGACGAGCTTCGGTGCCATGGTGAGCTTTGAGTTGCACGGTGGGCTTGCGGCCGTGGAGGCGTTCTTAGCCGACCTGCGCTGCTTTACCTTGGCGGAGTCGTTGGGCGGTGTCGAAAGCTTGGTGGCCCACCCGGCGACCATGACCCACGCATCCATGAGCGCCGAGGCCAAGCAGCGCGCCGGCTTGGTGGATGGCCTGCTGCGCTTGTCGGTGGGTATCGAGGAGGCGGCGGATCTGCAGGCCGATCTGGCCGCGGCGTTGGATCGTGCCTTGTCGATCGGTGAGTCTTCGCGCTGAGGGATTGCTGCATGCGTCACGCCAGTCGGTTCGCTGTCCTTGGGGTTCTGGGGCTGATGGGGGCGGGCATGGCCGTCGCAAGCCCGCGTGTGGTGCGCCTCACGCCGCCGAGTGAGTGGTTCCAGTCCGGTGTCTCGGAGCCGCTCGTCTCGCGGTTCCTGCCCGACCAACGGTTCGACGTGCAGGCGACCGTCGTGCCGGATGCGGGTCAGACCATCCAGTCGGTCGAGTTTCGGATCGACGGCGCCAAGCTCCAACGGGGCGTCAGCGAGTGGACGGGTACCGGATTGAACCCCACCTTGTCCGACGGCCAGGCGACGCCGCCAGGCACGATCGTGGCCTCGCAGCGCGGCGTGAGTGTGACCGCACCCGGCCGCCATCGGCTGCAGGTCATTGCCGTGCAAAGCGACGGCGCGCGGGTCGAGCGCGAGGGCGAGTTCGGCATCGAAGCGCCCGTGGGGCGCGGGCGGCCGGTCAAGAACGTGATTCTGCTGCTCGGCGACGGCATGGGGCTCGCGCACCGCACGGCCGGTCGGATCGTCGCCGAAGGGTACGCGCAGGGCAAAGCCAAGGGCCTCTTGGCCATGGATACGTTCCCGGACGTGGCGCTCGTGCGGACGGCGAGCCTCAACTCCATCGTCACGGATTCGTCGCCCGGTATGTCGAATTACGTGACCGGCAATAAGGCGGCGAATAACGAAGAAGGGGTCTGGCCTGATGACACGGTCGATCCCTTCGACAACCCGCGGGTCGAGTACTTGTCCGAGTACCTGCATCGCACCGCGGGCAAGGCGCTCGGGCTCGTGACCACCGCGGACGTGTTTGACGCCACGCCGGCGGCGAACGCCGTGCACACGAGCCATCGCGGCGCCGGCACCGGGATCGTCGATCAATACTTGGACGATCGGCACCTCACCGGTTTGCAGGTGTTGATGGGCGGGGGACGACGCTGGTTCTTGCCGGAAGGCACCCCGGGCAGCACGCGGTCCGACAAAACCGATTACGTTTTGTCGCCGGCCCTCGTGAGCGGCTGGGGCGCGACGGCCGGGCAACGCGACCCAGGCCGTGATCTCATTGCGGATTTCCAGAAAGCCGGGTTTGTGTACTCGACCACCGCCACGGATCTGGCCGCCGTGGACGGCTCGCACCCGCTGCTCGGGCTCTATGCCTACGGCAACATGAACGTCGCGTACGACAAGATCCAAGGGCGCCGCGGTACGGGTCAGGTGACGGCGGATTTTGGGCTGACCGATCAGCCGATGCTGGATGAGATGGCCACCAAGGCGTTGGCCGTGTTGGAGCGAGCCCCCCACGGGTTCTATCTGATGATCGAGGGCGCTTCCATCGACAAACAGGCGCACGCGATGGACTCGGATCGCTGGCTGCTCGAGGTGCTCGAATTCGATCGTGCCGTGGCGGTCGCCAAAGCGTTTGCGGCGCGCCACAAGGACACGCTCGTCATCGTCACCGCGGACCACGAAACCGGCGGCTCGTCGATTATTGGCGCCTCGCGACTCGACGCCGCCGCGTTGGCCGCGCGAGCGCAAGCGCCACAAGGGACAGCGCTGCGCAACGGAGTGGTGGGGACGTATGACGCTGCGGGATTCCCGACCTATCGCATCCTCAGCGACGGGTTTCCGGACACGATGGACCCGGACCATAAGCTGCTCATCGGCTACGGCTCGAATGCCGACCGGCACGAGGACTGGGTCGCCAATCCTCGTCCGCTCGCGGACGGGCAGCAACCCGTGCGCGCCTCGTCACCGTTTCCGGTCTACCCCAAGGATTATCCGACCACACCGCTGCAGCGCGACCGGGCGGGCGATTTTTTGGTCACGGGGCAGGTGGAGGGGGATTCGGCAACGCACACCGGCTCTGACGTCCCGCTATCGGCCTTCGGCCCTGGCAGTCGCCGCTTTCACGGCGTGATCGACAACACGGACGTGTTCTTTCAGATTTCCGGGGCCGTCCGGCGTGGCGCGGACGACCCCTCGCGCTGAAAGCGGCGCTTAGAGCCGCGCGACAACCGCGTCGCCGGCCTCGCGGGTCGTCGCGGCGGCGCCGACGGGTTTCAGATCGGCCGTCCGTACGCCGTCCTTCAATGCCTGTTCGACCGCCGTCTCGAGCGCCCGCGCTTCCGTATCGAGGTGTAGAGAGTGGCGCAATAGCATCGCGGCGGACAGGATGGTGGCGTAGGGGTTTGCAATGCCGCGGCCAGCGATATCCGGCGCCGACCCGTGGATCGGTTCGTACATGCCCAGCGTCCCCGTACCGAGGGAGGCGGACGGGCAGAGCCCGAGCGATCCGGGCAGCATCGACGCTTCATCCGTCAAAATATCGCCGAACATGTTTTCGGTGATGATGACGTCGAAGTCAGCGGGCCGGCGCAACAGGTGCATCGCGGCCGCATCGATGTACATGTGATCGACCGCGACATCCGGGAACTCGACCGGCATGATCCGCTGGACGACCGCGCGCCAGAGGCGCGAGGTTTCCAACACGTTCGCTTTATCGACCGAGGTGAGCTTGCCGCGGCGGGCGCGAGCTAACGTCGCGCCGAGCCGGACGATGCGCTCGACTTCGGGAACGGTGTAGGTGCAGAGGTCCGATGCGGAGGTGTCGGTGCGCGTCTTTTCGCCGAAATAGATGCCACCCGTAAGCTCACGGATCACCATAATGTCGACGCCCGCGAGCAGTTCGGGCTTTAACGGCGACGCGTCCACCACCGACGGGAAGCACGTGACGGGACGCAAGTTGGCGTACAGACCGAGTTCCTGGCGCAGCTTCAGGATGCCTTGCTCAGGGCGTACTTTCAGCGTGGGATCCGAGTATTTCGGCGTGCCGATCGCACCGAACAAAATGGCGTCCGAGCGCTTGACGAGGTCGAGCGTCTCATCCGGCAGTGGCGACCCGGTCTGATCGATCGCAATGCCGCCCACCGGAGCGGCCTCGAAACGGAACTCGTGACCGAACCGACGGCCAACGACCTCCAGACAGCGCACCGCTTCTGCGGTGACTTCCGGACCAATGCCATCGCCGGCCAACAGCGAGATGAACGCCTTCATGCGCCGACCCTCGCTTCATACGCCTCGATCGCGGGGATCTGCGAGAGCAAATACCCCGTCTCATCCACGCCGTTTAACAGGCAATAGCGCGCGAAGCTTTCAATGGGGAACGTGGCCGACGAGCCGTCCGGCAGCGTCAGCGTGCGCGACTCCAAATCCAGCGTAATGTCCGCGCCCGGGTGAGCCAGCAACCACGCGTGCGTGGCGTCGTCCACGACCACCGGTACCAGGCCGTTCTTGAGGGAGTTATTTCGGAAGATGTCGGCGATCTCGTTGGAGATGACCGCACGGAACCCGTAGTCGTAGAGTCCCCACGGGGCGTGCTCGCGCGACGAGCCGCAGCCGATGTTACGGCCGGCCACCAAGATTTGGCAGCCCTGGGCCTCAGGTTGGTTGAGCGGGAAGTCCGCCACCGGCTGACCGGACGCGTCGTAGCGCCAATCCGCGAACAGGTGTTGACCCAAGCCCTCGCGGGTCGTGGTCGTCAGGAAGCGGGCCGGCATGAGCTGGTCCGTGTCGATGTTGGTGCTCGGAATCACAACGGTGCGCGAGCGAATGGTGCGTATCGGATCCATGGGATCTCCTCAGACGAGGTGACGGGCGTCGGTCACGCGGCCGGTGACGGCCGCCGCAACGGCCGTCGCGGGCGACGCAAGCAGCGTGCGCGAGCCCACACCTTGGCGGCCTTCGAAATTGCGGTTGCTCGTGCTGACGCACGTGGCGCCTTTGCTGACGAGGTCGCCGTTCATACCGAGGCACATCGAACAACCGGCCTCACGCCAGTCGGCGCCGGCGGCCTTGAAAATGCGGTCCAGGCCCTTGGCCTCGGCGGCGCGCTTGATGGCGTCGGAACCGGGAACGACCAAGAACTGCACGCCCGGCGCCACGGTGCGCCCCTCAAGGAGGCTTGCCGCGGCCTCGAGATCCGACAGACGGCCGTTCGTGCAACTGCCGAGGAACACGTACTGCACCGGGTGCCCGAGCATCGACTGACCGGGCGTCAAGCCCATGTACGCGAGCGCCTTGTGATAGACCGCGTCGCCGTCGCTCGGAATCGATTCATCGATCGCCACCGACATGCCGGGATGGGTCCCATACGTGATCATCGGTGAGAGCGTCGCCGCGTCGATGTGGATTTCGCGGTCGAAGACAGCCCCGTCGTCGGTGACGAGTGTGCGCCAACGCGCGACGGCAGCCTCCCAGTCGGCGCCCTGCGGCGCGCGCGGACGATCCTTCAAGTAGGCAAACGTTGTCTCGTCCGGTGCGATCAAGCCGGCGCGTGCACCGGCTTCAATCGACATGTTGCACACCGTCATGCGCTCGTCCATCGACAGCGCGCGGATGGTGCTACCGCGGTATTCGATCACCGAACCGGTGCCGCCGGAGACGCCCAACTGGCGGATGATCGCGAGGACAAGGTCCTTGGCCGTGACGCCGGCCGGCAACTCGCCTTCGACGTTCACCGCGAGGGTCTTTGGCTTGCGCTGCAGCAGGCACTGGGTGGCGAGGACATGCCCCACCTCGGTCGTACCGATGCCGAAGGCGAGGGCGCCAAACGCCCCGTGGGTGCTCGTGTGGCTGTCGCCGCAGACGATCGTCTTACCCGGCTGCGTGGCGCCGAGCTCCGGTCCGATCACGTGCACAATGCCGCGGTTCGGGCTGCCGACGGCGAACAACTCGACACCGAACTCCGCGCAGTTCTTCTCCAGCTGCGTGACCTGCTTGGCCGCGCTCTCGAGCTTGATGGGGATCCGCCCAAACAGCTGATCCGCGTCGGTGGGCGTCGAGTGGTCCATCGTGGCGAGCGTGCGGTCGGTGCGGCGCACCGGCAGGCCGCGCTCGCGCAGCATCGAGTAGGCCTGCGGGCTCGTGACCTCGTGGGTCAAGTGCAGGTCGATGTAGAGAATGGCCGGTGTGTCGGCGGTTTCGGCCACAACTTCGTGGGCACGCCAGATCTTTTCAAACAGTGTGGTGGCGCTCATGCGGGGATCTTTACCGTGTTGTTATCCGCGGAGAGTTGGGCGTGGGCGCGACGGCCCTCAGCCCGGCTGGATTGGATGCGGTTCACGCATTCGATAAATGCATTGGCGCTCGACTCGAGGATGTTCGTGCTGAGGCTGGCGCCGCGGTAGCTGCGTTCGTTGTACGCCACGTTGACGATGGACTCCCCGAGGGCATCCTCGCCTTCAGACACCGCATGCACATCAAAGGTGACGAGCTTTGCCGGCGTATTGGTCGCGCGCTCAATGGCTTTGATCACGGCATCGATCGGACCGTCGCCGGTCGCACCCTGCTCGACTTCGCGGCCGTCGGTGTGGCGCAAACGCACCACCGCGGAGGCCTCGCCGGCGGTCGCCGACGCCCACAATTGGACGAGGGACCAGGGACCGTCGCCCGCGTCACCGGTGCGCAGGACGATCGCTTCGATGTCGCCGTCGAAGAGCTCTTTTTTCTTGTCGGCGAGGGTTTTGAACTCGCCGAACGCGCGATTCAGTTCGTCTTCGGACAATTCAAAGCCGAGATCCTTCACGCGATCGCGGAAGGCATGCCGGCCGCTGTGCTTGCCGAGTACGAGATTCGTCCGCGACAGGCCGACGTCCTGCGGTCGCATGATCTCGTAGGTGGAGTGATGCTTCAGCATGCCGTGCTGGTGTATGCCGGACTCGTGGGCGAACGCGTTCTCGCCGACGATCGCTTTGTTGCGCGGGACGACCATACCGGTCGTCGTCGACAGCAGGCGCGAGGTCGGGTAGAGCCGGGTCGTTTGTATGCCAGTCGTGAGGCCGTAGAACCCTTCGCGGGTCTTCAAGGCCATGACCACTTCTTCGAGGGAGCAATTGCCGGCTCGTTCGCCAATGCCGTTGATCGTGCACTCGATCTGGCGCGCGCCGGCGTGGGCGGCGGACAAGCTGTTGGCGACGGCCATGCCGAGATCGTCGTGGCAGTGCACCGAGAGCACGACGTCGTCGATGCCGGCGACATCGCGCTTCAAATACTGAAAGATTTCCGCGTATTCCTGCGGCGTCGAGTAGCCGACCGTGTCAGGCACGTTGATCGTGGTGGCGCCCGCTTGAATGGCGGCGGTGACCACTTCGGCCAGGAACTCGAGTTCGGTGCGGGAGGCATCCTCCGGCGAGAATTCGATGTCCGCGCACAACGCTTTCGCGTAGCGGACGCCTTCCACGGCGGTTCGAATAATTTCTTCCTTGGCCATGTTGAGCTTGTGCTCGCGATGGATCGCGCTGGTGGCCAAGAAGACGTGTATGCGGTGGCGGGGCGCGTCTTTGATCGCGCTGTACGCCTTGTCGATATCGTCGGTATTGCAACGGGCGAGCCCGCAAATGATCGGCCCGCGAACCTCGCGGGCGATCGTTTGCACGGACTCCCAGTCGCCCCGCGAGGCGGCTGGGAAGCCCGCTTCGATCACGTCGACGCCGAGATCCGCGAGCGCCTTTGCCATCCGAAGCTTCTCTGGCGGCGTCATGCTGCAGCCCGGGGACTGCTCACCGTCACGAAGCGTCGTATCAAAGATAATGACGCGGTTTGGATCTCGGTTCGACATGCTGGCTCTCCTAATTAGGCCTTACTTGCCCTGTTCCAGCCACGGCATACGCGCGCGCAGCTGACGGCCGACCTTCTCAATCGGGTGCTTGATATCGGCATTCAGCTCCTTCTGGTAGCGCTTCTTGCCGGTCTTGTTCTCACGGATCCAGCCACGGGCAAACTTGCCGTCCTGGATTTCCTTGAGAACCTTCTTCATTTCCTTCTTGGTCGCCGTGTTCACGATCCGCTTACCGGTCACGAACGCGCCCCACTTGGCGGTCTCCGAGATGAACTCGTGCATCTTCGTGATGCCGCCTTCCTGCAACAGGTCGACGATGAGCTTCAGCTCATGCAAGCACTCGTAGTAAGCCGCTTCGGGCTTGTAGCCGGCTTCGACGAGGGTCTCGAAGCCCTTAACGACGAGCTCGGTGGCGCCACCGCACAGCACAACCTGTTCGCCGAACAGATCGGTCACGGTCTCTTCTTCGAAGGTCGTCTCGAGGACGCCGCCGCGGGTTCCGCCGATGCCGTGCGCGTAGGCGAGAGCCTTCTTCTTGGCCTTGCGGGTGGCGTTCTGCGCGACCGCGATCAGGCACGGTACGCCGCGACCCTGCTGGTACTGGCGACGGACGAGGTCGCCCGGGCCCTTCGGGGCGATCAGCACGACGTCCAAGTCGGCGCGCGGCTCAATCTGGCCGAAGTGAATGTTGAAGCCGTGCGCGAACAGCAATGCCGCGCCGGTGGCCAAGTGGCCCTTGATCTCGTCGTACACGGCCGGCTGGGCCATGTCCGGGGTGAGCAAGGCAACCAACGCGGCGCCGACCACGGCGTCCGCCGGTTCCGCGACCTTGAGGCCGTCCTTCTGAGCCTTCTTCCAGCTCGCGCCACCCTTGCGGGCGCCGATCACGACGTTGTAGCCGCTGTCCTTGAGGTTCAGCGCGTGTGCACGGCCCTGGCTGCCGTAGCCCACGATCGCGATGGTTGCGCCCTTAAGCGCCTTCTGGTCAACGTCCTTCGCCGAATAAATCCGCATTGATGTGCTCCGAGAGTGATGTCGTAAAACAGTGGGATAAAAACTTGAACCTGATAATCGAATACTGAACCTAAAAAAAACCCCGCCTCGGCTAGCCGGTGCGGGGTTCCTGTGTTGGTGGCGTTCGTCGCTCAGCCGTGGATCCCGCACCTCTGGGTACGAAGAAGAAGGAGGCCCGAAAGAAGAACGAGACGCGCCGCGACGGTCGTCGAGACAGAGGCAGCGGTAGCGTTCACGTCAAACACGGGTTGTGGATCTTCTTCAAGGTCAATCGGGAAGCGGAGATAAAAGCATAAATAACCGGAACTTGTCAACGTTTTGCGGTGCGTTGAGACTGTGGTCCTTGCAAGGTCTTTACGCGTTGGAGTTTTGCCATGTCCGATCCCCGTTCGACGTCGTCCTATCGGTCGCTCCGCTTCCTCGCTCCGGCGGATCTCGCCGGACATCTGACGCAGTACCCAACTCACGTTCAGGACTGGGTCGCGCGTAACGGTTTTACTGCTGAGCGCGGCGCTGTTCTTGCGATACCGGACACGCCGGAGTGTGTTCGCGGTGAAGTGTGGGTGGGTCTGGGTACGCGAGCGCTGGATCTAGCGCTCAGCTTAGGGCTGCCCGATCGACTCCCACCCGGAACCTACACGTGCCGGGATGCGCTAGAGCCCTCATCGGCGACCACGTTGGCGCTGGGCTTTGCGATCGGCGGGTATCGATTTGGGCGCTACAAAGCCTTGGCGGCGCCGATGGCGAGTCTTGAACTGCCCTCAGGTGTCGACGGGGAGGGCGTACACCGTATGGCTCGGGCGGACGGACTTGCGCGCGATCTGATCAACACGCCCGCTCAGGATCTGGGTCCCGCAGCGCTGGCCGATGCGGTTTGCGAGCTCGCGCGGCGACACGGGGGTACGGCCGAGGTCATCGTCGGCGACGCGCTAATAGCGCAAGGGTTTCCGGCGGTGCATGCCGTGGGTCGGAGCGGTGCCGAGGCGCCGCGGGTGGCGATTTATCGGGGCGGCGCGACGGACGGCCCACTCGTTGCTCTGGTCGGGAAGGGCGTTTGCTTCGACACCGGTGGGCTGGATCTCAAGCCGTCCAGCGGCATGGCGTTAATGAAAAAGGACATGGGCGGTGCCGCGGTGGCCATTGCGATAGCGGAACTCATTCTGAGTGCGCACTTGCCGGTCCGGCTCTTGGTCGTGGTGCCGGCCGTCGAGAACGGCGTCGGGCCGCTGGCGTATCGGCCCGGTGACGTGCTGGCGACAAGGACCGGCGCGACGGTCGAAGTGACCAACACCGATGCGGAGGGGCGCATCGTCTTGGCCGACACGCTCGCGTACGCCGCCGAATCGGCTCCCGAGGTGCTGATCGACCTCGCGACGCTGACGGGCGCTGCGCGTGTCGCGCTCGGACCGGAGTTGCCCGCGGTCTACGGGAATGATCCGGCGTGGGTGCACGCCTTGCTCGAATCCGGCACCGCGGTGACCGACCCGCTCTGGTCCATGCCGCTCTGGGAGGGCTATGAGGACGAACTGGCCTCACGGGTTGCGGATCTGCAGAACGCGTCGTCCTCGGGGTTCGCCGGATCGATCACTGCGGCACTGTTCCTGAGTCGGTTTGTGCCACGCGAGCAACCCTGGCTGCACCTCGACCTGTATGCCTGGAACCCCAAAGAGCGTCCCGGCAAGCCGGTGGGTGCGTGGGCCCACGGTGTGCGGGCGGTGTTTGAACTGCTCCAGCGCCGCTACGGCGGCTGATCCGCGTTCGCCCACAGTAGCGTCGCCGCTCCTCGCCCCTCACAATATGACCGCTGCGCAGCCCCTGCGGGCTGCCGCGGCCTTTATTTATTCCTCACTCGGTAGGCACCATGACCCGTAAGCAGAAATCGAACGACCCCAGAGCGCATTCTCGCCTCGTCACCGAAGGCGTTGCCCAAACCCCTGCGCGCGCCATGCTGCGTGCCGTCGGCTACGTGGATGCCGATTTCGAGAAAGTGTCGGTCGGCGTCGCCACCACGTGGTCGAATATCACCCCGTGCAACGTGCATCTGGACGGGTTGGCCACGGCCGCCGCTGATGCGGTGGACGGGGCGGGCGGAAAGAGCCGCATCTTCAACACCATCACGGTGTCCGACGGGATTTCGATGGGCTCGCCGGGTATGCGCTACTCGCTGGTATCCCGCGAAGTCATTGCCGACTCCATCGAAACCGTCGTCGGCGCGCAAGGCTTTGACGGCGTAGTGGCGATCGGCGGCTGCGATAAGAACATTCCGGGCTGCATGATGGCGTTGGCGCGATTGGATCGCCCGTCGGTGTTCGTGTACGGCGGCACCATTCAGCCCGGCGCGGAACGGCGCGATATCGTCTCGGTCTTCGAGGCGATCGGTGGTCACGCCAATGGCACCGTTTCCGACGCGCAGTTGCATGAAGTCGAAGTGACGGCCATTCCGGGCCCCGGCAGCTGCGGTGGAATGTATACGGCCAACACGATGGCGTCAGCGATCGAAGCGCTGGGTATGAGTCTTCCGAACAGTTCGGCGCAAGAGGCTGTTTCCTCTAACAAACTTGAGGACTGCAAGCGGGCGGGCGAGGCGGCGGTAGCGCTCGCGAAGGCCGGGATCAAGCCGTCGGACATTCTGACGCGCAAGGCCTTCGAGAACGCGATTACGGTGGTGATCGCCCTTGGGGGATCCACCAACGCCGTACTGCATCTGCTGGCCATCGCTCAGGCGGCGGGCGTGAAGTTGGCCTTGGCCGATTTCGCTCGGATCGGCAAGCGCGTACCCGTACTCGCCGATCTGAAGCCGAGCGGCAAGTATCTGATGTCGGAGCTCATCGCGATCGGCGGCATTCAGCCGCTCATGAAGCGGCTGCTCAAGAAGGGGCTCTTACACGGTGACTGCATGACGGTGACCGGCAAGACGATGGCGGAAAATCTGCAGCGCGTGAAGGACTATCCCGCGGGACAGACGATCATTCGTGACTTCGACAACCCGATTAAGAAAGACAGTCACCTCGTTGTTTTACATGGCAACTTGGCCGCCGAAGGCGCGGTTGCCAAGATCACGGGCAAAGAAGGTCTTCGCTTCGAAGGCACCGCACGCTGCTTCAATTCGGAGGAAGAGAGCCTGCAAGCGATTCTGGACGGCACGGTCGGCGCCGGCGACGTTGTGGTGATTCGCTATGAAGGGCCGAAGGGCGGACCCGGCATGCGTGAGATGCTGAGCCCCACAGGCGCGATCATGGGTAAAGGCCTCGGCGATAAGGTGGCACTGATTACCGATGGCCGTTTCTCCGGCGGGAGTCATGGCTTTGTCGTCGGTCACGTCTCGCCCGAGGCGGCCGTCGGCGGACCGTTGGCGCTCGTACACGACGGCGACAAGATCACGATCGATGCAAAGAAGCGTACGCTCGATTTGAATGTCAGCGCGGCGGAACTCAAGCGGCGCCGTGCCAAGTGGGTTGCGCCGAAGTCGATTGCGAAAAAAGGTGTCCTCGCCAAATACGTGCGTGAGGTCTCTAGCGCCTCGTATGGCGCAGTGACCGACTACGTTCCTGAGTCGGAAAAAAAGGCACCAAAAGCGCGCCGTTGAGGCGTTGGCGCGGTGCCGCAAAGCGAGGGAGAACAGACAGATGTTGCGATCTTTCGTTCTCCCTCGTGAATTGACTCTTGCAGAGTCTCTTTCTAGCGGTTATCGTCCTCCCGCGCTGAGGCAGCCGGGGGGTTGAACAAGTGTTCCACCCAGCGTTTGCCCCGCACAGTTGGTTTTGGGTCCGGACAAACCGGACATCACTCCGACGCGTTCGATCCTGCAGGGATCGGGCAGATCGGACATAGAGAGTTTGTCGGGAGAATTAGGGGCTCCCTGCGACATGTCTAGCGGCAAGTATTCTCGTAAAGCCATTGTTGGTTTTGTAGTCATCGGACTACACGTTGCACTCGCTTTTGGCATCATCATTGCCACGGCGTTCAAATACGTTCCTCAGCTGGCCGAGGCGCTTGATATGCGTCTCGTCAAGCAGGTCGAGGAGGAGATGAAAAAGACTCCGCCTCCGCCACCGCCTGATTTCAAACCGCCACCGATGCAGACGCCGCTCGTCGACCTTCCGGTCGTCGAAGGCCCGCCGCCGCCCAAGGCGATCGTCGCTCCAAAGGTTGAGGCGAAGCCTGAACCGAAGCCGGCGCCGAAGCCGGAGCCGCCGCCGATCACCCAGGCGAAAGTCGCCAAGGGCGTGAATCTCGGCGATCTGTGCAGCTCGTACTACCCGTCCGCCTCGCGCCGTCTGAGCGAAGAGGGTTCGGTGGTGCTTCTCGTGTTCGTCGCGCCAAACGGCAAAGCGACCGAGACCAAGGTGGAAACTTCGAGTGGCTATCAGCGCCTCGACGAAGCTGCCTCCAAGTGCGTGACCGCTCAGGGCCGCTTCGAACCGACCAAGGTCGGCAATGAAGCGGTCGGATCGTGGCAGCGCATGAAGTGGACATGGCGTCTTGCGAACTGATACGCCGTTTCTAATTGAATCGTTCTTTTAGTTGTTCTTTTTTACCTGAACTCATTAGAGGTCTTTGATCATGGCCGACGCAGCTGTTGCTCCGGAGAATCACAACTTTGGTATTCAGGACCTTTGGGACTCCGGTCCGGTTAGCAAGGTTCTGCTCGTGATTCTCGT
>Ga0214164_1001408_pt1 | contig 13670 bp, 5 predicted proteins | sample TroBogepilimnion_13_FD_153003 | JGI IMG/M metagenome (GOLD analysis project Ga0214164, IMG submission 153003) | Freshwater microbial communities from Trout Bog Lake, WI - Practice 03JUN2009 epilimnion v4 | ecosystem: Environmental > Aquatic > Freshwater > Lake > Epilimnion/Euphotic zone ...
AAAGCATTTGCTAGATTTACTCGTAGCAATGTAAGAAATAATAATATTACAATGAAATTTGATAGAATTTCATCTAAGAGAGAAATTGGAAATCAATATTTCACAGATACATTCATCGGTGACGGTGAAAAAGATGTCTTTAATTTAACTTGGGCACCTATTCCAGACAAGTCATTGATTGAAATGAAAGTAAATGGAGTTCTACAATTAGTAGATTCTTATACAATTTTATACACAGAATCTCTGTATAGCCCTCAACCAAATACTAGCTATACTAAAAAATATGCGACAATTAAATTGTCGTTTATTCCTAATATGCTAGACGAAATCAAAATCACTTATCCTAAAGATTTAAGTTTCTATACTGCACTTGATAGAATTGAGGATTACTATAACCCAACTAGTGGTATGCCAGGAGTTGATCCGACACAACTTATGACAGGGTTAGAATATCCAGGTTTAAATATTGATACACTACCATTTAATTTTGCAGGCGGTTGGGATGTTGTTCCTTATGGTCAATCAACTTGGGATAATTATTCTTCGGAAGAAGGATATGTCGCATTTTCAACAACTGCAACTACTACACAAACATTTACTTTAACAAACGTAATTATTACTACAGGAACACAAGTAAACGTTTATATAAATGGAGAAAGAATTGATGGAGCAGGTAAGCTAGTATCTACATTAATTGGATCAGGTACTGGATCAGTTGATCATATTCAAGTTCAAAGTGGCGGAGCAGGTTATGTTTCTGGACAAGTAACAGTTACTATTTCTGCTCCAAATATTGTTGGCGGAAAACAAGCCCTTGCTACAGCTACAGTAGTTGATGGTGTAATTACTGCAATTAATCTTCTTGCTGGATATGAAGGCAGCGGCTATAAAACTACACCGGTTGTTACAATTAGTGGCCCGTCAACTGTTCAAGCTTATGCACAGGCTGCACTAAAAGCAGAATTTGTTACAACATCATCAACTTTAACTCAAACTTCTGTAATTATTCCAGCGGCTGCTTTTACTGCTTCTAACTTAATAGCATTTAGATATGCTACCAGCGATGGAACTTTACAGTTAACTAATTCTAACAATTTAGATTCTGTAATTGATGGAGGAGATTTATCATATACTACTGCACTAGGATTGACGCCTAGTGAAATTATAATGGATGGAGGTTCGTCTTCTACTCAATTTATTTCTGGTATGAACGATGATGGATTCTTAAATCCATATAACAGTTATGCTCCGGAAGAATGTGTTCCTGGGCAAATTCAAGAATCAATTGGTATAAATGTTTATACTGAACCATCTTCAATATCTCCTATAATTTCTAGCAAAAAATATTATGTTGATGGTTCTACTTCGACATTTAAATTAGGAATTACTCCTTCAAATTATGATTCTATTATTCCAGTATTCAATAATCATCGTTTATTACCGTCTGATTATGTAGTTGATTATACAAATAATACTTTTAAATTAACAACAAATATTGGAACAGGATGGTTAGGACTAACATCTATGCAACTAGGTGCGTTATCTTTATTAGATTATAATATTGATACTGTTTATACTACCAGTTCTACATATGTAAGTGCAGGTTCTTATAATGAATTAACAAATGATATTATCAGTGATTATGTTACTATTAATGGAATACCTGCAGTATTAGGTGTTGATTACACAGTAACCAATTATTTGACTAAAGCAGAATTTACTTACTATCAAACTGGTACCATTCAAACATATTTGTTTAATGGACCAGTAAAATCATTTAGTGAAATTTCAGAACAAGTTGTAATTGCATCTGGGGGTGAAACAGCATTTGATTTAACTCAACCACCAGGCGTTTTAGGTCCATTCCATAGTCAAGTTATTGTTACTAAAAATGGTGCTAGATTAAATCCTCCAGTTACTACCTACTATTTGGTTACTAATAATCAGTTAACTTATGATCTTAGCCAATCTATTTCTTATCCAAAAAGATCAATTGGTTTATTAAACATGGAAGTATATGTAAATGGTATTCGATCACCAGTACCTGGTATTTGGAAATTAGTTCAATCAAAAAATCAAATTCAATTCTCAAGAGGAACTGTTTCTAATGGAGACGTAATTGCAATTGTAGTAAAGAAAGATAATGATTATATAATTGAAAATAATCAATTGGTTTTAAGTTCACCTTGTGTAATACACGATGAAGTACATATTACTACATTTACTAACCATGATCCAGACTTTATTCGTACTGAACGTTTCAAAGGTCAAGCTACTAATCAATATAGAATGCAACGATCTATTTTGAATTCTTCATATGTTTGGGTATCATATAATGGTAATTCTTTAGTAGTTGATTTAGATTATCGAGTTGACATTGATGGTTATACTGTAATTATTCGTGATGGAATTTATCAATCACCCAACGATGATGTAGTAATAACTAGTTTTGCTAGTGTAGAAAATCATTTTATTGCATATAGAATTTTTAAAGATTTGTTAGGTAGAACTCACTATAAGAGACTTAGTAAAGAAAATACTACTGTCTTAACAGAAGAATTATATTCTACATCTACTTCTATTACAGTTGAAAATAGTAGTGTGTTAACTCTGCCTTCAATTGAAAAAAATCAACCTGGTATAATTTTAGTTGATGGTGAAAGAATTGAATTTTTTACTGTTAACGGAAATGTTTTAGGTCAATTAAGAAGAGGAACTTTAGGAACTTTACCAAAATCATTATACTTAACAGGCACACAAGTATTAGATCAAGGATTTAATCAAACAATACCTGTTGTTGACACTTTAGAAGTGTTTACTACTGCAACAACTACTGCTTCGTCACAATATGAAATTGTTGGAATTCAATTTGATAATAGCGCAGCATTTACTGATCAAGTAGAAGTAAGATATCAAGGTCTTCCTTTATTAAAGCCAGGATTGACTATAATATCACATGATTTTGACTTAAATTATGATAGTACTTCTACTGCTGATACTGTAGTTTCTGCACAATTTACCATTAATGCAACTACTTCAGGTAATATTTTAACACTGAACTTTACTCCAGTTGAAGGTGCAAAATTAGAAGTTGCTAAACGAACTTCTAAAACATGGTATGAATCAAATTCAGAAAAAACTCTAGGCGAAAACAATACTGCGCCGGTTAAATTTTTATTAGAAAGGTCGGCAGCTTTGCCAGATAAATATCGATATGGACAATAATAAACAACATTATATGACTACGTCAACATTAGATACTAGGCCAAATGAGTCTGGATCCTTGCATATTCAAGGCCATATCAAAATTTTTGATCCTCAGACGCAAGAAGTTTTCATTAACAAGCGCAATGCGATCCACTATGAAAATTTTAGTATTGGATTAGCACAAGCTATGAGTAACCAAGGACAGGGATTTATCACCGAAATGTGTTTTGGTAATGGTGGAAGTCGTATTGATCCAACTGGAATTATTACCTATCTAACACCAAACTCTGTCGGATTGAATGCTAGTTTGTATAATCAAACTTATATTAAAAATATTGATTCAAACAGTATTTTAAATTTAGATCCTGCTAGAAATTTTATGGAAGTTAGACATATTACTGGAACTGCATATAGTGATATTTTAGTTAGTTGTTTGCTAGATTTCAGCGAACCATCAGGGCAACAAGCATTTGATAATAGTACTAATGCATCAGGAAATTATGTTTTTGATGAATTAGGATTACGTTCATATAGTCCAGATGGACCAGGGCTCGGAATGTTATTAACACATGTGATCTTCCATCCGGTTCAAAAGAGTCTTAATCGACTATTACAAATTGATTATACAGTGAGAATTCAAAGTCTCACTAATGGAGCATAATAATGGCTGGTTATACAATTTACTATTCAGATCCTGCAAAAAGTTCTGCTCCTATTATAATTCCTGACGGAACTCAAGATGTACAATCAACTAGTTTAACTCTTATCGGAAGAAATTATCCAGGATATGGTCAAGCAATTGCAACTGATCTAGTACATTTATTAGAAAATTTTGCCAGTGCTGCTCCACCTAGCAACCCTATTGAAGGACAACTATGGTTTGATACCAGCGATCCTAATAACAAAAAGTTAAGAATCAACGACGGTGGTATTAATGGTGTCAAATGGGCGCCGATTAACGGTGTATTTCAACAACCTGATCAACCTACTAATGTAAAGCTTGGTGATATATGGGTTGATACTGCTAGACAACAATTGAATTTCTACAATGGATCAAGTTTTACTTTAGTTGGACCTAATTATTCAAGTGCTACTAAAACTGGAAGTTATCCTATAACTTTAACAGACCTAAATGGTAATTCTCATAATGTTATAGTAAATTATGTAAATGACAATGCAATTGAAATTATTTCTTCTGAAGGATTTGTGCCTAATCCTCGCATTGCTGGATTCTCTGCAATTAACACAGGAGTTAATGTTTCATCTGATAATTTAGGTACTGTTTCTAATCCAAGTTATCCAAAAATTAATGGAATTACAGATTCTGCTAGTGCTTTACAAATCACAATTCCAAATAGTCAAAGAATTCCTGCTGATGCCTTTTTAAGAAATGACATCGATCAGCATATGAATGGAAGTCTTAGTATTATTAATGAAAATGGATTAAAAATTGGATTATCTCCTACGTTTATTCTACAAAGAAAAAATCAATATAACGCTAGTCTTGTTAACACATATAATAATGGCCAATTTACTTTTCAGATTGCAGATAACTTTGGAAATTTAAAATCATTAATGGTAATGGACGGATCGACCCGTACTGTTACTATAAATGATCCTGCAGTAGTATCTTCAACTGCAGGACTTAATTTATATGGCTCATTATTTGTTTCAAATACTGCTACAATTAATAATACAGTATATATTACTGGATCACAATCAAATATATCAGATGTAAGCGGTAATGCTCTTCAAGTAACAGGTGGCGTTGGTATTGGTGCAACACTAGTTGTTACAGGTGAACATATTTTAAGAGGACCATTAACAGTTGGTCCTCTACCAATTACTACTCCTCAAAATACACTTACTTCAATTATTGTTCCTACTTTGGATACTGTTTATGATTTAGGAGATCCTGCAGTAAGATGGAGAAACGTTTACGGTAAAGTTTTCCAAGCAGGTCCACTTGACACGGCACACTTTGTAGGTATTGCATCTTCTGCAACTTACATGTCTAGTCCTTCTGCATTTTCAGTAACTGGCGATTTAAGCGGAACTCCACAGAATTTTTATGGTGGTGGAATTCCTGTAACACTTCCTGTTACTGCTAATGGTACTATAATTTCAAGCAAACCTGCTATTACTGTTACAACAGGCACTGATGCATTATTGATGTATAGTTCTTCTAGTACACAGCTTTATCAACAGGCTAAAAGAGATTTTCTAAGAGATATAAATTATCAGGATCAAAATGTAATCAATCCTGTAGGATATACGACTCCTGCAGGTAGTTTAGTACCGATAGGATCTATAATGCCATATGGAGGAACAATAACATCTAGATTAGATGCACCTTTAGGATGGTTACCTTGCGATGGTTCAGATTTAGGTACAAATCCATTATATCAAAATTTAAGATCAGTTATTGGAAGAAAATATGATGTTGCAGGAACAAATTATCTTCTACCTAATTTAAATAACAAACTGTTATCTGGCACTGTGCCGATCACTTACATTATAAAGTATTAAAAACATGAGCTATACATTAAAATTAACCAATGGTACAACTTTATTAACATTAGCTGATCAGCAGACCGATAACGTCTCTACCAGTTTAACACTGATAGGTAAAAATGTCAATGCCTACGGTGCAGATCTTAATGATAATTTTATAAGATTATTAGAAAACTTTGCAAATACTGCACAGCCTACTAGTCCGCTAGTTGGCCAATTATGGTTTAATACTTTAGAACAAAGAGTGTATTTTTATAATAATTCTTTACAATTTAAGCCAGTAGGTGGACCAATTGTTGCTGCCACACAGCCAAATGATTTAGTAGCAGGTGATCTTTGGATTGATTCTAATGCTCGTCAATTAAATTTTTATGATGGTGCTAATTTAGTAACAGCTGGACCAGGTTATAATTATAAATTAGGTAAATCTGGAGTATTAGTAGAAACTGTAGTAGATTCATCGAATGTAAATCAAACAGTTGGAATATTATATTCAAATAGTTCAACTTTAGGAATAATAAGCAATAGTGCATTTAATCTTAGATCAGATTATGTAGCATCAACTGGTTTAACTTCTGTGGGTGTAGGAATTAATCTTGTACCTGGAGTTCAATTTATTGGAACAGCAACTAGTGCGCTTAGTGTAAATGGCATCAATGGAGATAATCTTATTATTTCTACTACAACTGCATCACAAACATTAAACAGTGCATTAGGTATTTTTAATGATGATGGTTTAACTATTGGCTTAGGTGAAGATCTACAGTTTTATGTTAACACTGCTGGAAATAATAGAATAGCTACTATAGCACTTGGAGCAGCACAAGATTTTGACTTTATCACTGAAACTGCATCAAGTGCAACAATACACTGTTTATATTTCAGTTCAAGCACCGGTTGTTTAGGTATTTTCAATAATAATCCTTCTGTTGGAGTAGATATTGCCAGCGATCTACAAGTTCGAGGAAATTTAACTGTTATCGGAACTTCAACTTACTTAACAACAGTTAATCTTCGTGTTGATAATAAAACTATTGATCTAGCATATTCTACAGTTACCACATCAGACATAGTTGCTGCCGGCGGCGGAATTGTATTACATGGAAATACTAATAAAACCTTTACTTGGAATTTAGGTTACGGTTCGTGGGATTCATCTGAAAACATTAATTTAGTATCTGGAAAATCATATCTTATTAATGGAGTTCCAGTTATCAGCGGAAATTCTTTGGGTTCTGCAATAACTTCGGCTCCAGGATTAACTAACCTTTCTGGATTGTTAACTGCAACCATTGGTCAAGTAGTAATAACAACTTCAACAATTGGACTGAAAACTACAGGTCCATTGATAATCGGTACAGGTCAATCTACAGCAGTAGATTTCAATGGTAAAAAATTACAAAATGCTTATACACCATCAGTTAGTGATGCTTCTAATGTTGTTGCCACAAAAGGCTATGTTGATAGCGCAGTGTCTGTAGCTAGAGGTGGACAATTTGCAATTAATGTTGATGTTACTGGACATGCCGCAAATCCAGAAGATCCTGCAATTGATACATTTGTAATTAATCTTTTAGGTTACATGTTGCCTCCGGGAGATCCGTCACCATATGGAATTTCAGATAATTCTCGAGCAAGAGTATTAATTACTCGTTATCAATCTTCAGCAACTACTGCAATTAGCAGTCCAATTGGATTTAACTCTGTAAATGTGTATCAAGCTGGTACAACAAATCCAGTTAGTGTAGTAGGCTATCAATCAAATTACGTAGCATCTGTTCCTATTGCTGCAGGAACATTAAGTGTTAATAGAGCTATTAAACAATATATTGTATCTGGAGGAGTTTGGATAAAATATATATACACTGGAACTAGTAATACTGTTTATACAGACGGAACATGGTAAGGAAAACTAAATGGCATATATTTTAAAAAAATCTGATAATGAAACATTAGTAGTATTAAACGATGGAACCGTTGATACCGCCGTAACTTCCTTGACCCTTGTTGGAAAAAATGTTTCAGGATATGGTAATGCACAAAATGAAAATTTTGTTTATCTATTAGAAAATTTTGCCAATACTAGCCTAACCGGTGGACAACCAAATAGTCCAGTAAGAGGACAATTATGGTTTGACACCAATCCAGCAGTTAATAGATTATTAGTATTTGATGGTGCAAGTTGGAGACCATTAGCAGTTTCTATGATTGGAAATAGTCCAACAAATTCTTTGATCAATGCTGTATCGACACCTGCAATTCCGTATGCTGCAACACAACCTGGTGATTTATGGTTTAATAGTGCATCAAATCAATTATTTGTTATCACAGGAACGGGATCAAATAGTACATTAATTGGTCCTGAAGCAGTATCAGGATTTGGTACTACAAAGATGACATCTACTTCAATGGTAGATAATACTGGACAATCTCATCCTGTAATTCAAATTACATTAGACGGAGAAATTGTAGGTATTTTAAGTAATGTAAGCTTTTTATCAACAACTACAAATGCAGTTGTTGGTTTCCCTACAATTTATCGTGGATTAACTTTTAAAAATTATAATTCTTCAACTCGATATACTACTGCAACTACAGATGTAGTATTTCATGGATTACACGAACAGTTAGATCAAACTTATACTCAAAAAACGGTGAATGAGCATATTCAAAATAATTGGTCAATTGATGATGGAAATGTTTTATATTTTGGATCAACTGGACAATCTTTAGTAGGATGGAATACTGTTTCTTCATTTTTAACCGTAGCATCGTCTTCGAAAATTCAATTAAAAACTACTAGTAGTTGGTTAACATTTGATGGAGCATCGTTAACTCCATCAAATATTTCTTTAACTTTAGGAACTCCATCATATTCTTATAATTCAGTTTATTCTTCAAAAATAAGCAGCGGTAATCCAACTTCTATTGGATTATTTGAAGGAAATTGGCAATTAACAAATAACAGTCAACTTTCTCCACAAAATGATTTATCAGTTGCACTTGGAAGTTCGTCAACTAGATTTACTAGTGTATATGCAACTGAATTAAATGCAGGTGCTGCAGGAAATCTTGCAAATATTACAGGTCTTTGGAGATTAACTAATTCTTCTATTATAGCTCCTTTGAATGACCAAAGTGTTGATCTAGGACAAAGTGTATCCAAATTCAGCACAATTTATGTGTCATCTTTGACAGGGCTTACTAAAATTAATAGTTCACCTGTAGTTGCTGGAAATATTCTTCCTTCGGCAGATCTTACTTATACATTAGGATCTTCTTTGGCAAGATGGAGTGATATTTACGCAAATAATGTACATTCTGCAATTACAACTTCAGATTCTCACGAATCTAACAGTGGTGCTTTTACTAATTTTAATTCAACAAATGCAACAATAACTGGATTAACCGTAAGTGACGAAATTGTAACACACCTTACAGCTACAGTTGCGTCAATTAATAGTTTAACTCTTACAACAGGTTTAATTGCTAACGCAAATATTATTAATCTTTCATCTACAAATGCATCTATCAATTCATTAAATTCTAATCAAGGAACTTTTGGTACAATATCAGTATCTACGCTGACTGCTACAAATTTATATTCTAATCTAAGTTCAATTAATAATTTAATAGCAACAACTGGAACAATATCTAATTTGCAGTCAAACGTTGGTTTAATTAACAGCTTGTCTGTATCAAATACAGCAACTGTAAATATTTTGAAATCTAATTTCGGTACTATTAATACTTTTACAGCAAATAGTGCAGTAATTAGCGGAGCATTAAATGCTTCATCAGGCGGATTTGTAAACCTTTCAGCAAATTCGGCAACAATTTTCACATTGAGTTCTCCTAACGCTAATTTTGGAAATTCAAATATAACTAATTTAACAGCATCATATGGTACATTTGGAACATTAAATTATACATATGGTAGTGTTGATAATCATTCTATTTCAAATGGAAATATCACTACATTAATAGCAGGCGATGCTAATATATCAAATCTTATTGTAACTAACGAAACAGTTAGTACATTAACTGCAACTTCAGTAACTGCTAACTCAGTAGCAGTGACTAGTAATTTAACTTCTCCAGCTGCAACTATAGGCTCATTAGCTTCAACTAATTTAACTTTTACCACTATCGCAGATAGTTTGAACACTATTATTAGTAAATTTGATACTGACGGTGCATTAGTTTCTAACACAGATTCTAATATATCAACTCAAAAAGCAGTAAAAACTTATGTTGATAACACTAAAAATTATCTAGTTGGATTGATAAATTCTCTTCAAACTGCGATCAACAATATTCAAACTGTGCCAACAGGTTCAGTATTCTTTGTTGCAATGACTAGTCCACCAACAGGTTATATTGTATGTGATGGATCGAGTTATTCAGCCGATACTTACCCTGGATTATATTCTGCAATTGGGCATACATTTGGTGGTGCAGGTAGAACATTTAATGTACCAGATCTTAGAGGAGAATTTATTAGAGGTTGGGATAATGGTCGAGGTATAGATTTAGGCCGTGTATTTGGATCTCTTCAAAACGATGCAATGCAAGGTCACGTACATGGCCCAGGCTCATCGATCAGCAGTTTCTGGGGAGATTATGTATCCGGAACAGCACAAGGACGACCAACAGGAAGTGGAGGTTCATATGAAGAACATAAAACTGGATCACCTATTACAGACGGCACAAATGGCACTCCGCGTACAGCATCTGAAACTAGACCTACTAACGTTGCCTTGTTACCGATTATTAAAACTTAAGAGTAAATAGTGTTATGCCATACACATTACTTAAAACAAACGGAATACAGCTTACTATTGTCCAAGATGGAACAATTGATACCACTACGGATTTAATATTTGTTGGAAAAAATTATACAGGATACGGAAATCCTGTTAATGAAAATTTTGTTAAATTATTAGAAAATTTTTCCTCTTCAACTGCTCCTGCTAAACCATTAGCAGGACAATTGTGGTATGACTCTGCAAATAAAAAAATAAAACTTTATGATGGATCAAAGTTTAAATCAATTGGTATTATTGATTACGGTTTATTAAAACCAATTAATATGAATCCAGGAGATTTGCATTTTAATCAAACAAGTCAAATTTTATATGCATATAATGGATTAGATTGGATTCCAATTGGACCTAGTTCTTCTGTTTCTGGCGGCGGAGGCGGCGGATCTGGATTACCATCAATCACAGTCTATGATAGAAATGTAAATCCACATTCTGTACTAGAAGCCGCAGTAGGCACTTCGACTCAATTTATTGTTTCAGCAGATTCATTTTTTGAAGTGCAACAAACTGATTCTTCGTATGCTAATTTCAATAGTATCTATACAGGAATTACTCTTGCAAATACTAATGGAAATGGCATAAGTGCTACTTCAAATGGTAGTTCTATTTCTGGTAATATTCTTTGGGGAACAGCAGCAACTACATTAGGGTTAATTGATAGTACTGGTCAAAATGTAATTCCTGGCTCAGACATCATGAGAAAAAGTGAGTTATCAACAGGAACTTCAATTCAATTAGTTACATTAAATGATAATGGTATTACTATAGGAGCTTTACGTGCTCTAAAAGTACATGTTACAAATAATAATGTCGGAAATATCAGCGTTATTAATGGATCAACTTTGCAATTTAATGTCAATGTAAATGGCGGTATTACTAATGTTCTTAATGTTGATGGATCAAACGGGTTAACAGTTTCTCCTGCAGGTACATTAAATGTATCATTAGGAACTCCTGCAAATTATTTCAGCACAATTTATGTAAACACAGTTACTACTAATTTAGTTGACTCTAATAGTTTAATTGCTAATACTGTTTATACTCCTGCATTATCGGCTACTAATATTATTTCTAATTCTATTAATACTCCTATAATAATTGCTAATAGAGTACAAGCTAACGGTGCTTATATTACTGGTATTGTTACAGCAAGTCAAGTAAGTTCTAATCAAATTTTAGGTAATCAAATTTATGATAGCGGATATCGAGTTCTTACCAGCGCAACAATTGGAAATTATCTAACAGGTGTTGGAACAATTCAAGGAACTGCAAATCAAATAATTGCTAGCTCTCCTAATGGTGCAGTAACTCTTAGTTTGGCTAGCACAGTTGCAGTTAATAGTTTAACAGCCAGCGTTATTTCGGGCGGCCAAGTATTTTCAAACGGATTACCTTGTTTAACTGCTGCAACAATACCCGGCGGCGGCGTAACTAGTATTCAAGGTACAAATAATCAAATATTGGTAAATGGATCAGCATCGTCGCCATTTACTGGCTCAGTTGTTTTATCGTTGCCTGGCTCAGTAGCAGTAACTACGTTAGCTGCAAACAATGTTTTAGTTAACAGTTCTCCTGCTATTTCTCAAGGTAACATTGGAAGTTATGCTGTAACTTCATTTAGCGCAGGATCAACTGGATTTACTCCATCGACATCAGCTGGTGCAATTACATTAGGTGGAACATTAAATGTATCTAATGGCGGAACTGGTGCTACTTCATTAACTGGATATGTTTATGGCAATGGAATAGGCGCAATGTCTGCTAGCACTACTATTTCAGGAAGTGCTATTAGTGGAAATATTTCTGGTCTTGCTGGAGGATTAACTGGTACCCTTGGAGTTAACCAAGGCGGTACTGGTGCTACTTCATTAACTGGATATTTAAAAGGAAATGGTACAGGTGCATTCACTGCTGTTTCTTCAATTCCTGGATCTGCAGTATCTGGAAATATAAGTGGCCTCTCTGGAGGAGCCCCTTGGGGAGGTTTAACAGGATCTCCTCCAACTGTTAGTGTATTTGCCAATGATGCAGGTTATATTACGGCTTCGGCTATTCCAACGAATATATCTTCTTTTAATAATAATGTTGGATATATTACAGGTTCAGCACTAACTGGATATGCTACTCAAAGTTTTGTTACTGGACAAGGGTATGTATCTAGTGCATTTGTACATGGACAAAGTTTAACAGTAGGTAGTACTGGTGGAACAGGAACTTATGGCTATAGATGGACTTCTGATGGTTATTTTGAAATTTGGGGAGAAATTGATGGAATTAGTTTAGGACAAACTACATATACTATTCCATTACCGATAGCATTTGACACTACTCCATTTGGTGTATTTTTACAAGATATTCAACCTTCAGGCGCAGGTGCTTCTGCTAACTGGATAAATTCTTATCAATTAACTTCTAATCAGATTACAATTTGGGTCCAACGTGGTGCTGGCGCTGGCGCAGGAGTTGCAGGACTATATTTTAGAGTTTGGGGATTAAAATCAGCTCATCCATAATTATTGAATACTATAGTTTATACACATAATAAAAAAGCCCTAGTTACCTAGGGCTTTTTCTTTTGAAATAATTAAGCAGTTTCTTTAGTCGACTTTTTACTTTTAGGCGGATCAATATCATCTGCTTGCTTACGAAGCTTGGCTGCTTCTTTATATAAAGCATCAGCACGTGATCGCATTTCTGCTGGAGTTAGTGTTAATGCAGGTTCATCGACATCTGGAACCGAAACAGATTCATTTTCTAATTCATCTACTTCTCCCATAGTTGGGATAGTAGAATTTGATCCATCCTTAACAGCTAATTCCTTTAGAGAAATGCCTTTTTGCTGAGCAATAATTTGATTAAGCTCATCTAAAGGAATGGATGTTTTAGTGTCAGGAGTAATTAATACTCCATTAGTTTGAACCTTCTTTAGTAACCCGTTGGTATGTACATAATGTAACATATTAGATCCATCGGGGAATCTCCGAACAGCCATAACATCAGCTAGTTCATCTGCTTGTTGTCCAATTTCGGATTCAACGAGACTCATTAAAGCATCGTGATACGAATCCAATAGTGCTTGTGTTCCTACTACTAGTGCAGAGTAAGGATCACCTGGAATAGTAC
>Ga0214164_1001417_pt1 | contig 13585 bp, 12 predicted proteins | sample TroBogepilimnion_13_FD_153003 | JGI IMG/M metagenome (GOLD analysis project Ga0214164, IMG submission 153003) | Freshwater microbial communities from Trout Bog Lake, WI - Practice 03JUN2009 epilimnion v4 | ecosystem: Environmental > Aquatic > Freshwater > Lake > Epilimnion/Euphotic zone ...
TCGTGTAAACTTCCTCCGTTACAAGAACTTCGCTGTCGATCCAACACCTCTTACAGAAGGTGTTCGTATGACAACAAACGCTCTCACAGCAGAGCAGATTGCAATCACAGTTGCAGAACAGGGTTACGGCGTTGCTGTCTCTGAGTTGCTCTTGAACTCATCATTCGATGACATCATGGCTTCTGCTTCACGTTTGCTCGGTCGCCACATGGCTCAGTACCTCGACATCCAGGCTCGCAACACACTCTCTGCTGCGACATCTGCTGTCTTCGGTTATGACCGCACTTCACTCCAGGGTGTTAACGACTGGTACAACGAAGGTACAAAGGGTACAAAGATCGCAGACCTCACAGGCGCTTTCAAGTTGTCTACAGGTGCTGTCAAGGATGCTGCCCTTACCCTCGCTTCCAAGAACATCCCACGGTTGGGCGAGACTTACGTCCAGTTCATCCACCCAAAGCAGTCTCGTGACATTCGTTCGAACCCAGAGTTCATCGAAGTTACAAAGTACGCTGCTCCAGGTAACTTCATGCTCGGTGAAATCGGTCGTCTCTACGACGTAGTCTTCATCGAAACAACACAGGTCAAGCAGTTCGCTTCTTCATCTGTTGTTGACTATACCAACTTTGTTGGTGCTCCTTCATACCAGACCGATGTCCCTGTAAAGGCTAACACCGCTCCTGGTCAGGGTGGAAACCCAGAAGGTTCAACTTCACCATACCCAGCAGGTGGATCAGACTCAACAGCGTCTGCAACAGTCTATGAGTCAATCATGATTGGTGACAACGCTTTCGGTCACGCTATCGCTCTTCCAGTTGAACTCCGTGACGGTGGCGTTCTCGACTTCGGTCGTGAGCACGCTCTTGCATGGTACGCAATCTGGGGCCTCGGTGTCATTACCGATCAGGCTATCGTGAAAGTCTACACAAACTAATAACTGGTTTGTAATAACTTTTACAACTTAATAGGTGTCTGGGGGTCATACTCCTTCTTTGGCCCCCAGCCACCACTTAACACCACACTAACTTAGGAGAAATACACCGTGGCAAATACACCAACAAGTCCATTGGACGCAACAGGACGTGCTGCAGAACAAGCAGCAAAAAAGAATGCAAAGGCACTACAGGACCGCAAAGACGAGATTTCAATTGCGGCTCAAATTGAGGCAGAGACACTAGAGACCAACGTATTCGATCCAACGAATGCAGCAGCACCTATTGTTCTTGACGAGATTGAAAACGTCGGAGTAAGTACAGCAAACAACTCAGTAATCATTCGTACAATCACTGATATTGACGATATGACATACGGAGTAGGAAACACTCTTTCTTTTAAAGCAGGAGTCAAGTACCGCGTATCTCCAGACTTAGCAAACTATCTCGAAGAACTTGGATACATTTGGCGGCCAAACTAAGCCGTCGCTAGTAGTCCGACCCTCAACTGGTTCCCGCCCTCCTCCCAGTTGGGGGTTGGACCTTTTTATGCGTACATATTGTGAATAACACGAGATGATTACGCCAAACAGTTTTCGGAGGTTTTGTGGCTACGTTATCCAGTCTGGCGGAACGCCTTCGTTCTGAGATAGGCGATATCGGCAAGTCCTTTGTCTATCAGACAACAGCCGACGGAGTCACAAATCGTTACCTCATCCCATACTCTCCTGTGGATGGGGCAAACCTCATTGTCCACGTCAATGGCGCAGATGTCTCCAATGCCTGCGTGGTTGAAGAAGAGACTGGTTATCTAACATTTGACTCCCTCCCAAATGCGGGAGCCTCAATCGTCGTAGCAGGAACGTACTACCGTTACTTTACTAACAACGAAATTTGCAATTTTATTACTGACGCATTTAACCAGCACACCAAGAACCATGCAGACCCATACGGTCGTGGTGTGACTATCACCAATCTTCCTGGTGTTGAAGAGTACCCAGTAGTTGTTTACGCCGCCACGTTGTCTCTCTACACCCTGGCTAACGATGCCGCATTTGACATCGATATCACCGCTCCTGATGGCGTACAAATACCTCGCTCCGAGCGTTACCGTCAACTGATGGAGATGACTCAACAACGTAAGGCTCAGTATATTGAGTTGTGCTCACAGTTGGGTATTGGTCTATACAAGATCGATGTATTCCAACTTCGTCGTATTGCTAAATTTAGTAATCGATATATTCCGATCTATCTTCCTCAAGAAGTGGATGATCGTTCTATGCCTCAAAGGGCGCTTCTTCCAATGCCTACTTATGGCTCTCAACAATTTCCATCAGATGTTCCTACATTTGATTTAACCGCATATCAAGGTGACTCCTTTGAAGTTACTTTGCAGTTCCCATTTGATGTAACAACGTATACTTGGAAGTCTGAAATCCACATGCAGTTTGGTGACGGTATTCCTCTTGCAACATTTGACATTGAATTTGTTGACGGAGATAACACAAAGTTAACTTTGACACTTACAAGTCAACAGACAGAGGCTTTACCAGATCTTTGCTTCTGGGATATTCAAGCATCAGCATCTGATGATTCAGGGTACGAACAAACCTACATGCGAGGAGCGCTGTTTGTTACACGAGAGGCTACCGTATGACACGCGTTAGACATGTAGTTGGTTGCAGTTGTGGTCAGTGCAATGGGGTTCAAGGACCTTCAGTTATTGTTGGTCCTGGTCAAGGCGGTGCTCGCGGTACACAAGGAACACAAGGAACTCAGGGCGCAATTGGAACAGGAATACAAGGCGCACAAGGACCGATTGGACCTGGTGGTGGAGCGCAAGGTACACAAGGAACAACAGGTACCCAAGGTGTACAGGGATCTACAGGCAGTGGAACACAAGGAGTACAAGGTACCCAAGGAGAATCTGGTACTCAAGGTATCTCTGGAACATCACTAGGAACTACAGATGACCTATCTGAAGGTGTAACAAACCTGTACTTTACTCCACAAAGAGTGGCGTATGTTCACACCCAAGGGGTAGCAAATAGTACGTGGGTTATCACCCACAATTTGCATTTTTACCCTAACATTACAGTGCAGGATTCGGCTGGTAATATAGTCGAAGGCGAGATCACATACACTAATTCGGACTCCTTAACAGTTACATTTGCAACAGCGTTTTCAGGCGAAGCCTACTTATCTTAAGGAGATAACCGAATGGCACGTAAGTTTTTAACACCGATTGATCTTGGCAAACTTGAACTTCAGAATGCTCGCATTCAGAACCTTTCAACTGCCGCCCAACCACAGAACCCTGTCGAAGGTCAGATTTACTATGACACAACCGACAAGTACATTAAGCAATGGAATGGAACTGCGTGGATTGCATTTGGTCCTCAAGGTACACAAGGCACACAAGGTACTGATGGTGTTCAAGGTACACAAGGAACCGCAGGTTATGTAGGTGCTGATGGTGCTCAAGGTACACAGGGAACTCAGGGAACCCACGGAACTCAAGGCACTCAGGGAACACAGGGAACTCAGGGCACACAAGGTACTGACGGCGCACAGGGTACACAAGGCACCGATGGTACCCAAGGTACACAGGGAACAGACGGTACCCAGGGTACACAGGGTACCGATGGAACCCAGGGAACTCAGGGAACTGATGGCACACAAGGTACACAAGGTACTGATGGTCAGCAAGGAACTCAGGGAACAGATGGTACACAAGGTGCTCAAGGCACAGACGGTACCCAAGGTACTCAGGGAACAGACGGACAACAGGGTACACAAGGTACCGATGGTGCTCAAGGTACAGACGGTCACTCTGACCGCTATAAGACAACCTCTAATACCGCAAATGATATTGCAGTAGCAGATGGCGTAGTCTTCTATGTAAATGACGAAAATCTTTCTTACTCAGTAGGTCAAGATGTCGTTGTTGCTTACGACATTAATAATTACATGACTGGAACTGTTGCTTACTACGAGACAGTGCCATCTGATTACATCCAAATAAATATTCATACCATTGTTGGTTCTGGAAACTACTCTTCATGGACAATTAACCTTGATGGAGCAACAGGTGTACAAGGTACAACTGGCTCTCAAGGAACACAGGGAACCGATGGTCAGCAAGGAACTCAAGGTACCGATGGAACTCAGGGCACACAAGGTACTGACGGTCAGCAAGGTACACAGGGTACAGATGGAACTCAGGGAACCCAAGGTACTGACGGCACACAAGGAACACAAGGTACAGATGGCACACAAGGTACCGACGGTCAACAAGGCACACAAGGTACCCACGGAACCCAGGGCACACAGGGTACACAAGGCGTAGATGGCACACAAGGTACACAAGGTACCGAGGGCCAGCAAGGTACGCAAGGTACAGATGGTACCCAAGGTGCCCAAGGAACTGAAGGACAACAAGGAACACAAGGAACTGACGGCACACAGGGTGTTCAGGGTACAGAAGGACAACAAGGTACAGCAGGTCACTCAGACCGTTACAAGACAACCTCTAACACAGACTTCTTACTTGGAAGTACAACAACCCCTACATTTACACTTAACGATTTAAACCTAAGTTATTCAGTTGGTCAAGATGTAGTAATCGCCCAAAACGAATACACCCTTATTCACGCAACTGTTACAGGATTTGATGGTGAAAACCTTTCAGTAATTGTTAGAGACTACCTTGGTTCTGGAACATACGGTGCAGACAGCGCATGGTCTGTAAACCTTGATGGTGCTACTGGTGTTCAGGGAACTACAGGTTCACAAGGTACTCAAGGCACCGATGGAGCACAGGGAACTCAAGGAACTGATGGAACACAAGGTGCTCAGGGAACTCAAGGTACGCAAGGAACCCAAGGAACTGATGGAACTCAAGGAACCCAGGGTACCGACGGTACTCAGGGAACTCAAGGAACTCAGGGTCTTGATGGACAACAGGGAACCCAAGGCACTGATGGTACTCAAGGTACCCAGGGTACAGACGGAACACAAGGTACCCAAGGTACAGCGGCTCTATGGAATTATCTAGGTGCTTATAATCCAGGGATTACCTACACAATTGGTGACGTTGTTACCTACGAGGGTCAAACTTGGTATCGCAATGTTTACACATCTGCTGGTTACACTCCTGGTGGAGTTGAGGGATATTGGGACCTACTTGCTGCACAAGGCGTACAGGGAACTGAAGGCCAGCAGGGTACACAGGGAACTGACGGTACTCAAGGTACCCAAGGTACCGATGGTACGCAGGGTACACAGGGTACAGATGGCCAACAAGGAACTCAAGGTACAGACGGAACTCAAGGCGTTCAAGGTACTCAAGGTACAGACGGCGCCCAAGGTACAGATGGACATTCAGATCGTTACCGTACAACCTCTACTACTTCTTACACTTTAGGTTCTGATTCAAACCATACATTTGTACTTGATGATGCAAACCTTTCATACTCAGTTGGTCAAGATGTAGTTATTGCTGCTGATACTGCAAACCTTATCCACGCTAGAGTAGTTTCTTATAACAGCGGAACAAATGAACTTAACGTTGATATTAAGGATTACATTGGCGCAGGTACTGGTGGATACTGGTCAGTAAACCTTGACGGTGCCACTGGTGTGCAGGGAACTACAGGTTCACAAGGTACTCAGGGAACTGACGGCACACAGGGTACGCAAGGCGTACAAGGTGTACAGGGTCTCTCTGGTCAACTTGGAACCTATGCAACAACCATTACTGGAGATTCAACCGATGGTGGAGCATCTGGAACTACAGCGTTCACAGTTACACACAACCTAGGAACTGAAGATATTATGGTTACCGTTTGGGATACAGCAACCAAGATGGAAGTTGTTACAGACGTTGCTTATGTAACCACAACATCCGTAACAGTTGGATTTGCGGTAGCGCCAATTACAACTAAGTCCTACAGAGTAGTAGTAAAGGCTTAGCACTCACTTTCTGTAGTATATTGTTTAAACATTAAGTGAGGAGTTTTACAGATGGCCCGTAGTTACGTCGTACCGCTAGGTCTTTTGCACCTAACTAGCGACCCTACGGGCCATTCTGCTGGAGACACTTACTACAATACAGTCTCTAGTAAAATTCGTGTATACGATGGTTCTCAGTGGAATGACTCTGGAGTATCTTTACAAGAAGTTTCTACCGCTATTTCAGGGGCGGCTTTAGGATCTACTGATGATCTTCCAGAGGGTGTTCAGAACCTGTATTCAACTCCTGAGCATGTGTATAACGCTATAACAAGCGGAACACAGAACAACATCTCATTTACGTATCACTCTACAGGCAAAACCATTGATGTATCTGTACCCACCGTTCAAGGTACACAAGGTACTCAAGGACCCGCTATTCAAGGCACACAGGGCGTACAGGGCACACAAGGTGTATTTGGTACTCAGGGATACAATGGTTCCCAAGGTGTTCAAGGTACCCAGGGAACTCAAGGAGTACAGGGAACACTTGGCGCCCAGGGAGCGCAAGGAACTCAGGGTGTCCAAGGCATTCAAGGAGTACAAGGTTTACAGGGTACGCAAGGAACTACTGGTTCACAGGGAACACTCGGTACTCAAGGAGCACAAGGACTTCAAGGTACACAGGGTACACAGGGGGTTCAAGGAACACAAGGAGTTCAAGGTACCCAAGGAGTACAGGGAACACAGGGTATTCAAGGACCTGTAGGACCTGTTTCTTCACAAAATGCTCACCAATCTGTAGAAGCAATTCAAACTACTCCACTTGGTAATGGCGCTACATACTACGATGGCTCTGCAGATGCAGACAACGGCACAGGTATTGGTGCCTACATTATTGCAACAACTAACGGAACACTCTCTATTGATGGTTACACAACTCCTCTTTTAGCAGTTGGTGATCGCGTCCTTATTGCTGGTCAAGCAACTCACACTCAAAACGGTATTTACACAGTAACTCAAACTGGTGGCGCATCTGCTAAATGGAAACTTACTCGTGCTACAGATTCAGATAACCACGTTGCTGGTCAGGTAGAAGAAGGCGATTACGTTTTTGTTACTGACGGAACAACTTACGGTGGAACCGCATGGCTTATGTATGCCAACGGCTCTAACCCAGATGGTTCTATCCGTATTGGTACAGACGCTATTTTGTGGACACAGGCTAGTGGTGTAGGTGTACAAGGTGCTACTGGTGCAACTGGTGCTGGTGGAACAATCGCATACTATGGTTCTTTCTACGACACTACTCAACAAACAGTAGCAAACTCAACAACTGCGTACCCAATCAGTATTAACAACACCTATGAAAATAACGGTGTTGAAACACTTGGTGGAAATTCTATTAAGTTCTTGCATCAAGGAACTTATAGCATAACTATCTCAGTACAATTAGTTAACACTGCTTCTCAGATTTACAACGTTAACCTATGGCTTCGTATTAACGGCGTAGATGCCCCATACTCCAATAGCCAAATGACTGTTCCGCAATCACACGGTTCCGTTTCAGGTCAAATTATTGAGACTGTTAACTACGTCTACACCTTTAACGCTAATGACGTTGTTACCTTCATGTGGCAGTCAGAAAGTACAACAGTTTCTATTGAAACAATTTCTGCAGGAACAACCCCAACAACTCCAGTAACACCAGGAATCATTCTTACTGCCACACAAGTTGCTTACGCCATCCAAGGCACACAAGGCCTACAGGGTACTCAGGGAGTTCAAGGTACTCAAGGAGTACAGGGTGTACAAGGCGTTCAGGGAGTTCAAGGACTACAAGGAGTTCAAGGAACCCTTGGTAGTCAAGGAGCAACAGGTGCTCAAGGTACGCAGGGTGTTCAAGGGCTACAGGGTGTGCAAGGTACTTTGGGTTCTCAAGGCACACAGGGCGTTCAAGGTTCTCAGGGAACTACTGGCTCTCAAGGTGTGCAGGGCACACAAGGAACTCAAGGCGTCCAAGGCGTCCAGGGTGTTCAAGGTATTCAAGGAGTACAGAGTCCATCTATTCAAGGCACACAGGGTCTACAAGGCGTACAGGGAACTCAGGGTGTTCAAGGAGTTCAAGGTACCACTGGTGCGCAAGGCGCCCAAGGAACACAGGGTACTCAAGGTCTTCAAGGAACATTTGGTTCACAAGGAACAGCAGGAGATAAGTACCAAACATCTTCTACAACTTCGCTTACTCTTCCAGCGTCTGGTTCTCAGACTCTTACAGTTGCAACTAACCTTTCCTACTCAGTAGGTCAGTCAGTTATTATTGCCAACACTATCTCTAACATTATTTATGGAGATGTAACAGCATATAACTCTGGTACTGGATCATTGACTATCACAGTCACCCGTAGCCTAGGTTCTGGAACATATACCTCGTGGACAGTTAACCTTGATGGTGCGATCGGTATTCAGGGTACTACTGGTGCACAAGGTACCCTTGGTTCTCAAGGTGTACAAGGAACGCAAGGTACGCAAGGTACGCAAGGTGTACAAAGCCTATCTATTCAAGGAACTACAGGCGCACAGGGAACGCAGGGTGTGCAGGGAACGCAGGGTACACAGGGCGTTCAGGGTACTCAAGGCGTGCAGGGTGTACAGGGACTTATTGGACAAGTTGCAGCAGACCCTACAGTAACAATCTTGTTGTTTGGTGGAATGTAACTAGTTTAGTAAATCAGTACTTCCATTGTGAATCTGGGTATATTCGGCTGCACCCTTTAAGAAGTTTATGGGGCGATAATTTCCTGGCTTTAATGTATAAGTGTAAAAAGTTTTTTGGTTCTCTTCTTTCTTCATACGAAAGTTAAAGATGTACCAATCCACAGGACAATTGATGCCTCGTGACTCTATATCCTCTACAGCCTTTCGTGCACCTTCTCGGCTTACCATGTAACCAGCGCATGACCACTGTTGATATGAGATACAAACATTTTCTGCCCCAATAGTGTGAGTATCTTCATTGTAGGCAAAGAGAGAATCTTCAGGAACAAAGAACGAGAAGAAATCCCAATCAACAGGAAGTTGACGCATATACGTTTCAATGACGGATTTAAAGTTCTTACTTACAAGAATGTCGTCTTCAAAGAGAAGCAGTGTGTCGTAATCGGATTCTAAGAACTTCTTATAAGCCTTGTAATTACTTGCCCATACACCCACAACTCCAGCAGATGGTGGGAAGGTCTCTCCTGGTTGGCAGTAATCTTCTACAGTATTGACCTTAAAGTTTGGGTGCAGATTGATGAAGTTCTCTACCTTATCAACGGTGTTAAGGTACATGGTAGGAGAACCAAGTCTAGGGAGAAAAGACACGCTCTTAAGAATTCCGTCATAAGATTGATTGCGAAGTTTATTTCCTGTGTCAGTGTGAAATACTTCAAAACAAGCATTCTCTAGCATTTAACAAACCACATCTGATATCCGTCTTCTAGGCAATTCATCTCGCCTGCACAAACTTGCATAAAGGCATTGACACCCCGCATAGGCTCTAGGAAGGGTTTGCCGCCCTCTGCCCATAGGTAATCGTCAAAGGCAATAACGCCACCAGGTTCAAGGACTTTAAAGGCGTTGAGGCCATCTAAAGCCGTTTGAAGGGCAGTGTGGCTACCGTCTATGTAGATAAAATTAAAGGTCTTTTTGTTCTGGTTAAAGAATTCATCACTAGTCATCTTATTTTTAATAACTCTTGGGTTATCTTTAAAGCGAGAGTCGTAATACTCCTCTACAGAAGAAAAGTCTAAATGTTCATGTTGTTCTTCTTCACTGCCTGCCCAAGTGTCCACATCATCAATAGTCAAAATGTTTCTATTAAGAAGTAGCCATTCTGTAGCATCCCCTGTATAGGTACCAATCTGTAATGCACGCAAAGGAACTTCAGGGCATTTGCGGTCAAAGTATGGGGAGACGTTTTGAAACCAATTAGGAAACATTAGAACAACTTCATATTGTTAATACAGCCATTGAGATACTCTTGAGACATCTCAACGTTATCAAGAAGATGTGTAAACAACTCCTTGCTCTCTTCTTTACGCCCTAACCACCAGCCAGAAACAGCCTTCTCAAACATCAATACGTATGGGCCGTTGTACTCTACATAGACAGGAAGTGGTTGATTATAACTTGCGATGGTATGTACAAGGCCAAGTTCTGCAAAGGTGTATGCCTTCTGCCATTCTTTATTGCGCTCATGAATGCGTGACAGTAGGAAGTACGCCTCTGGTCTCCCAGGAAGAAGAGTAAGTGCTTGTAACGTATTTTGATAGACGGTAGCGCTGCGTTCTCCTTGTTGAGTAAAGCAGAGGGACATCCTCAGCAGGGAGGTGTAAGCAATAAGTGGATGAGTCTTATATCCACGATCCGCAGCCCTAAGATAGAACCCAGCGGCAGAAGAGTACTGCCCTTGATCGTAATAGGCATTAGCCAAAGCAAAGTTTTTCTCAGGGTTAAAGGAGTCAAAAGCAACGTCAATTGCCAGTTCTTTAATTGCCATATGTTTTTGCCTCTTCAATCAATTCGTTAACAACAGATTGTGGAACTTCAAGCACAAATGCTGAGTTATCTTGTACGCCAAAACTTAAAAGTAAATTGTCGTTAATTAGGGCGGCCCCAACACAAAACTCAATAGGAGTATCCATAAAGGCAAACTCTGTACTAAGACCAACAAAGTTAAACTCTTTATCCCAAACAATTAGTCGGTGTCTATAGGTTGAATCTTTTTGGTTTAAATAGTTTCTCCACAGTTTAACCTCATGTGTAACGCAGATGTAGTAGTCACCCCAAGCAACAACGTGAGAACCACCTCGTTGATCAATGGGTGGTCTAGGAACGTTATCATTTACTGTAGTCTGTTTACACTCAGGCTCGTTAGGATTGGCCCAAACAACTTCTGTAGGCATAGCCCACTTAACAAAGTGATAAGGGTCATCAAGGACGGGCATCCAGTTCTTCTCACAGTACGACGTATCTTCGTGTAGTGGGGCTGGAACTCGTACTCGCTGGATCTCTTTGACAGTCCAGTTTTCTTTGTCTATTTCTACCTTGCTGTACTCCATGCGACCTTGTCCATTGGTCGTGGTATCACGACGGACTCCAACCAGGTAGTAATCGCCATCCCATTGGACTACACGGGCATCTTCGAGGCCAACAAATTCCCAGATAGGGGTATGTAGTTCTAGCATCTCTACCTTGGTGTAGTTGATGACGTTGTAATCTTTATCAAGGCGGCATAAAAAATTATTGGTTACTAGGCGTTGATCCTTCTCTGGATGAAGGTAGGTAAGCGGCCCCCAAGGAGAGAAAAAGCGCTTTTCATTTTCAGAGATATACAGGGTGTAATTAACCTGACGAAGATTAACTAAGATGTCACCGTCATCGTCTATGTAGACAGAAGGATTCATTAGGCCAAGACCGTTGGTCAAAGCGCTAGGTATGATGATGGGCGCTAATTTTCCACCCTGAGAAACCGATTTTTGCACCAAATTCATAGGGTCACTTTAGCCCACAAATTGGCTCTGTACCATTTAACCTATAGCCAATACCTCTAAAGGAGTCCCATGGCCACCGCTTACAAAGTACTGGGTCAAGTAGCCCCATCAGCCACAACAGAGACCCAGTTGTATCTGGTTCCATCTGCTACCTCTGCTGTAGTCTCTACTATTACCGTTTGTAATCAGGCAGCCACTGCTGCCACATACCGTATTGCGGTAGTCAAGTCTGGCGGTTCAACATCCCCAGCAGCAGCGCTCTCGTGGATCGTCTATGGTGCCACAGTAGCCGCCTCAGATACAACAGTCTTGACTGTAGGTATCACACTCGCTACAGGTGATCAACTCCGCGTCTACGCATCTAGCGCAACAACGTCATTCAATGCATTTGGAAGTGAAATCTCCTAATGACAGTCTCAAGTGTAAACGGTGGCGCTGGTACCGTAAACAGATACACCTATAACGCTACAGGTGGAGAGACAACAATATCTGGCACAGACTCCAACGGTGCCACAATCTCTTACCTAGTAGGTAAAGAAGAGGTCTACGTTAATGGAGTTCTCCTTGTTAGAACCGCAGACTATACAGCCACTAACGGCACATCTGTAGTTCTTGTTAATGCTCTAGTAGCGGGGGATGTAATAGAGATTGTTACTTTCTCTTCTTTTGCTATCCCAACAGCGATATCTTCTAATACAGTTACCGCTAAGGGCGATTTAATTGTTGGCAACGGCGCTTCATCAGTCACTAACCTCGCAGTAGGCGCTGACGGCTCAACACTCGTTGCAAACTCTTCTGCCAGCACAGGCGTATCGTGGGCAGGGCCTTTGTTTGTGGCTGGCAAGAACAAGATTATCAACGGCGATTTTGGTATTTGGCAGCGCGGTACAAGTTTCAATCTTTCAGGTGGCGGAACTGCTTACTCTTACACCGCAGACCGATGGGATGCTCTAAACATTAGTGGCGCTACAACCACAGTTAGCCAACAGGCTTTTACTCCTGGCACTGCTCCAGTCGCAGGATATGAAGGCAACTACTTCTTGCGCTATGCAACTACTGATACTTCGGTTGGTCACGTTTTACGCCAGAAAATTGAAGATGTTAGAACATTTGCTGGCAGAACCGTAACTATTTCTTTCTGGGCAAAAGTTGCATCGGGTACCCCCGCCATCTCAATGAACCTTGTTCAGAGTTTTGGCTCTGGTGGTTCTAGCGATGTAGGAACTGCCGTTACTTTTACCTCAACTGCACTATCTACTGGCTGGCAAAGATTCGTTGGAACCGCAACTCTTCCAAGCGTTGCTGGTAAAACAATCGGCGCTGGTTCGTATTTGTTATTTCCCTTACAGGTAGTGGCGGGCAATAACACACTAGATGTATGGGGTTGCCAACTTGAATCAGGTTCGGTGGCAACACCATTCACAACTGCTACTGGAACACTTCAGGGGGAGTTAAATGCCTGTATGAGATATTATTTTAGAAATACTGTTTCAGTTGCTTATGCTTTGCTGGCTCAAATTTCAGGAATTGCATCAAGTTCAAGCGCTATTCAATTTGCTTTATATCCACCAGTTCCACTTCGCGCTGGCGTACAGAGCATTGATTTTTCAAATGTCGGCGCTTGGGATACTGCAAATACTTTAGCAATTACGGCTTTGACTGGCTCGTATTCAACCAACAATATCATTGGACTATCGGCAACCGTTTCAGGTGCTACGCAGTTTAGGCCTTATACGATGCTTTCAAATAACAACGCAAATGCCTATTTCGGCATTGGTTCGGAGTTGTAATGAATACTCAAATAATTACAGTAAACAACCCTGACGGCACAACAACCGATTGGGTGCAGATTGAAACCGCCCCAGAGCAATTTACCTCTATGCTCAAAACCACTTACGATGCCATGCAAGCAAATAGCACACTTCCATCCAACTCTTCAACACCACAGGCAGGTGCATAATGTCACGCGCACAACTTACAAGTACGGTAGAGCAGAACTCGGCAGGAGCAGCGGCTCCTTATGTCGGGGCTAAGAATTTCTTGGCTAATGGTGGGATGGACATTTGGCAGCGTGGAGTAAGCGGCCTTGGTGCTGGATATACCGCAGACCGCTGGTATTCGGCAACATCTACTGCTGCTCAAGATACAACAAAGGTATCTGCT
>Ga0214164_1001418_pt1 | contig 13585 bp, 12 predicted proteins | sample TroBogepilimnion_13_FD_153003 | JGI IMG/M metagenome (GOLD analysis project Ga0214164, IMG submission 153003) | Freshwater microbial communities from Trout Bog Lake, WI - Practice 03JUN2009 epilimnion v4 | ecosystem: Environmental > Aquatic > Freshwater > Lake > Epilimnion/Euphotic zone ...
AAATCACAAGAAAAACCTGAACCAAAACCTGAACCAAAACCTGAACCAAAAATAACTTCTGCTACTAAATTCCCTTTTAACTTTAACGTTAGATATGGTAACCCTTTCAAAGATATTCCTAAGAAAAAAGACGTTAAAGAAGGTGCAAAAGTAGATCGAATGGAAAAGCACATTGAAAAATCAGAGCGCAAAGCCGGCAAGTCTAAAAAAGAAGCAGAGCGAATTGCTTGGGCAACTCTTAACAAACGTGGTATGTTAAATAATAAGAACAAGAAGAAAAAAAGAAAATGAGTAGAATAATGAAAGGACTGAGAACCGAAGACTACACCGGGATCGAATCTGGTCCTAGCACTGGTCCTTTCGCCGGGGAAAAAACTCCTGAAGAAAATCCATATGGTGGTAAAAAGAGCAGAAAGTTTAGAGGTGCAGTATCTGAGGGTGATGTGATTCAGGGACCGTGGGGTAAAAATCCTAGCGAAAGAGACCCTCATGCAGAACAGTTTAAAATAGCAAAAAGAATTGTCAAATTATTAGCCGACCATAATAAAAAAGAATTAAAAATAGATGGGTTTGGTGTCGGTAAAAATACTGGAGAGATATATGTAGGTATTTTTGAACCCAAGACTGGAAAATCTTTTAACATAGTTATTTCAGCTGATGGGAAAAGTGTTCGTCATGATCATGAATCTGATAATCTACTAGAAACACCTAACCAATCTCCAGTTGGCGAACAGCCTGGTGGGTGGCGTGAATATCATGCTGAGCCTGCAGGGTTAAAAGAAGAAGAATTAGACGAATTTGATTTAAGTACAATGATGAACACAAACACTTCATTATCTCAAAATCCAGAACAAGAACCAGACGCTGATGTTGTTTTCATTCGTTGGCCAAACTGTAATTCCCCAATGGAAAGAGTGTGGGAAGCACTAGAAACAGAACTACCAGATGAATATCCTAGTGATCACAGAGTATGGAACAGTCCCGATGCTACACCTGCTGCTCAACGCTCAGGAGAAAGAGTTCGTCAAAAAGCACAAGAATTTAAAAAAAGAGGCAGTGCTGTAGTCACAACTAAGAAATTAAGTGCTGCGAATACACTGAGCAATATTTTTAAGCAACATTATGGTATTGGGTGCAAAGTAGTTCCCCACGACACAAACGAAGATTTAGACGAAAATCTACACAAATGGTTCAAAGAAAAGTGGGTAAGATTTGGCCCAGACGGCAAGATCAAAGGTGCATGTGCTAGAGGCAGCAGCAAAGAAGGTAAGCCAAAATGTTTACCACAAAAGAAAGCACAATCATTAGGTAAGAAGGGTCGCAAGTATGCTGCTGCTAAAAAGCGCAGAGAAGATCCAAATCCTGATCGTCGCGGCCCGGCGCATAATGTAGCTACTAAGAAAAAGAAGGCTAGTGAAGGATTGGATTCTATGAAAAAGAATAAATGCCCTAAGTGTGGCGGACCATTGTTCGAAGCATCACTAATGAATGAAAAGAAAGATGCTTGCTACTACAAAGTAAAGTCACGCTACAAAGTTTGGCCTAGTGCATATGCTTCAGGGGCATTAGTCAAGTGCCGTAAGAAAGGTGCAAAGAATTGGGGTACGAAATCAGAAAGCGTAGAAGAACCTCTATCTGAAAAGTGGAGTGAAAAATACAAGCGTTCTATTAATTGCTCGCACCCTAAAGGTTTTAGTCAAAAAGCACATTGTGCTGGTAAAAAGAAACACACTAAGGAAAGTGCTGAAAATACTCGCTGGGACGTTAAAGATAAAGAAACTAAGAAAATAGTAAGTACACATTCTAGTCATCAGGATGCACTAGATGCACTTGATAAGATGCCTGACCATAAAAGAGATCAGTATATTGTAGTCAATTCACATCGTCAAATTGATGAAGTGGATTTGGGCGCAGTTTCGCAGGTTATACACAATATAGATTGGAAAACTGTAGGATCAATTCAAATTATTGAATTATTAAAAGAGTTAGTTATATTTGGTTATGTATTACCTAAAGTTGTTCCTAAAATCAGTGCAGGTATAAGCAAGATTAAATCAGCATTAGGAATTAAAACTCCACCAAAAGATATTAAAGCAGATGGAAAAGAAATTGAGCAAAAGTTAGAAATAGAAAAATTAACGCCTGAGCAAAAGAAACTAATTGCAGCAGCGTTAAATCAACTACTTTCTGATCCTGCTATACAGCAGAATAAAGAGCGCGTATCAGAAGCCGTCAATTTTGCTAAACAAGCTGCAATTGCTATCGCTAAGAAAAAAGCAGGCAAGAAGCCTAAAGTAAAAACAGAAAGCGCAAAGCATCATGCTGTTTCTGCTCAACAAGATGCAATGGTACGCGCACTTACAAAGCATGAAAAAATTGATGAATTCTTAAACACTTCAGGTAAAGATTATTCAGATCATAATTATTTCCCCCGTAAACCTCAACAATTTAAGAAAGGTGACATTGTTTGGATTTCTAATCCTCGCGGACAAAAGGCAGAAAGAAGTCATTTCGCCCACGAGTGCCCTGCTATTATTCTGTATAGTTATGATGAAAAATATGGCCAAGAGCTACTTGCAGACATTGATTGGGACGATCCAGACATGACACCAGATGATCGTAAGTATTGGATAAAAAGAGCCAAAGAAGCAGCAGATGCTGAGCATCAGTATGCCGTAACTGCTATGGAAAAATTTAAATGGCGTGGAAAAGAACATGTTTCTATACATGACACGGCATGGTATCCTGATTCAGTGCTTACTTTAATTCCAAAAAACACACCAATCGAACAAGTATTCAATAAGGGTAGATCAGCACCTTATAGTAGTTTAACAGGCAGGGAAAAGGAAATGGTAGACAAATATTTCAGCGGCGGAAAGCAGCCACCTAATAAATTAAGCGAATCTGCAAAGTCTGTAGACAAGCTAAAAATGCAAATCAGCGATAGAATTTTAACTGCACACGATGATTTGTTTGATGATTATGGCTACAATAAAGTATCAAGAGCAATTGATCATGTTGCTCAAAAATACGGTGATAACGAAGAACAAACTATTAATGATAGCGATATTACTCTTTTCACTAAAGAAGTAGCAGATATGGTTATTAATGGTGGAAAGATGGTAGATGAAGCAAGACCATCTAGACCTGTCAGAGTTGATCATAACAAAGTCTATCGCATGATCAACGCACTAGCCATTGCCTGCATCAAGGGCAGAGGATGGAACGAAGGTATTAAAGACGTTGCTAAGTTCGAAGCCGAAAATGATAGATTCTGGAGCGACTACGTTGATGAAGTTACTAGCGAATTAAATTTATATCTAAACGATAAAAACAGAATAGATTACAACAGGCCTATAGAGACTTTAGAAATGGCAGTAGAAAATGTTGCAGAAAATATCGTTGAGTATTTCGAAACTCCAATGAACTTTGGACCTGGTGGCGGCGCACTAAAGTCGGGATCTTTGCGCGTTGATACTAGCAGATTAACTGATCAAGTAATGCTTAAGGCAATTAAACAAGCAACTGGTAGAGACATTACTAAAGAATCTACAATTAATGAAGTTAGTACAGACATGGCTCGTAAGGCTGCGTTGGCTAGACGAGGCGAACAGCTAGGCTCCTTAGTTAAGGGAGTATCATCTATACACGGGACAAAAGTAGCACAACATGCTGCGGATTACGATAGAGCCGGTGCACAAGCAGATAAAAACTTTGACCGTGCAAAAGTCAGAAAAGAAGGTGCTTCTATATTCTCAGGTGGAAGTGCAGGACAATCATATCACAAGTATAAAGCAAAGCCTGCAGGCGTTAAAAAAGAAAGTTCGGTTGTAAAAGGTCTTAGAAAATGAGAGAGTCTGAATTTACAAAACCTAAATATACTCTCATCATAAACGGAGAGGCTAAAATTACAAAGAAAGATTTCTTTGAATTAAATCGTTTAGCCAAAGAGTATAAAGAAAAACATCCTCAAGATGATGTTAAAGTTGTGCCTAATAAAGAATTAGATGAAGCCAACATTAAAGGAATGTTTCGCAAAGGTATGAAAAATATCAAGCGAGCATTGACTCCTGGAATCAAAGGTAAGCTTGCTAATAAGGGCGATGCCCTACTAATGAAAGGCATAAAAGCAAGCAACATCGCAACAACAGATAAACAGATAAAACGAGCAGATAGAATGGTGCATCACAGTGGAAGGCTAAGAAAATTAGGAAAAGGATTAAATCCCTTTGCTCCCTATCCAGAAGAGCCAAGAAAGTACCCAGAGGTCATCAAGCCCGGCGAGACTAGAGACGTAGTGATTCCTATTCCTAGTAGGAATAGAGCAGTAAGAGTTCGTATAGAGAGACAAGATACATATCGTTATGCCTATTTCACTTATCGTGACGAAGAAGGTAACGAACAAGGCGATGAATTTGACGTATACGCTTTTCCATCTCTACAATCGGTATTTGACAAAAAGATTCTTCCAGAAATCTATTATTATGATACTGGAGATTCCGCAAAATTTGTTAACGGCAAGATTGTACATTCAGACCCTAGGGCTGAAGATGACGACGATGATTTAGATGAAGGTGAAGTTATTCAAGGTCCATGGAAAAAGAAAGAAACTTCCGAAGAAATGGAAATGAAATTATGGGGTCGGCTCTATGAGAAAGAGTACGAGAAAATAAGAGCCGAAAACAGATATCCTGCTAGAGTAGTAAAGCGAGCGGATAAAGAGGCTAAAGAAATCGAAAAATCGTTCAACAATCCTGAAATAGCAAGATTGGCAAAATGTTGGTACTGGGTGTATCGTGTACAACACCAGGAGGGACCACGACGGGCTTGGGCTTCGACTGAGGCTAATTTTAGACGTTTTGATTCACCTTCGCCATGGACAAAAAACAAGGTAACCCAAGGACCGTGGAAAAAGAAAGAAACTGACGACACTATTATTACAACAGAAACTAGTAGCACTGGTCAAGGTGGAGGTTCTGCTGGCATTGGTGGCGGGTCAATGGTAGGCGGGCCAAGAACATATGAAGAAGAATTTGGGCCTTTTAAAAGAAAAGGCAAAGTTAAACGAACAACAGCGATGACGTATTAAAGGAGTTACAATGTCGCACTTAAAAGATATAAATATGAATTATGCAAGACATTTTTTAAGAGCGTGGGGAATAGCAGGGGTATTATTAGTACACGGTGTATTCCCAAATATCTGGCAACATAAAGCCAGTGAGATGATCAACCATAAGTGAGTTATGACATGTTAGCAGATCAATTAAAAGTATTACTAGGAAGCACATTTGTTGTCTATACAAAGACACACGGCTTTCATTGGAATATTGAAGGCAGTAACTTCCCTCAATATCATAAACTATTAAACAAGTTTTATGAACAAATATATGAGACTATTGATGTTATTGCAGAATATATAAGAACACTAGATGTATACACACCAGAAACTCTACAAAGAATGTTGGAACTTAGTGTTATTGAAGAACAGCCAATGATTCCTCGCGCACAACTAATGATATCTGAACTGTTAGCAGACTATGAAAAAATGTCTGATTTGGTAGTTCAAGTATTTGACGTAGCCACTGAGCAAAATGCTCAGGGAATTGCTAACTATATGGCTGAATTACAAGACTTATACACAAAGCAGGCTTGGATGCTTAGAGCCACGCTCAAAACACAAAGAGAATAATGAGATACCTAGAATTCATCACTGAAGGTAAAAGATATACCGGTCTTTCTGTTGCTAGAAGAGTGGCAGAAAGACTTGGGCATAAGGTTGTAAAAGACGGCAATTACCTAACTACTGTTGATCATGACGATCCAAGACCTGAAATTGTACCTAATCCATACCGTGAAGACATTGAACCCAGACTAAAAGAAGAATTGAAAAAACTAGTACAAGAAAAGAAGCGTTTCTTAGAAATAAAAGCCAAAGTAAATGCTGGCTTTGTGCGTAATCGTGAGTTAGAAGAAGAAGTATCTAACGAAAAATGGAAAGAATTAAAGAAGAAACTGAGAGATGTACGCAAGCAGTTAAAATTCTTACCTGCTAGATATAAAGAAATTCATAGACCTCAAAAAACTGTACTAGAAAGAATACAAAGAGCCATTGAAGAAAACAATTGGACATTAACAGAAAGTGCATTTGGGGTACAGTTTCTAACTTGCCCACTTTACCATAAAACTATAGCAGCATTAGATCCAAAAGAACAAATCAAATTGAAATCTTTCATAGAATTTAAAAAAGAAAATCCTCTTAGACAATTTGGAGGGACGGATAAATCTTTGGGAGCACAGGTTGGGCCTTTTAAAGGTATGAAACTACAACACGCACATGTGGGTAGAGATGCTCTTTTAGTTTATTCTATAGAAGGCAAAGATCCAATAAAAATCAAATTATATGGGGTGTTCAAGCACGACGATTTAGGCGTAGGTCAGCCACCTAACAAAAATAAAGCCGCTAGCAAAGCAGAAGTACTTTCTAATCAAAACTTTACCCCTGCCACATCCGAATCAGTTTCCAGAGATAAATATAGTAATAGGAGCAATGAAATGAAAAGCGAAGAATTTTTGATGGAAAAGAAACTAAAGAAAAAAGCAGCCGCAAAGAAACCTGCTCCTAAGAAGGTTAAGAAGCAAGACGACGAATGGGAAGACGAAGAAGACGTTGCCCCTGTAGATCCAGATCAAGATCGTGTGCCACACATTATTATGCAGTTGCGTAAAGCACTAGACGTTGACGGTGATTATCCAGTCTTATTCCAAGATGGTTCTAAGCACAAGATACCTAAGAATGTAACCAAGCATTTTGTTCAAAAGTATTTGACTCTTAAGCCCGCAGATCGTGAAGCAATGCAAGACATGGCTACTAAAGATTTAGCAGGGTTCAAGAAAGCACTACACGCTGAATTCTCGCCAAATCCTGAACAAAGTATCTACGACAGATAATTTACACAGGTGTAATATTTCAGTAAATAATAAAAAACTTATGCGTAGTGTTTTAATAAAGATAGAGGAGTTATATGCAACTATTTTCCGAAATTCGGATTGTGTTAAATATCCTCTATTCCTACGGCATAAGTTTGCTGTGCAGTTATAAAACAAAGCAACAATTAAAAAAATTCCTTGACAAGTACTCTGCTATATACGGAGTAAAATTAATAGCCAAATCGCCTGGCGCAGAACATCTAATCGAATTAGATACGATATCGATTGGTAACTCATGCCCTATTTCCATTTATATAGTACCGCCCTATGACAATCCAGTGTGGGCAGATCAGCAGCGCAAGTTCTTAGAAGCATATAAGAAAGGCAATTGGAAAGTGGCTAAATTCTATGTTAATGGTTTACCCAATAATCATTCTACTGGGTTACGCAATTTGGCTTGGAGAGGTAGACTAAGCAAGTACTATGATGTGATGCTAGAACGAATGGAAGAAGAACCGCCCAATGATTGGAATGGCGTCTTAAAAGTATAAATACATAATGCGCTCACAAGAATTCATGAATACCCTAGCGGATGATGTAAATCAAGCCGATCCTGCTCTTAAGGCAGAAGTAGATAAGTTTGTCAAATGGACGGCTAAAAGATTACATATCAAGCAAATACCCGGTATCACATTAAGTTATGATACTAAAGATGCACAAGACAATCACCACACTGGCAGACATATTCACGGGGAGCCAAACGTTTGGGTATATGCTAAGAATAGAAATTTAGTAGACATACTTAGAACTGTATTTCATGAATTGGTTCATTGGAGACAAGACGAAATTGGCATGATTAAGCCTGGTGATAGCTGGCCCGGGAGCCCAATCGAAGCAATGGCCGACCTACTCGCAGGAAAATATATTAAGATATGGGGAGAGAAACATCATTATATATTCCAATGAGTGTGTAAAATAGTTGACTTCTATGTGATCTTAGTTTAGTATAACTAGATCAACAAGGAGATTCTATGACAACTCGCAGTTTTAACAACGACGCAAAAATTAAATTAACCGCCCTTATCAATGAAGGGTTGGCTGTTATGCATGAGATCGAAGCACTTAGCGAAGGCTTGAACGATACAGTAAAGAATATCGCTGAAGAATTGGAAATCAAGCCCGGCGTATTAAAGCGAGCTATAAAGATAGCTCACAAATCTAAGCTGGGTGAAACCAATAAAGAAAACGAAGAGTTGAATACTATTTTGGAGCTAGTGGGCAAGACCCTTTAATGTCCTACGTTGACGCTATACACGACCGAAACAATGACAGGATCTTTGTTGTAGAACGCACCAAGGAAGGTAAGCGTACTTACAACGAATATCCTGCCAACTATGTATTTTATTATGCTGACCCAAAAGGCAAGTATCGCTCTATGTTTGGCGATCCTGTAGGTAGGTTCTCTACTCGTAAGCGGGCAGAGTTTGAAAAAGAAAAGCGTATACATTCTAACAAAGCACTGTTTGAAAGCGATATCAATGTAGTTTTCAGATGTTTGTCTGAAAACTACATTAAGGTTGATCCACCAAAGTTACACACGGTATTCTTTGACATTGAGGTTGATTGGAAGCCGGCAGAAGTTGACGAGAATGTTAAAGTGAAAATTCGTAAAAAAGAGTAATTATTTATTGATATTGAGGTAGTTTGTATAAATACTAATATAAGGATTTATATGAACTACCAATATGTTTATAATAATTTGATAAACAATGCTCTTACGATGGGTCGTGCTAAAAAAACAAATGACGGGTTAGATCGGCATCACATTATTCCTAAAAGTTTAGGAGGTAGTAATGACAAATCTAATTTAGTTTTGTTAACAGGCAAAGAACACTATTTGGCCCATAAATTACTTGTTAAAATGCATATCGGAGCAGATCGTAAAAAAATGATTTATGCGCTTTGGTGGATGTCCAAGACTAAGATTACAGGTAAACATTCAAATAAAACAAGAATAACTTCCAGAGATTACGAACATTCTAGGAAATTATTTATTGAGTCCAACGTAAACGGTGATCCTATCCGAAAAGAAAAGTTTAAAAAAAACAGGACAGCCGGCCTATACAAGTATGATGATATTAGTATGGGTAAATCACTAAGTCGTACTCTTGCTAAATTAACCAAAGAGGAACTGAAAGAAAGAATGTTAAACTCTACTATGACTGCTGACCAAAAAGCAAGAGCATTGGCAATACAAAGGGGTAAAGCATCGTCCATCGAAGTGACGCACTTAGACGGAATAACAGAGATTATATTTTCCGACCAGGTCATAGAGAAATTAAATCTAACTTGGCCACAGATAAAATATCGTCTACACGCCCATAACGGTTTACTTTTAGACGGAAGAGTAGTAAAAGTAATAAACAAATATACAGGTGGTAATAAGTGGAAGAAAAAATAATAACAGTTAGAGAGTTACGAACATTACAGAATAAACAGAATTTTGAAGTATGGGATGAACGTTTGGACAAATGGGTTGATATTGAACATTCTACATATATGGTCAAGGGAAAACATGCAGGATTTGCTCCAACTAGTGATCCGTTCAATCCAGTAACAGCAATTTCGCTGTATCTAGATTGGCTGGGTCAATTAGTTACGCTAGTTATGGCTCCAAAACATATGAGTCCAGAAACAGCCAATGACATTGTAAATCAGTTTGAAAATTGCTTGCTGTTTACCAGTGAAACAGAAATGTTCGAAACTTTCTTTCAACTAATCGAAGATGCTGATGTGCTAACTGGATGGAACTCAGAAGGATACGATATTCCATATATGGTAAATCGTGTTACTAGAGTATTGAGCAAAGACGATACTCGCAAATTCTGCTTGTTGGGTCAGATGCCTAAAGCCAGAGAGTATGAACGATTTGGTAAGGTAGAAACAACTTATGACTTAGTTGGTCGCATTCATATGGACTACTTGCAGTTGTACAAAAAGTACAACTATGAGTCTCGCCACTCGTATTCGCTAGACGCGATTGGTGAAATGGAAGTTGGCGAAAACAAAACTAAGTATGAAGGTACTCTAGATCAGTTATACAACAAGGACTTCAAGAAGTTTATTGAATATAATCGTCAAGATACTATGCTTGTGTTCAAGATTCATGACAAACTTAAGTTCTTGGATTTGGCTAACAGCCTAGCACATGAAAATACTGTGTTACTTCCAACTGTTATGGGCTCTGTAGCCATGATTGAAATGGCTATCATGAACGAAGCACATGAGCGTGGTCTAGTCGTACCTGATAAAAAGAAGCGTGACCCAAATGCTGAAGCAACTACTCCGGCTGCTGGTGCGTTTGTTGCTATACCAAAGAAAGGTATTCATGAAGATGTGGGTGCAGTAGATATCACTTCTCTGTATCCCAGTGTGCTTAGATCACTTAATATGGCTCCCGAGACTATTATTGGGCAGTTGCGTCAAACTCTTACTGATCATTATATGCATGAAAAAGCCAAGCAGTTGGCTAGCGAAAAGAAGCGTAAGAAAAATGACGACGATGAAGATGATGACGAAAAGGAATTCAGTTCTAAGTTGTGGGAGGGCTTGTTTGGCGCACTAGAATATACTGCGGTCATGAATCAAGAGCGCGGTACAACTATCACCATTGATTTTGCCGATGGTCGATCAGAAGAAATGAGTGCGGCTGAAATCTGGAAGATGATCTTTGATTCTAACAAACCATATATCTTGTCTGCAAATGGTACTATCTTTACGTATGAAAAAGAGGGTGTGATCCCAGGCTTGCTTACTAGATGGTTTACTGAACGTAAGGCAATTCAAAAACAAGCCAAAGAAGCATACGGTACTGATATGTTTGAGTACTACGATAAGCGTCAGTTGGTTCGTAAGATTTTGCTTAACTCTGCATATGGCGCACTACTAAACGAACATTGTCGGTTCTACGATAAGCGTATTGGTCAGTCGGTTACTCTGTCTGGTCGTCAGATCGTCAAACACATGATGAGCCAAATCAACGAAATTATCACAGGTGAATATAAGCACGATGGTGAGGCTATTGTTTATGGCGATACTGACAGTTGCTATTTCAGCGCGTATAAAGTGCTTAAAGATCAAATCGCATCTGGAGAAGTTGAATGGAATAAAGAAACTTGCATTCAAGTATATGACAGTATTGCTGAACAGACTAATCAAACATTCCCAGCATTCATGGAGCGGGCATTCCATGCGCCCAGAAAGAACGGTGAGATTATCAAAGCAGGTAGAGAACTGATTGGTGATCGTTCGCTATTCATTACAAAGAAGCGATATGCGATCAACATCTTTGATAAAGAAGGCAAGCGTTTAGATATCAATGGTAAGCGCGGCAAGATCAAGGCTATGGGTCTTGATCTTAAGAGAGCAGATACTCCCAAGTATGTGCAAGAGTTCTTGTTCGGCGTGCTAGAAATGGTACTAGCAGGTGCTACTAGACAAGAGGTAATCACTACTATTAAGGAATTCAAAACTAATTTGTCTAAACAAGATAGTTGGACTAAGGGTTCGCCTAAGTCTGTAAATAAACTTACTATGTATGGTGATAAAGAACTTGCTAGCAAAACTGGTAAAACTACAATGCCCGGGCACGTTAGAGCAGCAATCAATTGGAACTATCTGCGTAGAGTAAATGGTGACAACTACTCTATGAAGATAGTAGATGGTATGAAAATTATTGTTTGTAAACTAAGGACCAATGCACTTGAGTTTACTAGTGTTGCATATCCAGTTGACGAGTTGCGCTTACCAAAGTGGTTCATTGAATTGCCATTCGATGATGCTGCTATGGAAAGCACTCTAGTAGACAAGAAGATCGAAAACTTATTGGGCGTACTGAATTGGGATCTTAAAGCCAATACTGACACTAACTCTACATTCGATGACTTGTTTACATTTGGATAACATGCGTTTGACTTTTGCATTAAAATCCACTATATTACATAATACAAATGCCTAAATATTTCTACACAAAGGAAAACTATGAAAGATAATTTACTTGATTTGATTCAGCATACTTATAACTTGGGCGTTATGGACATGCTCAAGGTTACCGGCACCGATACGGAAACTAAGATTTATTCTCTGGGTGACGATAAGACTGTTATCGTTAACGGAGAATTCAAGACTCCCATTCCCGAATTTGTCGGTGTGTTTGGTATGCCCACTCTGAGTACTCTAAAGACTATTCTATCGTTTGATGAGTACGATGAAACTGCTATAATTACTCTTAATCGTAATGCAGAAAATGCTCCCAGCTCTATTCACTTTGAAACTACAAACGGAGACTTTGTTAGCGATTATCGCTTGATGGCAAAGGCTACAATTGAAGATAAACTCAAGCCAGTTGCTTTCAGGGGCGCACGTTGGGACGTAGAGTTTGTACCTTCAGTTGAAAACATTCAGCGTTTGAAGAAGCAGTCCCAGGCTAACTCATCTGAAAACACTTTCACTATCAAGAGTGAAGGAGATGTTATTCGATTGTACTTTGGCGATCCTTCGCTGCACTCAGGCAACTATGTAATTGCTTCACATTGTGGTAAACTGTCTAAGTCTTGGAGTTACCCAATTAAGGTGTTTACTTCTATCTTAGATTTGCCGGGAGACAAGCGTGTTCGCTTTAGTGATCAGGGAGCAGCAGAAGTCACTGTAGACAGTGGCATTGCTAACTATCAGTATCTACTACCAGCACATCAGAAGTAATGGAACAAATAAATCTCACTAAAACTCACGATCCCGATTGGGCGCTGTTCTTGCCCGCAGTCAGCAGTTTCTTTATTGCTGGCTTGGGCAAGCAACGCTCGGGTGAAGACTATTTTGATCAGGCAAGAATTCCTGCAGGATTTAATGGTGATGTAGAGAAACTAAACTTTCTTAATAGCAAAGAAGGTTTATACACTTACAAGTGGGGTTTGTATAGTGCTGGTCACGCTAATCTAGATACTACTGTAGACGATCCGGCTGAAAGTATTATTCGTAAAAGAGAAGAAGGTACTTTCATGCTGGGCGACTCGGGCGGGTTTCAGATTTTGAAAGGTCAGTGGCCCGCTGATTGGAAAGATCACAACTGTCCACGCGCTATGGTAAAGCGCAAGGCTGTGCTTAATTGGATGGACACATATATGGACTATGGTATGTGCTTAGATATTCCATCTCAATCGCTACAAACTTATGATATGAAAGACAAGAATGGCAATTCACTTCATGGTATTAAAACTATTGAAGATGCTATTACTGCTACGCATATTAATAACGAATACTTTATCAATCATCGAAATGGTAACTGCAAATTCTTGAACGTATTGCAGGGTCTTAATCATACCCAAAGTGATGCTTGGTATGAAGAGATGAAAAAGTATTGCGATCCAAATATCTACCCAGAAAATCATTTTAATGGTTGGGCATTTGGTGGTCAAAATAAAATTGATATTCACCTTACTTTAAAGCGTCTGGTCCATATAATCCATGATGGCCTACTAGAAGAAGGTAAGCACGATCTTATTCACTGTTTGGGTACAAGTATTTTGGAATATGCAGTAATCTTTACTGATATCCAAAAAGCAATTAGAAAGTATCATAACCCAAAACTGCAAATTACTTT
>Ga0214164_1001421_pt1 | contig 13560 bp, 13 predicted proteins | sample TroBogepilimnion_13_FD_153003 | JGI IMG/M metagenome (GOLD analysis project Ga0214164, IMG submission 153003) | Freshwater microbial communities from Trout Bog Lake, WI - Practice 03JUN2009 epilimnion v4 | ecosystem: Environmental > Aquatic > Freshwater > Lake > Epilimnion/Euphotic zone ...
TCAAAGGTTGGTGTCATCGAAGCCGGTAACCTTGGGGGAGGAACCGGCACCCAGCAAGACAAAACTTTCCGTGTTAATACGGTAGGACCAATTCAAGAATTAGTTCTTGAAAAAATGTCCTTTCATCTTATGTACCAAGCCTACGGTATTAAAGACTGGATTCTTAAGTTTGGTGTTGTTGACTGGCGAGACGACGAAGTTATTGAACTTATTCGTGACCAGCGCATCCGTAACGGTACATGGACAGTTAACCGTGCTCGTGCAGACATTGGAGAACCACCAATTCAAGGTGGAGATGACCCAATTCTTGTTGACCGTCAGAACATGGTTCTATGGTCAGACCTCAGTGACCTATCTAAGGCCAACCTTCAGGTTGTTCAGATGCAAGGTCAAACAATGAATGCCCCAGTTGCCCCAACCACTAACCCTGGTTCAAAGGTAAGCGGCACTACAACTAGGTCGCCAAAAGACAAGGCAACAAAAAAGTCCAGTGGACCTAAAAAGCCTGGTCAAGCACCAGTTCCGCTGACACCACCAGCCGCACCAAAGGGAACCGAATCTGTATCGGAGTCTTTAGAAGATGAGCAATAACGAACCAAACGCTTACAGCGAGGGTGGCATCATTGATGCAGATACCTTTCCTCAAGCAGACCAAACAAAGCCCATCTTTAAGTTTGTTTCATACAAAGGAATGACCGCTGCTAAAGCCGCAGCATTGGTGTCCAAAGAAGTCGGCTAATGGCCGAAAGTAAACGTTTTCTTGGTCAAGCAGCCGCTTATGCGATGCACGCCAAACACCCTTCTGGAATGCAAACTGCAGCGCAGTTGGCAGCAGAACGAGCAAACCTTGCAAAAGCAAGAATGGCTCGCGGGCAATTTAGGCATACAACAGCAGCAACGTTTCATTCTTTGCATAAATCAACGGTTAAATCTCGTGGAGACGCAGCACGTGCTCGTCTATACAGAATGACAGAAATAGCAAGTGTTAAGAACCACGTCAGAGGAAGTCGTTGGCTTGCTTATCACAAAAGAGCAACGATTAAAAAACCAAGTATTTCTGGCAAATTTAGAAAATTTAGGGGAAGCATATCCCCTGGTCGTTATGGCCAAAGAACTTCATGGGGAACTTCTACAAGGCCCCGACACACACAACGCTTAAGAATTCGTTCCAAGCGTTTTACACACGTCAAGCGCTGGAAGAACCACGGAAAGAGATTTACTCCGAGGTAAAAAGTCTTAAAACATTGACAAGTATGGTTTAATTGTTGTTAAGGTTCCAGTTCGTTTTATTTTATAAAAAAATAAAATTAAAACCGTAAAGCAAAGTAAACTATGACAGACAGTTTTTCACCACCACAACAAGTTAGGGCAAATGCTGCACGTTCACTAGAACTGCGCAGGAAGCACAATCGCGGCATGACCGCTGTTGGTGTTGCTCGCGCCAGAGATCTTTCTAATGGTAAAAACATATCTGCCGACACCATTAAAAGAATGCACTCATATTTTGCTCGTCACGAAGTTGACAAAAAGGGCAAAGACTGGGCAAATCAATCAAACCCATCTGCAGGATATATTGCTTGGCTTGGTTGGGGCGGAGACGCTGGACGTTCTTGGGTTAATGGAATCATTAAAAAACTAGACGCTAAAGAATCTCAGGAGAACCCAACTATGGCTTCAACAAAGGCTGCCACTATTCGTGGAATATTTTTAAAGCCGGGCCTTTCAAAAAACCGTCGTCTTTACACACGCGGCAACATTGCAAAGGCAGTAGAACGCATGCAAGGCCAGATTCAATCTGGTGAAGGAATGCCATTAAACATGGCTACCAGCCACGCAGCGGCTTTCCAAGACGACGCAACCTCAACAGTTGGTCGCATTACAAACGTAAAACTACTTGCTGATGGTTCTGCTCAATTTGAAGCAGAAATTGCAAACACCGCTCACGGCCGTGATGTTGCAAACCTTGCTGCAGGAAAGTTTATTAAGGGCGTTTCTATTCGTGGAGAATGGCGTGGCAATCCAGAAACGGTTGTTCACACCGATGGTCAAGAAGCAACAACTGCTGACGACCTTGCTATTCACGGTATTGACTTCACCAACAGCCCAGGCGTTGAGGGTGCAGAAATTCAATACGCCTCTCTTGCAGAGTCACACAACAAACTTGCAATCTTTGAATCAGTTGAAACCGTAGAAGTTGTTTCACGTGATGAAGAAATGGTTGCCTACGAAGCCGCTGACGTAATTCGCGACGCCGTAGAAACAGCAGTAGAAGACGCTGTAAATTCAATCTTTGAAAAAGACGCATCTAAGCCTTACGGCAATGTAACGTACGCTGACCCTGGTTACCAAAAGGACAAGAAAAAGCGTTACCCAATTGACACTGCCGCACACGTTCGTGCTGCTTGGTCATACATTAATCAAGGTGACAATGCTAATTTGTACACAACTGCTCAACTTTCTCGAGTTAAATCTCGCATTAAGTCAGCAGCAAAAAAGTTTGGTATTAACATTGTTAGCGAGCAGGAACAACTTGCTAATGACTTTCAAGAAATTTTAGAGGCCTATGCTTCTATTTCGCTTGTTAATGACTACGACACAATTAATGTTACTGGTCAAACAAATGACCCTCATAAACTAAGGATTGTTGCTAATCGTATTGCTTTTGGTGCTATTGCTGCTATGCACGCAATTGACCCAGATGACGATGGCGACATTTACTTATCTAAGCCTGACTGGTCACAGGTTGATGCAACTGGCGATGCTGGTGGCATGGGACCAGAGGATGAAGAAATGACAAACGACAACAACATGGAATGCCACGAATGCGGTGCTACCGCTATGGAAGATGCAATTCATTGTCACATGTGTGGAGCGCTTTTGCCAACGTCAATGACGGCAAATGCGCTCGGCTGTAGCAATTGTGGAGAAACAACTCCACAGGACGCTATGTATTGCCCCACTTGTGGGGACCCCGTACCACAGGCAGAGTCAAGCGACAATGCCCCAACTCAAGAAATGGAGACAGAAGTGTCAGATGAAAACACCACTGAAGAAGTGGCTGCAGAAATCACTGCTGTAGAAACTCCGGCTGAAGAGGCAACGCTTGAAACCGCTGCTACTCGTACGCTGAGTGACGCAGACCTTCAAGCCCTTGCAGCAATGATTGTTGCTGCACAGGCTACCAAAGAATCAGACGAAGTTGTTGCAGACGCAGAAGTAGCACCAGAAGCAGAGGCTGAAGCCGCTGAAGAAGTTGCTGCCGAAGAAGAAGTTGCAACCGAAGAATCACACGAATCCAAGGAGATTACAGTGACCGAAAATACATTTACTATGGAGCAAGTTCAAGCCATGGTAGCAGAGGCTGCTGCTGCAGCCGCAACTGCTGCTGTTGCTGAAGCCAAGAAGAGTGCAGTTGAGAACTACCGTAACGGCAACACCGTTTACCGTAAGGGACTCACCAGCACTTCTGTAGGAAACGACGCCTCTGACTTGTCAGAGTCGGAGGAATTGGACCCACGTCAACTTGCAGAGATGAACTCTTCTGCATTTCGTAAGGTTCAGAATGAAGTATGGGGTTCAACTCCATTCTTCGCAAACAAGTTTGCTCAAGCCGACCGCGGCTTCTAAGCAATTAAAAATAAACCCCTATCCAATACATATAAGGAGAATTAGCAATGGCTAACGATTTGGAAGAGGCCTTAACTGCTGCTGGTGCTGCTGCACTAGTTCAGAAGCAGATTGACCCAGTATTGCTTGAGTACCAGCGCCGCTATGCGCCACTAGTACGCTCGCTACCTACGGTCAAGTGGGGCTCAACAGTTTACTACTTCAACAAGCGTACAACGCTTCCTCAGGGCGGATTCGTCACTGATGGCGGTGCACGTCCAGTATCAACATCTAACTACGCACAAGAGAATTTCCAAATTCGCTTGCTACAAAGTGTCGGTGCTGTAACTGGTTACTCACAGGCTGTAACAGCAGACTTGATTGGCGACCTTCGTGCTCGCGAAATCGAGGGTGCTGCTCGTGGTCTTTACTGGGACATTGAGAACTCGCTAATTTGGGGTGCAGAAGCACCTACAATTAACGGTCCTTACCCACAATTCGATGGACTTGACGTAATTTGCTCGTCATTCTCATCAGCATCTACTGGCGGACCTTCTGCTGGTATCGGTGGCGGTGCAATTGACAACTACGGTGGTGCTTCAACATGGGGCGCTCCAGGATTCAACCCTTGGGTTGATGGTGTTGACCAAAATGCAATCGACTTCGGTGGAAACTCACTAACACTTGGTGGACTTGACCTCCTCATTGACCTTGTTGAAAGCAATGTCGCTGAGCCAGTTGAGAACTCAGAGTGGATGTTCCTCATGTCACCTAACGCTAACAGCCGTCTTGCCCAGTTGCTTGTTAACCAACAACGCTTCATGGACCAAGTTGAAATTGCTGCTGGTTTGATTGTACCTACATACCGTGGCGTGCCAATTGTCAAGACTTCATTCTTGTCACCACGTACAAACGTTATGTCAACAGTGACCGGTGCTGCAACAGGAACAGGAACCCTTACAGGTTCTTACACCTACGCAGTTGCACCTGTAATTGCTCGCTACGGAGAAATCCAGGCTGCAAAGACAGCAACGCTTTCACCTTCAGGAACTGCTTGCACACTTTCGTTCAGCACACCTGTTGGACCAGAAGGCGCACAGCCAACTCACTACAAGGTATACCGCGCTTCAGTGACAACACCTGGAAACACAGCATTCAGCCTCCTAGGTATCGTAGATGCTAACTTCCTTGACAACACTGGTGCTGCTTACGCAACTACCAAGATTGTTGACAACGGAACTACACTTGTTGCTTACAATGGTTCAAATGCACAAGGTTCGCCAACCGCTACTTACTCGTACGGAAACGCAAACCTACACCCGCTAACTTCTGCTGGTGAGCAAAGCATCTTCCTAATGTCTCGTGACCCTAACTACATCGTACGTCCACACGTACGTGAAATGCAAGCGGTTAACGTTTACCCAACTACTGCATCGCCTGACAGCCTGCCATTCGCATTCGTTGCGGACACCACGCTTGCTGTTCGTGCGCCTAAGTACATTGGTCGTCTTGCCAACGTTGCAAGTGCTTTGGACTCTAAGGCTGGTAATGGTTCAACACCTACCTCGTCTTTCTCTCCTAACTTCATCGTTGACTAATTAGGAAAACTGATTTCAGCGTGGCGGGTGGGTTCCCTCGTTCCTCCCCCACCCGCCGCGCTGGATTTCTCATTGAAAGGATTTACCATGGTATTACTAGCAGCAAATGAACCAGGCGGCACAGAAGGCTTCTCTTGGGAGAAGACCGGTGACGCTGGAGCCATTGAGGTTCCACCACGCGTGGCTCACGCACTTCTTTCAATCCCTGGTGAACTTTACTACGTTGTACAAAAAGAAATAAAGAAGATTGAAAAAGAAGTAGAAGCAGAAATTTCTAAAGTTGAAAAGGTTGTTAAAAAGACCACTCTTAAGGAATTTAAGGAACAAAAGGAAGCATCAATTTCCGAAGACGTATCCGAAGCAATTGATGTTGCTTCACCAACTAAGCGCCGTTCGACAAAGGAATAGTTAACATGGCGAATAACGGGTCACAATATAGCGACCCCGTTTCACTTGCCAGTGTTGCCGACCTTCAACGTCGTTACCCTGAGTTAGTAGTAGACCTTGAACCAACAACCCTTGCGGATATTTTGGTTGAAGCAACTGCTCACTTAGAGGACCGAACAGGTCGTCGTCTGGCTCCGTTTACGGGCCACATTTTTCAAGAGCGTTTGTTCGGTATCGACCCCGCGGAATACGGGAATAACGCAGATATGCCTATGGACATTTATGGTTCATTGGGCATGTCACAGGCCATTGCGCTAGGAGCCTCAACGCTCGTGCGCCACTTTTGGCTTGACCAATTCGCTCCGGTTTATCCGGAACTATGGACTTACAACATTCAGTCCATGACTCTTTACCGTACCTACGGTGATTTTCAACCAATTGACTTTGCTCATGGTGGCGTTCGCGGTCCGGACGTTACTGACGGTCACGTTTGGATTCGTCTAGGTACATTTGCACCTGAAGGCTCACGCATTCAGGTTGTTTACGACGGTGGATATACCAATGGTATTCCCGCCTCGCTTCGTCGCGCCTGTTTGTTCCAAGCGGCAAAGTTCATCATTCTTGAGTTTGAACCTCAGACTCGTCGTGAAATGAACCTTGACCAAATTGACCAGCAGATTGACAGCATCATTGCACCTTGGGTACGAGGCTAATGGGAATTCCCAGAGCAAGCGTAACAAGAGTTAAAGAAGAAGCGGACGGCCTTGAATTTAGGTTACGCGCTATTTCAACACGTCTTGCTAATCCACAACCTGCCCTTCTTGAAATAACAGAAGAGTTCAGTCTCATGGAAGCAACGCGTTTTGCAAGCGGTGGTGCCGCGCCAGAGTTTGGTATTTCCAGTAAGTGGAAAAAACTAAGTCCCGGCAACGGTGATGGTACGAACAGTACTGTTGCCAATCGTGCAAGAGCGGGTGGAAACCCTAAGAATCAACCACTTGTTAATTTTGGCTATTTAGCAAATGCTGCTATTGACCCCAAAATAGAAACATTTGGCGCTCATTCTCTTAACATGATTATTGACCCGTCTAACCGTGCTCCGGCAGGCTATTCACGTGGTCACAATTACGGACTTAACCATCAAGATGGCGATGGCGTACCACAGCGTAAGTTTGTAACCATTACACCAGAGTTTAGATTAATTGCTAAAGCAATTGTCGAACGATACATCCTTGCCGATGTTAAAACAAAGAAAAAAGCAACTGGAATTACGCCCGCTGATTCTAATCGCATCAAGGCTGCTAAAGAGCATCGAAAGAAACTTCGTTCTAAAGCAACGCTTAGCGATAAAAAACATGGTTCAATTACAAAAGTTGAACACTTTGGTACAGGAAAGTTGCGTCGTGCCGAAACCATCAATACCTTTGAAACAACAACCAAGGCAGCGCGTAGGAAGAAATAATGGCAAAACGTGACTGGTGGACAGACTGGGATTTATCCTACGCAAGTGATGCTTACGGTGCCATTTACGGTGGCCACTCTGTTCAAGAGGCTTTTTATAATACGCTAGAAGAATGGTTTCCTGCATACATTGCTGAGTTTAATCGTAAACTTGGTAGTCAAGTTTTGCAAGTTCCATTTGAATACCGTCATCGTCCCGACTTGAGAACACTTCCTCGCAATGCGCAGGCGGCAGTTCTTATTAGTGTTCCAGGAACCGTCGGAACGCCTGAGGTGTATCAAGACAGAATTCGTGCCTATTACCACGTAGATGCCCTTGTGTATGTATATGGAACAAAAGACTGGCAAGAAACAGAAGCACTAACACAAGCCTACGCTACGTGTATTCGTGCTTGCATTATCCAGAATCGCGGCCTAGGCGGGTATGTTGAAAATACCATTTGGGATGGCGAGGAATATCTTGAAGGCGAACACAGTAGCGGTCGTACAACCGGCATTGCTCACGTTCGCTTCATTGTAACAGTACCAAACGCTATGAATATTTATGGTGGTGTGCCATCTCCACAGTTTGCTGCAGAAGGCGCAATTACTACACCTTCTGTTGAACCACCTTCTGAAGTATTGGAAGTTGAATCGTTCAACATTGAAATTACAAAGGAACAATTATGAGCAAAAAGAACGTAATAGTTCAAGCGCATCACGTCATCTTTGATGACAAAGGCCAACAGTTGTCACCAGGGTTTGAATACTCTGTAAATGACAGCGACCTTATTGAAAGATACATTTCACAAGGGTTTTTGGGCCTCATTCCAGAAATTCAAGAAATTGAAAAAACGGAAGAAACAAAGAAAAACATCCCTACCAACAAGAACTCTAAGACACAGGAAACTGTTTCTACTAATCCAACAGGAGAACTCTAATGGCTAACCTAGCCCCTGGCGTAAGCGTTAACGTTTCCGCTGCATCACCAAACACACTACCTAACAACCCAACCGGAACTTGGTTCGTCGTCGGAAACGCCGCTGGACCTGCTGGTGTAGTTGTTCCAATTCAATCTATTAACGACTTTACTGCTGTATTTGGTAAAATTGTTAACGGCTCACTTACTGGACGTTACTCATACACAAACGTAGACAGCACGCTTCTTTACGACGCTCTTGATGTTTACTTTAAAGAGGGTGGAATTCAAGCATTTGTAAGCCGCGTTCAACCATCATCTACTGGCGTTACTGCAACTTCTACCACTACTGGTGGAAAGTTTCTTCTAACTGCAAACGGTAAGGGTACTTGGGCAAACTCAAGCAACTCTGCTGCAGACGGTGTTGTTCTTAACATTACTGGTGCCACTGTAAACGGTTCTACTCTTTACAGTGCTTCAATTGTTTACAATGGACAACTTGCTGCAAGCGTTGGTGGACTTGCTACCGACACAGACGTAATTAACTGGGTGAACTCACTTCCTGCCTACCAATCAATGGTTACAGCAAGCGCAATTTCTGGTTCGACAGTTCTTCCAGCCGCAGGTTCTACTGTGAGCGTTTACATGTCTGGTGGAACTGACACAGCAACTGCAGATGCAGATGCTCAGGCAGCAATTGACCTTTTTAACACCAACTACGGTGTTGGTCAAATTTCATTCCCAGGAAACACAAGCGCAACTGTTCAACAGGCTCTTGCCAACCACGCTGCTGCAAACAACCGCGTTGCTCTTGTAGACGCACCAAACACAGCAACTGCTTCAACTATTCTTGACGCTGCAAACACACTTAAGTACGCAGTTACAGACCCATCATACGTTGCTATGTTTGCCCCATGGGTAAATGTTCCTGGTGTTGTTAACACTAATCCAACTGCGGGTTCTGGAATTGTATTTAGTCGTACCGTTGCTCCTACAGCACTTGCTGCTGCAAAAATGGCTCGTACCGACGTTGGCAATGACGCTAATGTTCCTGCTGCTGGTGCAACTCAAGGTGCTTCAACATACGTAAGCAACGTAACAGCAACTTACAACCAATCACAACTTGGTGACCTTAACGCTGCTGGTGTAAACATTATTCGTCTTATTCCAACAACAGGAGTAATTGCTGTTTACGGTTTCCGTACTCTTGCAATTGACCCTCGTTGGGCATTCCTTAACAATGCACGTTTCCGTATGCAAATTACTCGCGACCTAGACTCAATTGCAGAAGGATATGTATTCCAAGAGATTGATGGTAAGGGACACATTTTCTCTCAACTTGCCGGTGCTATTGGTGGAACACTTCAACAATACTGGATTCGCGGAAGCCTCTATGGTTTGACAGCAAACGAAGCATTCTCTGTTAACACAGGCCCTCAAGTGAATACACCAGCAACAATCGCTGCTGGACAAATTAACGCTCAGGTTGCGCTTAAAATGTCACCTTTTGGCGAATTTGTAACAATCAATGTAGTCAAGTACGCAGTCAACGCGTCACTTCCTCAATAATTTAAGCCCTAAGGAGAATTAAAAATGGCAACAACAAATCAAAACACTTACGGATGGTACGGTTCAGAACAGCAGTTTATTGCTTCTCTGAGCATTGTAGACACTCCGGCAAATACCAGCCTTCTCAAAAAGGGTGCAGCATCACTTGTCTTTGACAAGTTTTCTGGCGGAGACATCTCTGCTCCAGTAAACAAGCACCGTCCAGGTGGAATGGGTCCTGAAATTACGTACCTTTCACTTCCAACCTACTCAGACATTACGCTTACCAAGGCATACAACACCCAACAAGACCAAGCAATTCTTGCAGACCTTCACATTATGATTGGAAATACTCAGGTTACTGTAAGTATTCAGCCACTCGATGACGCAGGAAACGCTTACGGCACACCACGTCAGTACCAAGGACGCCTTATTGGTGTAAAGGACGGCGGAACAGACTCAACGAGCAACGCCGTTCGTATGTGGGAGGTAACTATTGCTGTTGAATCTATTGCTGACGCAACTACGGCTGGAACAGGCTCTGCTGCTGACGCTATCAACAACTCGCTTAACTTTGGTCAAGCAACTCTAGGCACGTTCTAAACACTAGACAAACCTAGTATACTAAAAGCATACAACTAACCATTGGAGGAAACATGGTTGATTTTAAAATTGACGAGGAAAATGGGCAGGTTTCTGCAGCAGCAGAAGGGGCGGTTGAAGAGGCAACAACTTCATCAACCCCCCTTCTGTCTCTGCGCAACCGCCGAACACAAATTGTAAATGAACTTTACATTGACATTCAAGTTCCGCGCTGGGACGAGCCAGAATTGTTTATTCGATTCAAGCCAATCTCTGCAACAAAATTGAATGCAACGATTGAAAAGCGTCGCAAGCAAAAATCAGATGACTGGTCTTACCTTGCCAACGCCGACATGCTTATTGACTCATGCGTAGGTATCTATGCTGTTGTTGATGGCGACCACGACAAAAAAATGTCTCTTCGTCTAAATGACTCTAACGGTTCTTGGACAAAGTTTGACCCAGACCTAGCAGCAGCACTTGGAATTGAATCAGTGCGTGCTACTGACACGGTTAACGGTCTATTCCTAACCGAAGGTGACATGATTGACGTGGCTAACAAATTGTTCCGTTGGAGCAACATTGCCAACAATGAGGCCGACGAAACTTTTTAAAAGCCCTAGGGGATGACAATTCCTCAATTGAAACGGGTGCCTATGCAATCATGCTAGGCATGAACCCGTTTGAAGTCCTTGACCGGGGCCATGACGATTACCTAATATCAATTGCTCTGATGCAAAAAGCATTAACTCTGAGCAGTGAACAAAAAATAGAAGAAATAAAAATTCTCGCGCAGTTAACTGGTTTTGAAGTTGCGAAAGTTATTGCAAAAATCTTCTAACCTATAACACCGCCAAAAATCTAACTCGGCGGCAGACAAAGCCGTTACTCCTTCTCGGGGTAACGGCTTTTTCTATTGAAAGAAAACCCTTATGGCTAACGAAAACGGCATAGAACTTATATTTTCCGAGACCGGCGGCCAAGAGGTCGCCAAGGTTACGAATGTCGTTGCTGATGCCGTAGTTCGTGTTGGTGAGTCTTATCAAAGAAGTGCTGGTCCGGCGGAAGAATTTGAAGGTCTTATTCAAGGCCTTACAAAGAGCGTAGAAGCCAACACAACCGCGACTCAGGCTAATACCAAGGTACAACAAGAATTTGTAGACATGCTTAAGGCTGTCGCAACAAGTGCCGAACAAGGTAATGCCGCGCTAGAGCAAAGTAGTACGGTTCGCAAAGAAAATACTGTCATCATTCGCGATGAAGTAAAAGAACTTCAAGCCGACAACATTGCTTTACAAGAAAACATTAAACTTCTTGAAGAAGACAATCTTCAACTTGCTAGCAGAGTTCGTGCACTTGAGGCAGCAACCGTAGCACAAAAAACAAATACAGCAGCAGCAAGCGCAGGAAACGTTGCCGCAAAAGATGCTGCTGCTGGTATTAGCCAAGTTTATGACAAACTTGGAACCATTGGACGAATGGGAACTCCAGCGGTTCTTAGAGCCGGTACGTGGAGCGCCCTTGCTCTTGGTGGAATTGCTTACGAATCTGTTAAACAATTTACAAGCCTTAACGCTGAATTAACTCAGTCAATTACTCAGGCTGGTCGCGCTGCAAACAGCATGCCATTCTTGCAACAAACCGCCTTAGACATTGCAAAGAAAACAGGTGTTAGTTTTAGCGACGTAGGTAACATGATTTATCGTGTTGCTTCTGCAACCGCGGGTTGGAACAATGGACTTGGTTCCACTAACCAACAGTTGGCACAAATGACACGACAGGTAGCAAACCTAAACATCCTTGGTGGCGTTGCCGGTGGTGCTCCTGCAGAACAAGCAGCCCGTGTTTTGGGTGCTGTTGCTAACGCCAATCTTTCTGACGTTGGGCGTGACCCAACCAAGGCAGCAGCGCTTATTAATGCTGGTACTGGTGCTGGTGACATTAAACAATCAGAACTTATTTCAGCCCTTGGTCGCGGACTTCTTGCAAGTGCTGCCGCTCACAACGTATCTGGTGCAAGTGCCATTTCATTTGTTGACCTTCTTACCACTCTTGGTACACCAGGTTCAACTGCTGGTCAGTACGCAAAAACTGCTTTGACTCTTATGACCGCACCAAGTTCACAGGGTGCCAAAGCAATGGCCATGGTTGGTGTTGCTCCAGGACAAATAAACACCCTGCTTAGCGGCCCAGGTGGAATTGTTGCTGCTGCTGGGTACCTTAAGCAAGCGCTTGAAAGATTTAACCCAACAGCATTTAACAGCAAGTACAAGGGAGCAACTGGTTACGCCGGTGCCAGTGCTCTTTTGGAAAACTGGGGTGTAGGAAATATTCCTGCAAAAGTAATTGCTGCGTGGGCCAATGGCGGACTTGAAAAAATGACCGCCGCACAACTTGGAACCGAGCACGCCGGTGCAAATGGTTCAGCGGTAAGTGGAGCAGATTGGCTCAACACCCTTCAACAATTAATTATTACAAAAGCATATGGTGGTTCAAGAAGTTCAGCAACCATTAACGCATTGCTTAATCAATTCCCTTCACTTCAGGGTATTTATAGTTACGTTCAAGAACACTCTACAGCAAGTGTTTATGACGCTGCTGTAAAACGAGCAGAGTCAACCCCACAGGCTCAATTTAAACAAATGAAGCAAAGTATTCTTGCTGACTTTGTAAGTATTGGTCAAACATTAACGCCTTGGGCACTTCACTTGGGCAATGCTCTTAAAGACCTCGTTGGTGCAATTACAAAATACAAGCCAATTCTTCTTGGCGTTGTTGGTGCTCTAGGTTCATTTATAGCCTTGGCTATGTTTGCAAAAACCGCGCAACTATTACAAGGAGGAGCGCGACTTCTTGGTGGCGGTTACAATATGACCGGTGGTTTTTGGTCAAGACGTGCCATGGCCGCAGAAGAAGCGGGTAACACTAGAAGAGGTGCTTTTTACACAGGACTTGGTTCTGGTGGAACAAAAGTACGCGCTATTGCTGATGCTTACGAAAAAGAAAGTGTTGGCCTTCTTAAACAAATTGCAGTAAATACTGCAAGAGCCGCAGAAGAAGATTTAATGGGCGGCGGTCCTATGGGTCGTGGTGTTAAAGCCGCAGAAGGCGAAGCAGTTGCCGCTGCTGAATCAGGAGCCATGTACGGTCCTCAACTTTCCGAAGTTGGTATGCACGGACCATTCTTAAGTGAAACAAGAAACTTAAGCAAAATGGAAGAATACGCCATGATGAATCCTGGCAAACGTATTCCTCGTGTTCTTAAGAAAGAACTTCAAGCAGCAGACCGTGCGGCAGCCGCAAAGGGTGCTGCATTTGCAGAGCGCTCAGCCGCAGCAAGTAGCGCACGAACCCTAGCCGCTGGTGAAAGCATGATTTACGCACCTGGTCTTAAAACCGGTGTTATAGGAGAGGCAACTCAAGTAGCAGAAAAGGGCGCAGTCGTTGGTCTTGAAAAAGCAGCACCAAGCATTATTGGTA